>CETH01017972.1_pt1 | contig 16380 bp, 17 predicted proteins | sample 361461 | NCBI WGS metagenome assembly CETH01 (sample SAMEA2622695, study PRJEB7988) | marine metagenome | isolation source: saline water (ENVO:00002010), including
CGTGTATTCTATTAATAGAATTTGATTAGTTATATAATAATGATTTAGATCACACATCTCAGATTAGTTGAGCGATATATTAAATTATTCAAAAAAATTAAGTTTGGTTTTTATTGGCCTTGTTTTAGCATTTGTTATATTAGAAGTAAGTACAAGAATCCTTTTCAATGTTTTACCTGATCAATATCTACCTTCTTATGGAATATATCAAAGTACTGATCCGGTGGTAGGACCAAAATTAATTCCTAAATCAAGTGGTATTTGGAGTAAAGAAGGATTTTCTAAAGTTGAAATTAATTCTCATGGGTGGAATGATTTTGAAAGAGAATATAATAAACCACCTGATGTAGTTAGGGTGGCAATTGTTGGAGATTCATTTATTGAAGCTCTTCAAGTTCCGAAAACAGATTCTGTAGGTTCCAAGCTAGAATCATGGTTAGCTATGAACTGTAAACACAAATCGGATGAGATTAGATATGAAGTATTATCTTTTGGAGCATCTGGTTGGGGTACAACTCAGATGCATTTAGCTATTAAAAATGAAGTAATTCAATATGACCCAGATTTTGTAATTATGGCTTTTTTCCCTGGTAATGATTTGAAAAATAATATTTATGAATTGGAATTAAATTCTAACAGACCTTATTTCAAAATAGAAAATGGATCCCTAATTCAATCATCATTTCCAAATATAAATAATAGTTTTAAAAGGTCTGCATATACATTTTTACGTGATAATTTTTTAATTATTCAATTAATTCGAGAACCTATAGTAAATATATTTTGGGAATTTTCTCGTGAAGAAAAAATAAAAGAATCAAATTCTGAAGGTAAATCTGATTATTCTGAAAGATTAGAGTTAATTGACAGAGGTACTTGGGGTAATGATTTAGAAAATCAACTTGTTGAATATTCGTGGGATTTGTTTGAATCAATACTTTTAAAAACTAAAGAAGATTTGATTAATAAAAATATTGAATTTATTGCCCTTGTTGTATCTAGAGGTGAGGTTGTTGACAATCGTAAAAATGTAGTCGAAAAATGGGCTATAAAAAATGATTTTTCAAATATATTCTATCCCGAAGAAAGAGTAGAGAATTTTGGTAAAAAATATGATATCCCTGTTATTTCTATTTCTCGTATGATGACTGATTTGAATTGGGATCCTAGTAAGGAAATTACCTATTTCCATGGTTTTGATAATAATCTGGGGGCAGGGCATTGGAATAAAAACGGACACAGCCTAACTAGTACTATGATTGGGGAAAAAGTTTGCAGTTTAAGAAAGTAACTAAGAGATTGTTCCTTTTGTTGAAGGGACAGTATTTCTTCTTGGATCTAAGGTTAATGCATTTTTTAAAACAATACCAAGAGATTTGAACATTGCTTCAGATATATGATGATTGTTAACACCTTCTAATATTGTAGTAAATAAATTACATTTAGCTTCTCTGCTAAATGTTTCTAGAAAATGTGTAATTAGGGATCCACTTAATTCCCCTAAATCTGAATCACCGATATACCCTGACAATTTGAAGTAACCTCGTCCACCAAAATCTATTACATTTCGCACCAAGGTTTCATCCAATGGCACATAAGCATGACTTGTCCTGGTAATGCCTTTCCCGTCTCCGATACATTTAGAAAAAGATTGTCCAAGAATAATTCCAAGGTCTTCAACTACATGATGCCATCCAAGTCCGCTATCCCCACTTACTAGTTTGATATCTAAATCTATAAGTCCGTGCTTAGATAATTGTGAAAGCATGTGATCAAACATTTCATTGCCTGTATTGATACTTGAGCTACCATTACCATCAATATTTATTGATATTTCAATATTGGTTTCGTTAGTTTTTCTTGAATGTTTTATTTTTCTATTTGGCATATGTATTAAATAAATTGATTTTAAGAAGGTTATTATACATTTAATTTAATTGTATATAATATAGTTTTTCAATTTAATTTTTTAATAATTTTTCAACGTTAAGAGTTTTATTAAAAACCAATTTATTTTCAATTACAGTTATTCCTTCAGCCGAAATATCCTCTAGGTGGTTAATTGCTACATCTAAATTTGTGTGTTCAACAATAATTGTTACTGCATACCAATTTTTTTTATCATTGGAATATACTTTTGCTATTGTTGGACCAATCACCCCACTTAGATAATTGTATTCTTTTAATTGATTGAATAGTGAATTTTCATCTTTTGATTCTATATTGAATATGATGGTATTATATTTTTTGGAATTTAAGTATCCAAGTACAAATCTTAAAATTTTCTTGGCAGATTCAAATTTTTGATTAAAATTTTTAATTGAAGAATTATTCATAATCATGCATGCTTCAGAAAAAAGTATGTATCCATCATTCAATATTTTTAAATTATTAGCTCTAATAGTATTTCCTGTTGCACTTATATCAACAATCATATCTGCAATACCCATTTCGGGTGCAACTTCTACTGAACCACTAGTATGAATGAGTTCGTATGATTGGATCTCTTTTTGGGATAAAAATTTTGTAGTTAATGTAGGATACTTTGTTGCAATTCTAAGTTTTTGAGTTTTGGAATAAGTTAATAAATCTTTTGTATTATTAACTTCATCCCATTTTTGAGGCACAGCAATAACTAATTCACAATTTCCATAACCCATTTTTTCAACAACAATTTTAGTATTTGAAACTTTATCATTTTCTAAATATCTATCAAGTCCTACGATACCAATATCAGCGATACTTTTGTTAACAGAATCAGGAATGTCTGATTGTCTTTGGAAAATTATTTTTATATTTTTGTCAAAATGTGTTTTCCCTGTGTAAGATCTGGAATTTGATCTTTCAATTGAAATACCTGCATTATTAAAAAATTCTATAGTCGATTGGTATAACGGTCCACTTGATGGAAGTGCAATTGATAGCATAATTATGTAATTTCATTGATTTATATTGAAGAATTAGTTTCTCATTATGGATAATAATAGTCAATGTTACATATAATAAATCATTAATAAATTAATAAATATTGAGTTAAAATTGAAAATTCATATAGTAGATTATGATTCGGGGAATTTAGAAAGTATTAGAAATGCATTAACTAAAGTTGGGTGCAGTCATACTACCACAAATAATCCTAAAGAATTAAGAAAAGCTAAAGCTATAATTTTCCCAGGGCAAGGCTCATTTCCGTCTGCATTAAAAAAATTACATCAATATGATATGGTTGAAACTATTAAATCACTGATACAACAAGGTATTCCATGTTTAGGTATTTGTTTAGGATTACAGTTGATGTTTGATTCTTCTGATGAGGGCGACATGAATGGATTAGGACTTTTTGAAGGGATAGTTCCTAAAATTTCTAATTCTGTAAAAGTCCCACAAATTGGATGGAACAAGGTTAAAATTAATAATTCAAATATTATTTTTGATAATATTCCTAATAATTCTTATTTTTATTTTCTGCATAGCTACTATGTTAAACCCCAATCTCAAAATAATATTATTGGATTTACTGATTATGGTATTGAATATTGCTCAGCCTATTCAAAAGACAATTATGTTGGCGTTCAGTTCCACCCTGAAAAAAGCGGCCAATTAGGACTGAAAATTTTTGATAATTTTATTAATAAATTTGTAGTTTAAGGTACAACATGAAAATTTTTCCTGCTATAGATATTTTGAACGAAAAATGTGTTAGGCTCTTTAAAGGAGATTATAGCAAAGCTACTGTGTATTCAGAAGATCCGGCTAAAATGATTAATAAATGGTCTGAACATGGTGCTGAATGGATTCATATAGTTGATTTAGATGGTGCCAGAAAAGGTAAGCCAATATCTAAGGCATTAATTACCAAGATGATTAGTAATTCTAGTGTGAAAATTCAAATTGGTGGAGGAATAAGAGATTTGGATTCTATAGAATATTATCTTTCAAATGGTGTTGAAAGAGTTATTTTAGGTAGCGTTGCTATCGAAAATAAGAATGATTTTGTTAATACTGCTGTTTCTAATTATGGTTCAGATCGAATTATAATTTCAGTAGATTCTGAGAATGGTTTTGTAAAATCTGATGGATGGATTAGGTCAACTAAACTATCCCATAAAGAATTGATTTCAAATATGATTAGTTCAGGTGTTACTAATTTTATTTATACAGACATTGAAAAAGATGGCACATTTCAAGGTGTGTCAATTGAAACTATAGAATCTATAAAAAAAGAATATCATTTAAATTTAATAGTTGCAGGTGGAATATCTTCCATTGATGATATACAAAAATTAGAGAAATTAAATGTAGAAGGAGTCATCATAGGTAAAGCTTTCTATGAAAATTATTTAAACCCTTCTATTATTTCACAATATAAATAATGTAAAGTGTAAGTATGTTGACCAAAAGAATTATTCCTTGTCTGGATGTTGATAAAGGAAAAGTTGTAAAAGGAAAAAGTTTTGTTGATCTTGTTGATGCAGGAGATCCTGTAGATATGGCAAAAAAATACTACGAATCTGGTGCAGATGAAATTGTTTTTTTAGATATAACTGCAAGCATAGAAAAAAGAGAGACTATACTAGATATAGTTCAAAAAGTTTCCAAACATGTTTTTATTCCACTTACTGTTGGAGGAGGCATCCAAAGTGTTGGGGATATTAAAAAGTTATTAAATTGTGGTGCTGATAAAGTTTCAATTAACACTGCTGGAATTTTAAATAAGAATTTAATTTTAGAATCATCAGATTATTTTGGATCTCAGGCAATAGTTGGCGCTATAGACGCAAAAAAAACACGAGAATCTTGGGAAATATATAGCCATGGAGGTCGCAAATCTACAGGAATAGACGCTATTGATTGGGCAAAAGAATTAGAACTGTTAGGCGTGGGAGAATTATTAGTTACAAGTATTGATCAAGATGGCAAAACTTCTGGTTACGATCTAGATCTTTTGAAACAAATAACAAATAATGTAAATATACCAATTATTGCAAGTGGAGGAGCGGGATCTCCTGATCATATGGTTGAAGCTTTTTCAATTGGTAACGCAGATGCTGTGTTGGCGGCTAGTATATTTCATTTTGAAGAATATACAATTAACAATACCAAGCAATATTTAAAATCAAAAGGAATAAATATTAGATATGAGTGAAAATAATAATTTAAAACTTATACCTGCGATAATTCAGGATCATCAAACCCTAAATGTATTGATGTTGGGATACATGAATCAAGAATCAATTGATCTAACTCTTAAAACAAAAAAAATTTGGTTTTATAGCAGGAGTAGAAATAAATTATGGCAAAAAGGAGAAACATCCGGTAATTTCTTGAATTTAAAAAAATTAGTATATGATTGTGATAAAGATGCTATTTTGGCGACAGCCATTCCAGATGGTCCGACTTGTCATAATGGTACATATAGTTGCTTTCATGATTTAGATACAAATCATAATTTTTTATATAAATTAATTAATATTATTAATCAAAGAAATACCGATTCTAAAAAGGATAGTTATACTTCAAACTTATTACATAACGGAATACCTAAAATAGCTCAAAAAATTGTAGAGGAAGCAGGGGAGTTAAGCATTGCAAGTTTAGGTGATGATAAAAAAGAAATGATATACGAATTTGCGGATCTATTGTTTCATATGTTAGTTTTATTAGAAAAAACAGAGATAAATATCGAAGAAATTTGGAATGAGCTTGCTTCAAGAAATAACGAAAAGTAAAAGGAGGAATATTTATGTCTGAATTTGTAGATACAGTTATTAATGGAGGTACAGTAGCATTCTCTTCAAATGCATTTCAATCTAGTATCGCAATCAAAGGAGAAAAAATTATAGCTGTTGGTGATGAAGCTACTATGCCAAAAGCTAAAACATATATAGACGCTTCAGGTAAATTTGTTCTTCCAGGACTTATTGACAGTCATGTACACATTAGAGAAAAACCTGGAGATGATTGGGGGATTACATCTAAAGCAGCAGCTTTAGCTGGATTAACAACAATTATTCCTTTTGGAGAATACAAATTAGATAAAAAAGAAACTCTTCCAGAATCAATAGAAAGATGGAAATCCGAAGCAGGAAAGGAATCTTTTGTGGATTATTCTCTTCATTATATTCTTAGTAATACACCGTATATCGTTGAAGGGCTTAGAGAAGCAATGCAAATGGGAGTTACTTCATATAAGATGTTTATGACATACGATCATAGAGTATCAGATTCATTCATAGCAAATGTTATGGAAATTGTAGGTAAAAATGGAGGAATAGTCCAACTGCATGCTGAAAACGGAGATGTGATAGAGCATTTGATGAATAAATCTATATCTTTAGGCAAAACAAAACCCACAGATTTCCCTGAAACATGCCCTCCCTGGGCTGAAGAAGAGGCAATAAATAGAGGAATTTTATTAGCTAAAATGACTGAATGTCCTTTATATATTGTACATCTATCAACAAAAATTGGCTTAGATAGAATTATTCACGCACAATTATCAGGACAACAAGTTTGGGCAGAAACATGCCCTCAATATTTGTTGTTGGATGAAACAGCCATGGAAAAAATTGGACCTTTTGCAAAAATCGGACCTCCTTTGAGACCTGCTGATGGATTAAATCAATCTGCATTATGGAATGGTTTGAAAAATGGATATTTATCTACAATTGGGAGCGATCATTCTCCTGCTCCATCAGATAAAAAAGAACTAGGTTGGGATAATATTTTCAGAGCTCCTAATGGTGATCCAATTCCATTTGGTGCTCCATCTATAGAGACTTTAGTTCCTTTAATTTTTTCTGAAGGTGTTGTTAAAAGACAATTTCCAATATGGTGGATGTCTAGGATGCTTTCTGAAAATCCGGCAAGAATTTTTGGACTTTATCCAAAAAAAGGAATTATCCAACCTGGTTCAGATGCAGATTTACTGATTATTGACCCTAACACAAAATCCACTATAACTGCAAAGAATCATCAAAGTACCACTGGTTATACTCCTTATGAGGATTGGGAAGTACAAGGAAATCCGTGGATGACATTATTGAGAGGAAATATATTATTGAATGATGGTAAGTTGGAACAATCACCAGGATTTGGAAATTTTATTTCTGCAGGTTTTCCAATTCCTCCAATTGCCGGAATTTCTGATTAATATTTAAATTAATTTTAACTATGAAAAAAAATCTAAACATGGTAATCCTTGATGATTATCAAAAATATTTTTATCAAATGAAGAAAGATAAAAGATTACCTGAAAATATCAATTTAACTATATTTGAAAATCATTTTAATAATTCGGAAGACTTAGTTTATAACCTAAAAAAAACCAACATAATAGTTGGTATACGAGAGAGAACTAGATTTCCCGAAAAAGTTATAAACAAATTACCTAATTTAAATTTACTAATAACTACAGGTATTAAAAATGCTTCTTTTGATTTAGATGCATCTACAAAAAATAATATTGTTGTTTCTGGAACTCCTGGATCAGGAGAGGGTCCTGTCGATCTAACTTGGGGATTAATTATTTCTCTGGTTAGAAAAATACACATTGAAGATAAGTTTGTCAGGCAGGGTAAGTGGGGACATTTTATTGGACAAAGTTTATACGGCAAAACATTGGGTATACTGGGTTTAGGACATATAGGTAAATTAGTATCAAAAGTGGGATTGGCATTTGGTATGAACGTTATTTCATGGAGTGAAAATTTGGATCAAATATCTGCTCAAAAATACGGAGTTACTTATGTTGATAAAAAAACACTTTTTAGTAATTCTGATATTTTATCAATTCATACAAAATTAAGTGATAGGACAAGAGGTCTTGTAGGCGAAAAAGAAATCAGCCTAATGAAACCAACTTCTTATCTAATAAATACCTCTCGAGGTCCAATAATTAAAGAACAAGTTTTAATTGAAGCATTAAATTCACATAAAATTGCCGGTGCAGGAATAGATACATTTGATGTTGAACCATTATCTCCAAATCATCCTTTATTACATACTCCAAATACACTTTTGACTCCACATATTGGATATGTTACAAAAGAGGCATACAAGGCTTATTACGAGGGGATATTAGAAAATGTTATATCTTTCTTAAATCACAACCCAACCAGAGTATTAAATCCTGAAGTTTTAAGCAAATTATATGGCTAAGATTTTTCAAATTATATTTTTATTCTAAAACTACTGTTTATATTTATGTTTATAATATTCATATATGAAAAATGAAAGTTGGTTTGTTTATATATTGCTTTGTAAGGACAGTACATTTTATACAGGAGTTACAAATGATATTAAAAAACGAATATTAGCACACGAAAATGGAAAAGGGGCAAAGTATACTAAAGGTAGAGGACCTTTTAAATTGCTTTACAAACGCGCGTTTGAAACTCAAAGCTTAGCTTTAAAAGAAGAGATAAGAATAAAAAAACTATCTAAAATTCAAAAATTAAAATTAATAAAAGTATGAGGTTTAATAATGGAAGAAAATGAGTTATATAACAGCATAAGAAGATTTCTTGATAATAAAAATTTCGTAAACATTGAATTTCATAATTTTGAAAAACAATTTTTACATGAATCAAATTTTAGTTGGGAACAAGATACTATTGGAGTCATTGTTGCTTGCTTGATTGAAAAATATGGAAATGATTGGATAAATATGCACAATGATTTTAAACGTATAATATTAGAACCATTAATAATTTTATCCCGCAAAGAAAAAGAATTAGAAAGAGGTTTATGAAGGAAATTTTATGCCACAAATTAAATTACAAGATATAAACATAGAGTATCAAGAATTTATTCCAAAAATAAATAATTACGAAACTATAATTTTTATGCATGGCAGAGGTGGTAACTTGTTGTCATGGTTTCAGCAAATTCCATATTTTTCAAAAGAATACCGATGCGTTGTATATTCTCAAAGAGGTTTTGGTCATTCTTATGATATACCTAATGGACCAGGCTGGTCGTCTTTCCCAAATGATCTCAAAGCAGTGATGGATAGTCTGAATATTAATAAAGCACATTTAGTTGCCCAATCAATGGGAGGAGTATCTGCATTAGGATTTGCTGTGGATAACCCGGAAAGAGTTTTAAGTATTACTTTTGCTGACACTACAGGTGGTATGGGAGAACCTGAATTAGAAAAAGAAATGATAAAGTGGAAAGAAAATAATCCAAGGACAAGAGGCAGATTTGAAGCAATCTCTGAAATATTTGAAAAACAAAATCCTGAAATGGCAAATTTATACTTTCAGATAGGATTAAGTAATCCTAAACTCACTAACACTGATATGTCTTTGAATAAAATAAACTTGTTGGGAGGTCCTTCTGGTGATCAATTAAAAGCTTTGACTATGCCTATTTTATTTATGGTGGGAGAATATGACACTTTGATGCCTCCTAAAATAATTAAATTAGCTTCTAAATTTATAAAACACTCGAAGTATGTTTATATTCCAGGTTGTGGACATTCAGTATATTTCGAAAAACCTGATATATTTAATTTTGAAGTATTAAAGTTTATCAAATCATAAAAAATTCGATTTTTTACTTTTTTATGAAGGGAGACCATTCTATTGTTATTTGACATTTTCACTTCAAAAAGGTAAAATTTCTCTAGTAACTAACTAATGATAATTTACAAATATTTTCTAGGGAGAAATTATGAAATCAAAGTTAATTTTTCTTCTTTTATCGACGATGGCTTTATCTTTTGTTTTAGCTTGTAGCTCAGAAGCAGAAGTTGTAGAAGTAGTAAAAGAAGTAGAAGTAGTTAAAGAAGTGCATAGTGATGAACATGGTCATTCAACTTTAGAAGAAGTGCTAGAAAGAGGAATATTGAAATGTGGAGTTAATGATAACTTGACTGGTTTTGGTGTTTTGACATCTGGTGGTACTTTTGAAGGATTTGACATCGATTATTGTAAAGCTGTTGCTGCTGCAATATTAGGTGATGCTAGTAAAGTGGAATATGTTCCATTAACAGCGTCCGCAAGATTTGAAGCACTTGGTTCAGAAGAGATCGATCTTCTAATAAGAAATACTACGTGGACAGCAAGTAGAGACAGAGATCTAGGTAATGATTTTACTGCAACTACCTTTTATGATGGTCAAGGAATGATGGTTTATGCTGATAGCGGTTATAAAACAATTGAAGATATGGCTGGAGCCACAATATGTGTACTTCAGGGTACAACTACAGAATTGAATCTTGATGACAGATTTAAATCTGCAGGATTGGATTATACACCACTAACCTTTGAAACCAACGACCCACTACAGGCTGCTTTTGAAGAAAGAAGATGTGACGGATGGACTACGGATAAGTCTGGTCTTGCATCTAAAAGAGCAGAATTTCCTGCAGCATCAGGAGGACCTGAAGCATTAGTAGTATTAGCTGAAACTCTTTCTAAAGAACCTCTCGGTCCTTTAACAAGAGATAATGACAGCGAATTTTACGATGTAGTTCAATGGGTAGTTTTCGGATTGATCCAAGCCGAAGAAAGTGGCATTACAAGTTCTAATGTTGCTTCTATGGCAGCTGACCCTAAAGATCCTGGAATGGCAAGATTACTAGGAGTTCCATATGGAGATGGGAAAGTTGCTGACTTTTCATTCGGAGTAGATCCAACTTTTATTCAACATGCTATTAAAGCTGTGGGTAACTACGGGGAAATCTACGAAAAACATTTAACCCCTCTAGGATTAACAAGAGCGGGTTCATTAAATGCTATGTGGACTGAAGGTGGATTAATATATGCACCTCCATTCAGATAGTCTGACTATTAAATAGTTAACCTTATAAAATGTCGGGCAGTTAAATTGTCCGACATTTTATTTATTATGGTATATTTTAATTATGAGTATTTTTATAGCCAAATTATCTACTTGGAGTAGATCTCAGAAAAATCGCAATTTGTTTTACCAGCTTGTTTTTTTGATTGTTGTCGCATTTTTTGTGAATTATTTGATTTCTAAAGCAATGCAATTAGAATTGACGTTAAGTCATTTTGAAAGTAGATCTGGATTTGGAATTAGTCATACATTTATTAAAGATTACACTAGTAATGACAGCAGATGGTCAGCTTATTTTACAGGAGTTATAAACACTGTCAGAGTTAGTTTGGTTGCGATAATTCTTGCTACTTTGCTTGGAACCATAATGGGAATTGCAAGACTATCTAAGAATGTCTTGTTTTCAACAATTGCGTATCTCTATGTGGAATTAGTAAGAAATACTCCATTACTTATACAAATTATTTTTTGGCAAATTATATTTTTAAAATTACCTAGAATTACAGAAGCACTAACTTTTGGTAGTACTGTAGTGGTATCCAATAGAGGTATATTACTTCCTTATGCAAAGCCAAACGAAGATATTAATTCTAATATTTTTGTGATTGTTCTTTTATTTATAATAATTATTTCTTTTTTTCTTTCTTATTATTTAAACAAAAAAGAGGATATTGATGGCAAGAGATTCAAAATACTAAATTATAATATAAACGGTTCATTAGCAGGAACTTTTGTTTTTCTAATCCTTTCACTAGCAGCTTATTTTATTCTTCAAAGACCTTTTGTTTTAGATTTACCTTCACTGTATCAAAATTCGAAAGGTACTTATCTTCAATCAGGTGGGTTTGAATTCACTCCAGAATTTGGAGCTATTTTATTTGCATTGGTAATTTACACAGGTACTTTTATTACAGAAATCGTTAGAGGAAGTATACAATCACTTTCAAAAGGCCAAACAGAAGCTGCACAATCGCTGGGATTATCTAATTACCAATCTATGACACTTATTATTTTGCCTCAAGCCTTACGATCGATCATTCCACCACTAACAAATCAATTTCTAAATTTGACTAAAAATTCTAGCCTATCTGTAGTAATTGCATATCCTGAACTATTCATGGTTTCGAGGACCATAATGAATAATTCAGGAAGAGCCTTACCCGTATTTTTCTTGATTTTATTCACTTACCTCAGTTTAAGCTTGATTATTTCTTTGTTTATGAATTTTATAAATAGAAGAGTTACAAGGATTGGTACTTAGGTCTATGAATCAGCAATTAAAATGGGCATACAATACATTTTCTGGATCATTTTATAATACATTTATAACTTTTATTAGTTTGGTTATTTTTGGGTTTATAGCAAGCAATCTTTTTGGATTCATCTCAACTTCAGAGTGGGCTGTTGTAACTGCGAATAAAAGATTACTACTCGTTGGACGTTTGCCTCAAGGTGAAGAATGGAGAGCATGGTCTATATTATGGATCTCTTCATTTTTGATTTTTTCGTCATTAAAAATATTTGTCAAACCATCAATAAAAGAATTGGTATTTATTGCTATTATCTTTACTAGCGTATGTTTTATATTCATAACTCAAGACGCAATCTTTAATGTGATTATTTTTTCAACTATCTCACTGACTTCTTATTTATTTTCAAAGTATATTTCCCAAACATCTTACATTACCGTTTTTAGAAAATTATTGGTATTCATGTGGCTAACTATCATTCCATTAATTTTTATAATTCTAATAATTGCAGAAGGGCCTAAACCAACTTTATGGGGAGGGTTTTTACTAAATATAATTTTAGCAGGAGTTGCTATATCTGTTGGATTCCCATTAGGATTGTTGTTTGCTTTGGGAAGAGCAAGTCAATTACCTGCTGTCAAAATTGTATGTACAATATATATAGAAACTATAAGAGGTGCACCTTTAGTTGGATGGTTATTGTTGGCTTGGTTTGTTCTACCTAAGTTTTTACCAGAATTTTGGAATTTAAATGAAACTAGCGTAGTTATAAGAGCTATGATTATATTATCAGCTTTTACAAGTGCCTATACTGCCGAAGTTATAAGAGGGGGACTTCAATCAATACCCAAAGGTCAAATTGAGGCTGCAGATAGTTTGAATTTAAATTTATTTACAAAATTAACGTTAATTGTTTTGCCTCAAGCTATTCGTGTAGTTATTCCTGCTCTAATTAGTACATTTATTGCGGTATTCAAAGATACTTCTTTAGTTTTTGTATTAGCTTTAACAGACATACTTCAAGTTGGTAGAATTATTCCAGAACAAGATCCTGAATTTTTTGGAAAAGCATTAGAAGCGCTTAGTGTAGTTGCATTTTTGTTTTGGATTGTTTCTATGGCCTTATCAAATCTAAGCACAAGAGTTGAAAGATCAATGGGAATAGGAACTCGTTAAAATTAATACATAGGAGTCATATTATGAAAAATACATCAAAAAAAGAAATAGGTAAAGAAATTATTTCAACTACAGATATAACAAAATCTTTTGGTAAATTTCAGGCTTTAAAAGGAATAACCTCAAAAGTATACGAAAAAGAAGTGGTAGTTGTCTTTGGTCCATCAGGGTCAGGAAAATCAACTTATATTCGTACTCTTAACAGATTAGAACCACACGATTCAGGTCAAATCATTATCGATGGAGTAGAGTTAAATGATGATGTTAAAAACCTTCAACATGTTAGATCAAATATTGGAATGGTTTTTCAACAATTTAATCTGTTTCCTCATCTTTCAGTTTTAAGAAATATTACTTTAGCTCCACAAAAAGTAAAGGGCATGAAAAGATCTGATGCTGATGATATTGCTATGAGTTTGTTGAAGAGAGTTGGAATTCCTGAACAAGCAGATAAATTCCCTAGCCAATTATCAGGGGGGCAACAGCAAAGATTAGCAATTGCTAGAGCTTTGGCTATGCAACCTAAAATCATGCTTTTTGACGAACCGACTTCAGCTCTAGATCCAGAAATGATTAAAGAAGTACTCGAAGTTATGACAGAATTAGCTGAATCAGGAATGACAATGATTTGTGTTACGCATGAAATGGGTTTTGCCCGAGAAGTTGCTGATAGATTTTTATTTTTTGATGAAGGCCTTATAGTAGAAGAAGGAAGCCCGGATCATTTTTTTAATAATCCTAAAGAAGATAGGACTAAATTATTTTTAAGCCAAATATTGTAATTAATTAATGAAAAAATATATTATTGTAGTAAATCCTCGAAGTGGCAAAAAAAAAGGATTAAGAATCTTAGATGATATTAAGCCTATCCTTAATAAATCTAAAATTAATTTTGAAATTTGTAACACAGAATATCGAGGTCACGCGCAGCAAATAATTCAAACTTTAACTTTGTCAGATTATGATGGAGTTGTGATCGTTGGTGGTGATGGTACTTTTCATGAAGCTGTTAACGGAATGCTAAAAAGAAATGATAATAAGAGAATACCTATTGGAATCATTCCAGCAGGTACTGGTAATTCTTTTTTATTAGATTTAAATATTACCAATACAGCTAAAGCTATAGATAACATAATTACTGGTAAAACAAAAAAAATTGATATATTAAAAATTATATATGAAAAAGAATTGAAATATTCTATTAATTTAGTTGGTTGGGGAATGATTACAGATGTAGGATTAACATCTGAAAAATTTAGATTTCTGGGTTATTCAAGATACACAATTGCAGCGATTGTAGAAATACTTTTTAAAAAATCCAGATACGCAACAATAGAAATCGATGACACTGTTTTAAAGGATAGATTTATGTTTGCTATAGCATGTAATTCTAAGCATGTAGGCAAAGGAATGATAATGGCACCTGAAGCTGAATTAGATGATGGCTTTATGGATGTAATTATAGCGGATGGTGATATATCAAGATTTAGATTACTGAATGTATTACCTAAATTATTTGAAGGGACACATATTAATGAACCTGAAGTTAAAAGTTTTAAAAGTAAAAAGATCAAATTGATTTCAAAAAATAGAGATCAATTGAACATAGATGGTGAAATGGTTGGGGAAAGTCCCTTTGAAGTTGAAGTACTTGAAAAAGAAATAGAAATTTTTAATTAATACCATTGCATAGATCGTTTTATAGCTTTCTTCCAATTTCCATATAATTCATTTATTTGTTCAGGATCAAATTTGTATGAATACTCTTTATAGTCTGAATTAAGTTTTTTTAATTCTTTTATATCCCATAAACCTACTTTTATACCTGCCATATATCCTACTCCTAATGCTGTTAATTCAGAATAGTGGGGTTTCTTTAAGTTTATTCCCAAAATATTTGACTGAAATTGCATTAAATAATTATTTTGAGAAGCTCCCCCGTCTACACTTAACATTTGTATCTTACTTCCCATATCATTTTCCATGCTTATTAGTACGTCTTTAGTTTGAAATGCTATTGAATTTAAAGTAGCTTTTATAATATCTGATTTATTGGTATCTCTAGATATTCCAATAATCATACCACTGGCACGCATATCCCAATATGGTGCCCCTAATCCATTAAATGCAGGGATTAGATACAAATTATCTTTATTAGATTTTAAAGCTTCGATTTCTGATTCTTTTGAGCTGTTGATTATTTTCAATTCATCTCTTAGCCACTGAACTCCTGCTCCTCCTATGAATACACTTCCTTCTAAAGCATAAGAAATTTTATTTTCTATTCCCCAAGCTATTGTGCTAAGTAATCCGTTTTTACTTTTAATTATTTCATCTCCAGTGTTCATCAATAAAAAACATCCAGTTCCATATGTGTTTTTAATTGATTTTTTTTCATAACACTTATGACCAAAAAGTGATGCTTGTTGGTCTCCAAGTATTCCATTAATAGGGATATTTGTTCCTTTATAATTAAAACTTCCAAAATTATTAGCTGAATTTTTAACTTCAGGTAATATTGATTTTGGAATATTTAATTCTTTTAGTATTTCCTCATCCCAATCCAATGTATGAATATTAAACAACATTGTTCTTGAAGCATTAGAGAAATCTGTTGCGTGTGTTGACCTATTAGTAAGATTCCAAACCAGCCAAGAATCAATGTTGCCAAATAAAATTTTCCCTAATTTTGCTTTTGCATAAATTTGTGGATTGTTGTCCAATATCCACTTAATTTTTGTAGCAGAGAAATACGTACCAATTAACAAGCCAGTTTTTTCGGATATCTTATCATTTAATTTGTTTTTAATTAATTTGTCACAAATATCGATCGTACGATTATCTTGCCAGACAATTGCATTATGAATAGGATTCCCTGTTTCTTTATCCCATAATACAGTTGTTTCCCTCTGATTAGTGATTCCAATTGATTTAATATCTTCAGGGTTGATATTTTGTTTTTTTATTAATTCGTCTATAACATACAAAACTGAATTTATTATTTCTTCCGGATCATGTTCAACCCAACCATTTTTAGGATATATTTGAGTTATTTCCTTTTGAACAATTCCCACTATACTTCCTGACAAGTCAATTAACAATGCTCTTGTACTAGTAGTACCTTGATCTATAGATAAAATATATT
>CETH01032445.1_pt1 | contig 16367 bp, 24 predicted proteins | sample 361461 | NCBI WGS metagenome assembly CETH01 (sample SAMEA2622695, study PRJEB7988) | marine metagenome | isolation source: saline water (ENVO:00002010), including
AAATTGAACTTGAAGCTTCTAAGGATATAGATAAGATTAAAAAAGATGTAATGTATTATTATGCAGACAAAGAATAGTTTAGACTTTGAATTAGAAAAAAATAAAAACAATGTCTTTGTAAGCGAAAGCATTAAAGATATCGTTGATTTTAATGAAGAAATCGTATCACAAAATAATACATTTGAAATATCACTAGATGATTTAAATCGTTATCCTGTTTTGTCTTATAGTAAAAAGAAAGATAAGTTTACTATATATACTCAGATTGATGAGAAATGTCTAAACAGCGTTATTCTGGAAACATTTGACAACATAAAACTTTATATTAAAGAAATAGAAGTAAAATTGTTTTTGTTTGAAAATTATTTAGTAACCTATAAAATTATATATAACGAAAATAATAATTATCTATTGAAGATAAAAGTACGGAGAAAAAACAATGGAATTTGAATTTGATAAGTTTGTTAAAGATTTAGACAAAAGACAACTAGAAAACAAAGAGCGCCGTCAAATAGAGCAGCATATAAAAGAAGAAGATGAAAGAAGAAGACTCCGAAATATACAGTACAATGAAAGATGGCAAAATAGAATTGTATGGGAGAATAACTAATGAATCAAAAAGTATATACAATGCTTGAAGAGATTTTATCTGAGGGCGATTGGAACGAAGCTCAAGAAGAAGCTAATGAATTTATAAGACACATGAGACGTTCAGGCGCACACGCTGCTGATAATCCTTTAAATGATAAACTAGAAGAAGATGACGATACCAAAGAAAAAGAGGCAGAAGATAGTGAGGATTCATCGTCAGAAAAAGAAGAAGAAGAGACAGAAGATAGTGATGACGAAGAGGAAGAAGTAGAGACAAAAAAAGATTTACAAAAAATAATAAATCTAGGTGATGCACGTGATTTTGAAAAACTAGTAGACTTATTGAATAGATTTCGCGCTTCAAAGTCATTAACTGATGAAGATGTTAATAAAGAACTTGGTTCTTATTTTGAGAGACTTGCTGACACAGAAAAAGATACATTATATGTTTTGATTAAAGGATTAGTTCAAATTACTCAACAAGATGTATCAGGTAAAGCGGCTAATACGCCTGCTGATATGATGTTTAACATTAGTAAAAGTGGTGCGGTTTCAAGTGAAAAAGCAAAGTCTATGCTTAAAAAGCAAAAATCTAAAGAAGAAGCAGAAAAGTCTAGTTTAACTCCTATTAAAATAGGTGAAAGCATTCAAGAAAAGAAAGATATTATTGCAATCGTAAAGAGTAATGTCTAAACTAATAGAATTTAAAAACATATTCGAAAACAAAGTTTGTAAAGATGTTAAATCACTTTTAATCTTTATTAAATATATCTTTGCTAGCTGTAAAAAACAAAGACTCTTTTATTATCCTGAAGGATATCTTATTCCTATTAGATGGTCTAATTTAAAAAATAAATTCGTTATAGACTTAGGTACTAATTTAAATAGAGACATTGAGGGAATCGACTTGAAAAATATTGATTTGTTTTTCAATAAAAACGAAGAATACATTGCAGCTTTAAAAAATCTTCTTAAACAAGTAACAAATATTGACTTAGATAATTTTTATAATTTACAAAAAAATGAAAGTAAATTTATTGCAATTGTCTTCTGCTTGAAAAACAAATGTTATTATAACTTAGGATTATATTCTTATGTAAAAACTAATAAGCGATTAGGTGTGTATCATAAAACTCAGAAGTCGATATTAATCGATAATACAAAAGACTTTAAGGATAATATAGCAAATAAAATAAACAGCATAAACCCAACTGATTATCATACAATTTCAGATTATAGAATGCTTTATAATAAATTTATTAGTTATCTTAAAAATAAAGAATATAGTTTTTCTTTAAACAACAAAACAGTAAACATAAAGTTAAAAGAAGACATAGAAAAAAATACAAGTTTTAAAAATCAGATAAAAAATTCGCGTTTAAAAACAATATTGCTTACAAATAAAATTACTAACTCTGAAGAATTTATCTTGCGCAATAATATAGTAAAAAATATAATTTCTTTAGAGTTGTATAATTTTCTATTTGAAAATACTATTATAAATAGCTCAGTTTATTTCTATGATGATAAATCAGGTACTAACTATAAAATAAAAAGTATAGAGAAAACAAGCAACAACTTAATAGAAAAAGAATATAAAAGCAGCAATATTTTTTTATTGCCTGTTAAAGCATAAAACAATGAGTGATGAAGAAAAAGCATTAGAATTAATTGGTGAGCTATTTGAATATTATAAAGAAAACGATTGGTTGAAAATTAAAAAATTTTTAATTACTTACTTGCATCCTTCTGTTAGAAAAAATTTTTCTACAAGACATCACAAAACAAAAAAACATAGTTTGAACGACTTTGAAAAAAAGTTAATTGAAAAATGTCAAAATATATATAATAGAAAAATAATCTTATATAAGAAAGATAGACATAATGAAATCGCTCAAGATCAAAAAAGATAAAATAACTATTGAAAAAATAGAAGAAAAATCTATTTTCGATAATGTACACGAAGGAACTGGGATTACTCGACAAGTAAAAGATGTTGGGAAACATACATTTACTGCTGTAGGTAATTTGGCACAGTCAGCTGCAAAATTTACCAGTTTTACAGTAAAAACTGTTTTGAGTCCTGTCACTTATTATATAATGGCAAAATATAAAAATGAAGAACCTAGTCTAAAAGGTTGGGTTAAAAACCTTGAAAAAAATCTAGATGATTTATCTGATAATGTTGCTAAGCTATCAAAAAAATACGATAATGATTTTAAAGCAATGTTAAGTGATATAGGTATGACAGAGAATGAGATGAATGTATTAATGGCTGCAGGCTCACCACCTCTAGCAATTTCTAATGCAATTTATGATGCATTAAATAATAAACGCGGACCATTTTCAGATGATATTAACAGCATAAAAAATATTCAAAATATTTTAGACAAAGTATCATTTTTTCTTGCACTTTTTGTAACAGGAAGAAGTCCAACTAATGATGAAACCTCTGAAGCTCTTCATAAAAAAATAACATCTGAAATGAATAGTTTTATAAAAAATAATTTTAGTGATGCTACATATAGCATTTTAAATAAACTTCATAATGATAGGAATTGGAAAAGTCATGCAATAGAAATAATTGCATTGTTAGGAAGTGTATATAAAGATATTAACTATGAAGCTATGATGCAAGATCCAATTACAGAATTTTTAAGAATGTCAAATAAAATAAACAGCTCTGACTTGGATGAAATTATTGATAAAATAACAAAGTATTGTGATACTAATATAAACAAGCTAAAAACATCTTCTTATCAAAGGAGTTTAAATTTAAAAACAAAAATAATAACGGAAGAACTTGTTTTGACAAAAGAAAGTGAAGCTATTGCTTTTTCTTTTGCGACTATTTTATTTATTAAAAAAAGCGAAGCTATGCTGAAGGCAGCTTATAAAGCTGAGTTTGAAGGTAAAATAGGCACGAAAGAAGTAAAAGAGCTCATAAAAGTTTTAAGGGATAAAACTCATTTGATGACTCATTTATCAACAATTTATTCTGCTTTTGTTGTTGCTAAATTTGTACTTAAATTAGCTGATGAGGTAATAAAGGATTCCAATTATGATGTTGAAAATGAGACTCCTGCCTTGTTTAATGAAACACTAAATGAATACGTAAAAATATTACCAGCTAGTTTTGTAAATAGTATAGGCGGTGGACTCACTCAGCAAAGAGATACTATTTTACAAGTGTGTAGAGAGCCTGATTTTATTAATAAAAAACTGGCATCAACTTTTGTCTGGGTAGAAGCACTAAAACAAACATTAAATTTGCCAATATTTGATTATGAGAAATATCGTGCAGGTGCATCAAGAATAAGCTCTTTAGCAGGAATTAATTTTTTAAGTAATGATGAAGCCGAATTTTGGAATACAATAAATGGAAAATTAAAAAACGAAGATATAAATAAAAATATTGATTCTAAAAAACAAGCTTTACAAAATTTGATTAATGCCGGTACTAGTGGAAGCACAAGCACTAGCACAAGCACTAGCGGCAGTACAAGTGGCAGTACAAGTGGCAGTACAAGTGGCAGTGGAGCAACAACGCCATAGTTGTTAAATTAATTTATTAACATCTTTCTATTTTAGTTATAATATCTTAAAAAGGAAAAATATTATAATGAGTAAAAATTGGAAGCCTGAAATTTATTATGAAGATTATTCTTATGGTGATGAGAGCAAATCATTAACAAGTGGATTACCTTTTATAAATGTTCCTGAAGAGCATAATATGCCGGGTGTTTTATTTATATGTGAAGCGAGAGACATTTCCGAAGAAGACAACGAGTTAGAGAAAGAAATAATTGTGCATTCATATTATAATTCTCTAGAATTAAAAGATAAGTTAGATGAAGAAACTTATGATAGAGTCAGAGTTGCTATTGGTTTGAAGCCTTTAAAAGAAGCGCAAGCTTTAGGTAGCAACATAACACAAAATATTAATGAAAACATTTCGAATGAAGAAAAATAAAAAAATGTATACAGTTGGTCAAATAATATATTCTATTCTTGAAGACAAGCAAGTATTGATACCTTTACAAGTTGTAGAGCAAGTTATCACTAAAAACTTAGAAGGTGAGATAACGCAGTACAAAGTCTTGGTGCCAAATAAAAATAGACAAAAACTTAACTTAGATAAGTTTGACAAGATCTTTGAAGATTTAGAGTCAGCGTCTGAATATCTTTTAAATAATGCAAAGAAAGCTATAGATGATATGGTTTTAAAAGCTATTGATCTTGAAGATTTAAATTTCAAAAAAGAAGATAAAAATAAAAAAGAAAATTTGGCGTGTAAAAATGAACCTGAAAAGATTAAAATAGATTTAGGAGACGGATTAAGTGCCAATATATCTCCTAAAAATTTAGAAGAATTGAATATTAATAATCTTCCAAAAGAAAGTGAAGAAATTGAAAAAGAAGATATTACTGCTTGATGGTTATAACTTAATTTATAGAGCACGCCACAGTAGAATGAATATAGGTGAGTATTCTACTGTTTTTAACTTTTTTAGAAGCTTACGTCCTTTAGTTGAAAAATTTGCACCTGATGATGTTTATTTTGTTTTGGAAGGACGCCCTAAGAAAAGATTGGAAATGAGTCCTGATTATAAAGGACAAAGAACTTATCATAATAAAGATAATTTTCGAATGCAGCGTAAAACGATTATTTCTTTGCTGTCCCAATATTTTCCTTTTAATATTATTAGACATCCGGATTATGAATGTGATGACGTAATAAATTATTTAGCAGCATCAAAGCACGATAATGATGAAGTAGTAATTATATCTTCAGATACAGATTTCATTCAGACAATATCAGAAAGAGTTTCTCTATTTAATCCTGTTAGTAAGAAGTTTATAGAAGCCGTAGAATATGATTATGTATCACACAAAGCACTAACTGGTGATAAATCAGATAACATAGAAGGCTTTTTAGGTATCGGACAAAAGAAAGCGGAAAAACTCTTAAAAGAAGAAAATGCTTTAGCGGCTTTTTTGCAAGAAGAAAGTAATAAAGAAAAGTTTGATCACAATTACGAAATGATTAAGTTTCACGATTTAACAGAAGATACAGAAAGCTTTGAGTTATCTAGAGTATTTAGTCCTGACTGGGAACAATTAAAAATAAAATTTTCTGAATTTGAGTTTAATTCTATAATAGGTAAAGAAAAATCGTGGGAAAAATATACCAAAACATTTGAAAACTTAGAAAGGAATACATTAAATGACTGAGAACGTATTAAACGATGGTGTTCTTAAACAATTAAGAGAAAACAACATTATATCTGGTGAAGAGGTTGTAATTGAAACAGGTGATTTATATTATGCTAAAAATGTAATCTCTAATGAAAAGAGAATGATTAGCCTAGATACAATAAATCGATTTCACACAAAGAATGAAGCAATTACAGAAACATCAAAGAAAACCTTATTAAGAGGATAGAATGACCGACGTTATTTATTTTGACGAAGAAGCACAAAACTCTCTGAAAAGAGGTGTTAAAAAAATATGTGATGCAGTTTCCATAACAATGGGACCTCGCGGCAAATTAGTATTAATTGAAAAGAATGGTGAACCTCCACACTTAACAAAGGATGGGGCAACAGTTGCTAAATATATAAATCTTACAGATAAAGTAGAAGATTTAGGTGCTAAGTTATTAAGACAAGCAAGTGAAAATACAGCAACAGTTGCAGGTGATGGTAGCACAACTTCAGCTGTTTTAGCAAAGGAATTCTATTTTAGAGCAGCTCAAGCTTTGCAAACAGGAATAGGTACACCTTCAGAGATAACGCATCTTCTAAATAAAAAAGTAACTAATATTATTGATATTTTGGCAGAAAATGCAAAGACAGTTTCTTCAAACGAAGAGATTAAACAGGTTGCTACAATCAGTGCTAATGGTGATGATTATATTGGCAAGCTTATTGCAGATGCTATGTTAGAAGTAGGAACAGCTGGATTAGTAACAGTTGAGAAATCAAAGACCTCAGAAACAGAATTGAAACTTGTAAGAGGTGTTAAGGTTGATAGAGGTTACGTTTCACCTTATATGATTACAGATAATGAAAAATCTAAAGCTGTATTGGAAGATCCTTTGATTCTTATTCTTTCTTGTAAGCTTAGTTCATTAACACAGATACTTCCTATTTTGGAAAAGTGTCATCAAACAAAGAAACCGCTATTTATTATTGCAAACGACTACGATCAAGAAGCAATCCAAGCTTTGGTTGCAAATATATCAAAAGGCTTATTGCAGATCTGCGCAGTTAGAAGTCCTTTCTATGGTGAGAAGAGAAATCAAATCCTAAATGATTTAGCGGCTGCTTTAGATACAAAAGTCTACTATGACTTAGATGAAAAAGAAATTTCAGACATTGTTTTATCAGACTTAGGCTCTTGCAAGAAAGTTGAAACAACTAACGATTCTACCTTGTTTGTAGAGTGTTCTGGTTCTGAAGGTGTGGAAGATGTTTTAGCAGATGTGCAAAAGAAGTTAGATGATAAATCGATTTCAAAAGAAGAAGAAGTATTTTACAAGCAACGCCTTATAATCAACAAGGGTGTTGTGGCTGTCTTATCAATAGGTGCGCATACTGAATCAGAACTACTTGAATTAGTAGATAGAATTGATGATGCTTTGCATGCAACTAAAGCTGCAATGGAAAGTGGATTTTTACCTGGCGGTGGTATTGCTCTAGCAAGAGCTGGCTTAAAGCTTCTTGAAAGATCAAATAACGATGAAGAATCATTGTTGTCAAAGACATCAACAAAAATAGTTTCTGATGCTTGTATGTCTCCGTTAAGAAGAATCTTAACAAATGCTGATATGTCAACAGATTACATAATGGAAATGATTAAGAATAATAGCGACTGGACATATGGTTATGACGTAAGATCTGAGTCTTATGTGGATATGATAGAAAAAGGTATAATAGACCCGCAAAAGGTTACAGCAACAGCAATTAAAAATGCTGTAAGTGTTTCCAATTCACTCTTATCAGTAGGTTGTGTGGTGTTAAATACAGAGAATTATAATCAAGGAGTTCAACTAGTTCAATTATCTGATGATATGTATTAATAGGTACATATGAAAGGATTGTGATGAAAAAGGAACTCATTAATGATATTCTTATCTATGAAAAGATAAAAAGAGAAGAAGAAAAGCAATACCAACCTTTACAATTAGAGATACCTCATTATGAAGAAACATATATTCCAGTCAAGAAAGAAGAAGTTAAAGAACCACGACGTGTAATAATAATTGACTTGTAATATAATTTTAAAAAAAAGGACAATAAATGGCAATTATTGATAAAAGTTATTCTGACATTATTAGAAACAATCCTCTTCTCACAAAAAAGCAGGAAATTAATTTATCTAGACAAGCTAAAAAAGGTGATCATACTGCACGCAAAAAGCTAATTGAATCAAATTATAGATTGGTTCTGTCGATTGCAAAAAAATATCATAGAAGCGATATCAATTTCGAAGACTTGCTACAAGAAAGTAGTATTGGTCTTCTCAAAGCTGTAGATCGTTTTGACCCGGAGTTAGGATATAAATTTAGTACTTATGCTTGTTGGTGGATTAAACAAGCAGCATTACAATACATAAATGAAAATAGTACAAATATAAAAGTTCCTACACACTCTAGACTTTTAAATTCAAAAATTAAAAACAAAATAAAAGAATTAGAAGATAGTGAAGGTAAAAAACCAACCTTAGAACGAGTATCTGAAGAGCTTGGTGAAAATATTAACAAAATTAAGTATACTTTAAAATCAAACAGATACATTGCTTCTATTGATGCAAGCAGAGATGATGAAGGTAATACATTAGCATCAAAAATTGCAGATGAATCAGATTTTGTTAATCCAGAAGTGCTCTTAGAAAAGAAAGAACTAAAGCGTATTATTAGAGAAAGCTTAAATCTATTATCACCCAAAGAAGAAAAGATTATACGTTTAAGATTTGGTATCACAGAAGATGAATATAATAACAATAAATTTACTTTAACCCCTGAAATGAAGGAATACCTTGATGAAAAATAAGAAGTATGTAACAGTAACTAATAGTAATGGTTTAGGACTATATGATGTTGCTAAGGTAATGACAAACAATGGACATAAAATGAATCATTCAACTGTTAGAAATATTATTAATAGATCTTTTTTCAAACTTGCAAAGAATATTAGTGATAATTATAATTTAGATTATGATGCAAAAAAAATTGATTCTATATCAAAGTCACCTGAATTTCAAGAGTCAATTGTAGATTTATTAAGAGAAAAAGAATTATGAAAACAGATTATTTAATTAACTTTAAATTGTTTTGTAACAGAAGAGGATTTAATCTGGAACAGTGGATAAGATCTTCAACGGAAAACTCGTATGAAAAGCTGTCTGAAATGTTGATAAGTTTAAAGGTTTGTCCACCATCAGAAGATGAATACAGTGTAATTAAGAATAAAATAGAAGCTGAGTCTGTTAAGGAAGAAGTTGTTGAACCTAAGAAACCTGTCAAACCTGCAGTTAAGTCTTCTAGAAGGAAGAAGAAAAATGAAAAAGATTCTGTTTAATGAGTTATTTCCTTACGAATACGTAAGAAATTATTTTTCTGCTAGAAAAAGAAAAGTCGAAAAAATAATTAAGAGTGAATTAGACGACGTAGTAGAAAAAGATAAATACGTGAAAGCAGATAAAAATGAAGAAAGCAGATAAAAATGAAATGCTACTAATTGTAGCTTTAGGTAAAACATTTAACGGAACGCCTTTAAATCCTTCAGAATGTAATGTAATATGTGATATGTCAATAGTAGAAATTACTAAAACACTAGATGTTAATGAAACACAAGCCAACACATTATATAAGTGGGCTTGCGCTTGCAAAGAAGGATTTGTATCAAATGAAGAAGATAATTGTTAGTTTATTTTTAGCGTTCATTACTTGCTGCTCTAATTCATCACCAAAAGAGCAAATATCAATTAGCACTAGTAGTAATCGTATTTCGTCTGGCGAAATGATTAGCTTTGATATTGAATCTGAAATAGCTGTTGAACAAGTCAAAAGTTACTTAACAGGTGCCGATGGTTTGACTTATGAAACATATGGAAGTAATACAAACAATAATCAATTTATTATAAACAGATTTCTAAATACTAAAATACCCTTTGGACAAAAGTACAGTCTTAATTTTGTTTTAGAGACAGAAAGCGGTCAATTTCTGAGAGTTATGCCAATAGATATTGAGCCATCGATTATTGTTAATTCTTTTTGTGCTAGCGATAATTGCGAATCATTATCAAGTAATGTTTTAGAAAGCGTTAAAAATAAACTAACAATTAGTTTTTATAATATTGCGCCTGTTAAGGTGCGTTATATAGTAACTACACCAAATGATAGCTTTCAAATACTTCATGAATTTAATTCTCCAATTCAAGAAGATTGGATTGAAAATTTAGTATTTGAAAAAGTTAAGGAAGAATATTCATCTTATATTTCTAAAATAGAAATTTTAGCATATGATGTCGACAGCAATGAAGCAAAAACAGAGTTGCCTTTTAGAGTAGTTAGACCTATAGAAATAAAACACTTTGGCAATTATGAATTAGCTGAGATATATGAACCGGTTCCCGTGACAGGATGTATACCAGGAACTGTTGGTAATAGCGTTCAATATTCAGAGTCACAAACTGAAACTAGACAAACCAGCGTTTCTGTATCTTATAATAAGAGTTGGAGTGATAGTAATTCAACAAGTTTAGCAACTTCAAATTCTGAAGGTATTTCAGTTAATGAAACAAATTCAACAGTTGCAAACTCATCACTTTCAGAATCTGAAACACAGTCTGAGAGCTTTTCTGATACGACTGCGCAAGGTGAAAGTAACAATGTTCAATTTAGCACATCAGACGGAGAAAACTGGTCTTGGTCATTAGGGGAATCTGAGTCGCAAACGTCTGGAACTTCGCAAGGAGAAAATACAAATACAGGTGTAAGTGGATCAACGACAGTTGGCGCAAGCGGTGAAGGATCACTACCTTTTCTTGCAAAAGCTAGCGGTAAGGTTGAAGTAAGCGCCGGAATTCAAAGAGGATGGGGTAGTACAAATTCTACATCTGAATCTAATTCAACTGGTACAAATAGAGGTTATTCTACTGGCGGCTCATCACAAAACGGCAGAGCATTTGGTAGTACACAGAATGATTCCAGAAGTTATTCTTTAAGTGGTGCATATGTTTTATCAAGTTCGACATCGAACTCAGTTTCTGAGTCATCTTCGTTATCTTCTGGTAGGGTTTGGAATATGTCTGAGAGTATTTCAAGTGGCAAGGTAATAACAGAAGGTAATAGCGAAAGTCTATCACAGACAATAGTTTCATCAGAAAGTAGCAGTACTACATTCAGTTATGGTGGTTATATTCCTCGAGGAAGGTATGGTACATTTTTTAGACAAACAAGCAGATACGTAAAGTTATCAGAAATTATAACTTATACACTGGATGGATATCCACAGCACTCAGGTTATGTTATGATGAATACGTGGGCTTGGGCGCCAGATTTATCGCTAGGCAGTACTTGCGAACAAGCAGGTATTTCTAGTTTACCTATTTCTGAATGTCTAATTCCTCCTTGTGGAGAATAGTTATCTTAAAAGGAGATTAAAATGAGTGGTACAAATTATGATTACGGTCATACCAAGTCAGATTCTGGCGAAGGTAAAATGGCTAAGGCAACTTTGATTACAATGGGTAGAGACTTATATAACTTATACATGCTACTTAATGATCAAGATGATTTACCTCAATGGTGTCATTATAAACTTGCAAAAAGCAGTGCTGATTTAGCAACTGTAAATGATTACTTGACATCAAAGATTACAAAGATTTGTTTAGATCGTAATATGGAAATGAGTGACGTTAAAATAATTGTCAAAAAATCTATGTGTTAAAATGTTTCAAATTGAAGAAATAATGGAAGAAGTTTTCTTAAGACTTTTAGCAGAAAGCAAATATGCTGGTAGTCATCCTGAAGAATCGTATCAATATGGTTGGCCTGAGTTTGATGAAAAAGAATTTGATAAAGATGGTAAAACAACTTGGCGTGAAGATAGAGAATGGACAAAGCAATATTATAAATCAATGGGAATGTTAAAATGAAGTCTAAGATATTACTAGAAAGCTGGCGATCTTTTATAAATGAAAATACTGACTCAAGCCCTATATCTGAAGAAAAAGTTATAGGATTAGTTCCCATGTCAGCAAAACCTTTTCACGAAGGTCATATGTCTTTAATAAGAAAAGCTAGCGATGAATGTAATCGAGTTATTATTTATGTCTCAACTTCTGATAGAAAGCGTAAAGGTGAGATTACTATATTTGGTGAGGACATGAAATATATCTGGGAAAATATTCTGCAAAGAAGTATTAATGAAAAATTTCCTAATGTTAGTTTCGAGTACGGCGGATCACCTGTTGGTAATGTGTATAAAAAACTAGAAGAAGCAAATGATATGCAAACTAATAATATTTACAGAGTTTATTCTGATGCTAAAGACACTGCAAAAAATTATCCAGCTAAGTATATAGAGCTACATTTTGGTGACCTCTATAATAGAGGTAAAGTTATATTTCCTGCTAAGGAAAGTCCAGAATTATTTACAAGAGGTGATGGAGCACCTGATATAAGTGGCACAATTATGCGTTCCTATTTATCTAATGCTTCAGAAGACAAATTTCTTTTTTTAGATAATTTACCTGACGAGATAAACCCGGATGACAAGGAAGAAATCTTTAATATTTTATTTAGTAGATTAAATTAAAAACACTCTTCAAAGATCTTCTGTTTGATTCCTGTTGCATAAACTTTTCTTTAAAGGTTGGAAATATGCCTTTTTTATCTCTGTATGCTGCACCTAAAATCTGATTCAACGGAGCAAACCCGCCTGTAACCTTTAATAAGTCACCTTGATAATCATAAACACCACCTTCAACTGTAGTTGCTACAATATCAGTAATATCTTTATCTATTACTTTGTCTAAGTATGGTCTTAAACGATGAACTTCAGCTTCCCAATAGTTTTCTGGCTTTTCGTTCATATAATCAATTAAGTCATTCATTGCAGTCTGAAGTTTGTCTCTAAGTAATTCGATATTCTTTTGATTTGTTTCATCTGACATGTAAGCGGATTTTACACCTTTTAATAGATCAACACCTAGATCAACAAAAACATCTTTAAATGGAGATATAATATCTTGAACCTTCTTTAAAGCTTTATTAGAACTAGTAAGATCTAGACTTCTTAATCCTGTAACATCACTTTTAAGCATATTAGCAGTAAAGTCTTTGCTTTTAATCTTGTTCCCTTGTCTATCTTCACCATAAAGGACAAAGTCATATAACATTTTTAATTTTTCTCTGTCCATTTCAATACCTAAGTTGTCAATTTCTTGTTTAATAATGTTTTCTATTCCTTCACCTAGAGTAATATCTTCAGGTATTCCTAGACTTAGAGCAACTTCTTTTATTCTTTCAACGTAATCTTCTATTTGAACGCTTGTTAATTCATTTAGATTAACTGTTCTATTTGATGCAAGAGTAAATCCGGCTGAAGATATTCCGCTGTCCATTAGTCTTATTATTTTTTCTAAACGTTGACCTTTATTTGTGGAGTGTATTGTTTTTCTTCCATCGACATAATCAACAATGCTGTGAAATACAATGTATTTTTCATCGTATACAATTTGATTTGGTTTATCTGGATGCATTATTTCAAAGTTAATAAAAGATTTTGTTTCACCGTCTGGGTGAAATACTTCTCTTATTTCCATTTCTGCAGCTGGACCAGCTGATTGTAACCATTGCTCAACGCCACGTTTGATTGCATTACCACCTTCAACAAAAGGTTTTTCTGCGCCGTGGCCTGTAAATTTTGCGACAAGATCGTCATGAGTCATATCTTCTTTGTTGCGAGCGAACATAAGAGTACCGTCTTCTTTAACAGTAAAGAATAAGTTTTGTCCATCGACTTTTTCTATAATCTTTTGTGAAGTGCTATATTCTTTTATTCTGTCGATAATTTGTCTTGGCGTCATATCTAATGCTTCATAAGGATGCATCATATGACCTGCTAATCCACCCTCACTAATTACTTTTTTTTTAAACAAATGTGTGTATATCTCTTTTAAAACTTTACCTTGAGGAACATAAGAATCAGACATTGCTAGCAGTTCATCCCGTATTAAAATTCCAATCTCTTTTCTTAAATTTTCTATTACAAGCATAAGAGTTACTATCTTCTCTCCATGATTAGGAATGTATTTAAATTGAATTCTAGAGCCATTAAAACCTGTTATTGCTAATTTATTTTTACCTTCGCCTGGATGAATTGCTATAAATTGATTACCTCTACTAATTCCAATAATACCTTCAGCACCATGTTCTATAACCAGAGAATCTCTTAATTCGTATAATAAAATTTTAGCTTCATGTAAGATTAAATCTTTTTGATCTAAACTTAAATCTTCTATAAAATATAAAATAGCATTTTTAAAATGACCAGGAGTAAATGATTTTCCAGTACCTCCTAAAAAGCTAGGAGAAAAAACTTCTAAGAAAGATATTTCTTTTCCATCTTTTATAAATATTTTTTTTTGAAACTTTTTTAATACTTCGATTATGTTATTTGAAAAGTTAGTTCCTGATTGTGCACCTTGTGCTGAAGACTGTGGGCTTTTTTGTAAAGTATTTGCTTTTGTAAAACTTTTTACAGAGTATTTTATTAATTCATTATTACCCGGTCTTTTAAGAGCAACAAAGTCAGGTTCTTTATGTTCAGAATGTTTATATCCTTCAATACCTTCAAGTAAAGTATAAAAAGCTAAATTAACAGATACTTCGCCTCTACCGACTTTTGTATTTGTATTTGGCTGCCAAAATATTGTTTCTTTGAAATCTTTATTAAGTATATTGACTATATCGTTTAACTTTAAATCTTCTACATATCTTCTAAAAAAAGATTCTTCAGGTTGACTTTGAGATGATTTTTTATTAATAAAATCTAAAATTTTATTTGCAGGTTCTAAAGTAAATTTAGAACAAACATCTAAAAGATCTTGTGTATTCTGATCGGTCTTAATTTTAATTCCACTATCAATATCTTCATTACTATCAAATGTAACGCTATACAATTCTTCTTCGTAATTTTTACTTGGAGACTTAATGCTTACAATTTCTTGATCTTCGTTAAGTAATTTTTTATATTCGTTTTTAAGACTATATTTCATCGTTTACCACCCCAGTATTCTTTGGCAAGACCTTCGTTTATTAATTGTTTATTATAACTATTTTCGAACTCAGGTTTATTTTCTTCTATCTCCCAAATCGTTCCAAGCCATCTACCAAACTTCCCGCGCTTGACTGTATGTAATAGCACCTTCTTCCCTAAAATCTTCTCCCTCAACCAATCTCTTGTCTCAATACCCTTCTCTTTCTCTTCTAAATCTCTAGTTCTAACTTCAGGTGTATCAATACCTACAAGTCTCACCTTAATTCTCACAGACGTTTTAAATCCTAAATCAACAACACATGTACAAGTATCTCCATCATAAACAGATACAACTTCAGCTATATAATAATATGGTTTCATTTATTCACCTTCTTCTTCAATAAGACTGGCTATGTTTGATATAACCCAGCTTGCATTACCAAAAAACTCTATTAAACTCTTAAGCCAAGCAATTGGACCTGCTATATTTTGCAGTACACTACCTGCTATATTTTTTGACATATCAATAAATTTTTCTTTTATCTTTTCTAAAAATTCTAACTTTTCAGTTAAAAAGTTAAATAATTCTTGCTGTAATTCGCCTTCTTCAAGCAGACTCGTTATTTCACTATCTTCTTCTTTATCACCACTCAAGCCATCTGTAAAATAATTTATTAGTAAATCTAGTTTATTATTATTAACTGAGCTAGTAAAGTCAACAAAATCTTCAGCAACTTTTTTAGGATTTTCAAAATATTCTCCTGCTTTTTTAACAACACTTCCTATTTTAAAATTTTCTTCAATATATCTAACGCACAAACCAAAAACAATCATTGTTAGAGAAGCCATCCAGCCTGTAATTTTTTTGATGCCTTCCCACATATCTTCTAAAGTTTTTCCGATTTTGCCTATAATACCAGATATTTTTTCAATGTTTTTGTCATCCATCCAGTCATTAATACTTTTTAAATGCTTTAAAACATTTTGCGGCCAGTCTTTTGTTTTATTATATATGTTTTCTTTGTAAGCGCTAAGTTCATTTTCATCTTGAATAATAGTTGTAATTGCTATAATAATAGCTTTAGAGTTTTTACCAAAATCTTTAATTGCATCAACACCATCATAAGCTAAGTCTTTAACGTTTGACAAAGCTTCTTCTGCATTGTCTTTAACCCAATCAATACCCGTATCAATCCAGTCTTTAAGTCCTTCATTTAAAAAGTCATCTTGACTAAAGTTAATTTCATTACTCCACATGTTTGAATAATATAGGCCTTCGTTTAGAAAGTTTCTATATCTAATATGTTCTTCTAAGATATCGTTATAAACAGTTATTTTTTTACTATTAATTTCTGATTCTGTAAAGCCTAAAACATTTTTTACATATGATTCTTTAAGTAAAATAGGGTTTATTGTATTTACTAACATTTAAATCTCTTTTTTATTATAAAGATAATTATATCACCACCAAGTATATTTCTTTTTTGATCCTGTTAAATGTG
>CETH01181274.1_pt1 | contig 16353 bp, 16 predicted proteins | sample 361461 | NCBI WGS metagenome assembly CETH01 (sample SAMEA2622695, study PRJEB7988) | marine metagenome | isolation source: saline water (ENVO:00002010), including
GTAAAAAATAAGCTCCAACAGGTCCATATCCATCTTTAAATCTACATAAAACGATGCGATTTTCCATTTGTGTCATTTTTGCTCCAACAGCGATAGGTAAAGCATAAGCTGAACCATTACTCCAAGGCGCATACCAAGTTCTACCCATACCCTCTCCAACTGCTCTAGGTTTAAAAATATGCGAAGCACCTCCTGCTGATACAATTACAGCTTTAGCCTTGAAAACATGGTAATTGCCTGTTCGCATATTAAAACCAACAGCTCCTCCAACTCTATTTTCTTCATTTTCATCCATCAATAGGTGAGTTATCATTACTCTATTATAAATTTTATCTGCAGATTTTTTTGCAGCTTCTGCTACAATTGGTTTGTAACTTTCTCCATGAATCATTATTTGCCATTTTCCCTCTCGCTGATACCTACCAGTTTCTTTGTTTCTCATCATAGGCAAACCCCACTCATCAAACATATGAACTGTTGAATCAACATGTCTAGCCATATCATAACCTAAGTCTTCACGAACAAGACCCATTAGATCATTGCGTGCATAACGGACATGATCTTCTGGTTGGTTTTCATTCCATTGCATTCCCATATAACAATTGATAGCATAAAGACCTTGGGCCACCGCCCCACTTCTATCAATATTAGCTTTTTCAACACAAACTATTTTTAAATCTCTTCCCCAATGCCTTGCTTCAAAAACAGCACCTGTTCCAGCCATTCCTCCACCAATAATTAATATGTCACAATTTTCATAAACAGTTTTATTTTTAGGCATTATTAATAGTACACTCCTTTTTTAAAAGAATTTTTGTCAATTGTTGGAAGTTCTTTTTTAGTATTTAAACCCTCAGGTTCAGAATATAATATTTGAGAATTTATTTCTCCTTGATTTGGCTTTTCTACTTCAGATAATTTTGGAATATGCTTACCCCATGGTTTTGTAGTAATAGGAGATACAAAATTTTTAACAGTCCCATTTCTAAATTTTATCTTCCAAGAAATTGTTCCTTTTTCTTCTTCTCTCAAAACCCTTACACTATGACCCATTGGTGCAAAATCAGCATAACCTCTTACATCTATTGCATTTTGTGGGCATGCTTTTACACAAGAATAACACTCCCAACAAAAATTAGGCTCAATGTTTACTGCTCGTCTTATAGTTTCATCTATATGCATTATATCTGATGGACATATATCAACACAATGGCCACAACCATCACATCTAGTCATGTATACAAAAGTTGACATTTTATTTACCCTCTTTCTTCATACTTTTTGTAAATTTATTTATAAAAAAGTTAATATGTTTGTTAAAAAATTTATATTTCATAATTAATAATGCTTAGGAGCCTCTCGTTTAATTCCTAATCCAAATTTCTTTGGTTTATCTGCTGGCATTGGTAAATTATCCCTCGAACCATCTGCCTCTGCTAAATTCTTTTGAATTGCAGCCCCTGGTTTGTAAAACATATGAGCAAATTTTGACCAATAAACTCCTCCGAACAATATTAGATTAGATATTGAAAACAATATAAAAAAAATAATATTAAAAAGATAAAAATTAATTGACTGAAAAAATGACCAAATTAAAGCTAATACCGAAGTTTTTACTAAAGATAAAACAAATAAGTCTGCCTTTACTATTCTATACCAGGGATACGCTTCTGCAAAAACATCAACTCTGAGAAAAAACCAAAACCAAGATCCCCCTAAAAATGTCATAAATGCACCTAAGTGCCAAAGAATTGGAAAAACTGGATTAGTTGTTATATTAGATGAAGTATAGAAAAAAATCATAATTATAGAGGTAGTCCAAAATATTAAAGTACCATACATTCCTAATAAATGCGCAATTCTTCTTTTGCCTCCTAATTCAGAAGTGGTTAAAATATCTTTAGAAACTGTTTTAACAATTATACTAGTTTTTTCTAAGCTACCTGGATTTCTAATTGCTGATTTTTTTGCTTTTTTTGAATTTTCAAAGAAATATTTTACATTTTTCTTATGAAGCATATCTAAAATAGTACCTACAATTACAAGAAGTATCATTAAAACTACAAAAGATTTCATAAAAATAGGTGAGGCAAATGTTGAAATTTCAAAAAAAGGATTGGTAGTAATCATAAAAGTTCCTTCATCTTATTTAATTCGATCACAAATTGTAGTAATATTTAATGAACTTTTTTAACATATCAATTATATGAAGGATACTTATATTTACTTATTTCAACTTAAAAAAAAGAAAAGATTTATAATGAAATCTAACAATAATAAATGTAAGAATATTGATTTGGGATGGTTTTTGTTGAATCCAAGTATTTGTTTAGCATATAATGTAAAAAAGATGATTTATGAGAAAAGAAAATTTTATATATTTTTTATTTTTGCATATTTTTTGGTATTTGAGAGTTTATTAGCTGAAAAAATTTATTTTAATTTATCTGAAGAAATTATTGAAGTCAAAACAGATTTTAGTGGTAAAGAAATAATTATTTTTGGAATAACTGAGACTGCCTATGATACCATCCTTGTTTTAAAAGGACCAAACAAAAAAGCCAATTTGTCAATAAAAGAGAGATTATTTGGCTTCTGGATTAAAACTAAAAATTTTTCTTATCAAAATATTCCAAACATTTTTTTTATAGCTTCCTCTTCCCCTATAGAAAAAATTTTAGAAGATAAAATCATTAGAGAAAAAGGTCTTACATTTAAATATTTTAATATAAATGAAATTAATAAACAAAATGAAACAAATACTAAATTATTTGAAAATAATTTATACGAATGGGATCGAAACCTTATTAGAAAGCAAAAAGAAAATGATCTTTATAAAGAATATGAATTAGAAATTATAGATGACAAATTATTCCAAGCAAGATTTTTTTTCCCCCCAACTGTTGTTACAGGTGAATATAAAATAAAAGTTTTTCAAGTCTTAAATAAAAAAATTATTTCTGAGGATGATAAAAAAATTATTATTAAAAAAACTGGTATAGGAAATCAAATATCTAACTTTGCTATCAACCAACCATTAATTTATGGTATAATATGTATAGCTTTATCAGTTGGTTTAGGAATTTTTGCAGCAACTGTATTTAGGAGATTTTAATAAAAATGAGTGATCGTTATATTCTTGTTGTAGCAGATGGAAGTTCAGAAATGAGAGTAGCTTTAGAATATGCTTGTGCAAGATCTAAAAAAACTGACCGAAAAATCATAATAGCAAGCTTTATAGAACCTTTTGATGTTCTTACTACAAAAGGTGTTAAAGAAATCATGCAAAACGAAGCTAGAGAAGAAGCTGAGTTAAAACTTCAAAAAGCTTCTGCGATTGTTAAACAAGAAACAGGCCAAACTCCTGTTCTTCATTTGCGAGAAGGAAAAATTATAGATGAGTTAATTTCTTTGATAGAAGAAGAAAAAAATATCAATGTAATAGTTTTAGCAGCAAATGTTGATGATAAAGGACCTGGGCCCATTATTAGCGATCTTACAAGCAAAAACTATTTTAGATTGAGAATTCCAGTTATGATAGTTCCAGGAAATTTCACAAAAGATCATATCTCTTTAATAACTTAAAATGAAAATTAGTTATCAAGAAGAAGTAGCTAAAATTTTATTAGATATAGAATCAATAAAATTTTCATTTAATAATCCTTTTATCCTTACTTCTGGAGAAAAAAGTCCGGTTTATGTTGATTGTAGAAAAATTATTTCGTTTACGAAAGAAAGAAATAAAATTTTAGATATAGCTGAAGATTATATCAAAAAAAATAAACTTAGTTTTAACATTTTAGCTGGAGGAGAAACTGCTGGTATTCCATATGCATCTTTTCTTGCAGAAAGACTTCAAAAGCCTATGGTCTATATAAGAAAAAAGAGTAAAGGATTTGGCAAAAATAAACAAATAGAAGGAAGTTTTAAGAAAAAAGATAAAGCTATTTTAATTGAAGATTTATCTACAGATGGCGCAAGTAAAGAAATATTTGTTAATGCAATGAAAAATGAAGGGTTAATAGTTAAAGATATATTTGTTATATTTTATTATAATATATTTAAATTATCAAAAACAAGCCTATCAAAATTAGATGTAAAAATTCACTATTTATGTACATGGAAAGATGTTTTAAATGTTATTAAAGATAATAATATAATTACAAAAGCTAATCAAATTAATTTAAATGATTTTATATATGATCCAATAAATTGGAGAAAAAAAAATGGATAATTTAGTTTTAGTTAGTGGTGGATTTGATCCTTTACATAGTGGACATATAGCATTAATTAATGAAGCTGCAAAACATGGGGAAGTAATTGTTCTGTTAAATTCTGATAATTGGCTACGCAATAAAAAAGGAAAAGAATTTCTTTCATTTAAAGAAAGAAAAATAATTATGAATTCAATTAAAAAAGTTATTGATGTAATCGGCTTTGATGACACAGATAAAACATGTATAGATGGTATAAAAAAAACTATAAAAAAATATCCTGATAGAGTAATAAAGTTTGCAAATGGAGGCGATAGAAATAACAACACAACCCCTGAAGTAACCTTTTGTTTAAAAAATAATGTTGAAAATTTATGGGGTATTGGTGGGGATTTTAAAATGAACTCAAGCTCATGGATTTTAGAAAACTGGACAAAAATTAAGGGAAAAGTCTCCTAGATTTCCATTTATTTTTTAAAATTCTAAATTCAACTCTGTCATGCAATCTGAACTCTATATCTTGCCAAAATTCAAATAATACTGGTTTTATTTTAAAACCAGACCAGAATGATGGTCGAGGAATTCTTTTATTTTTAAATTTTTTTTTATATTCAACAATTTTCATTTCTAAATCTTTTCTATTATTAAGTTTTGAAGATTGGGAGGATGCCCAAGCTCCTATTTTACTAATTTCTTGTCTTGTATCAAAATATTTATCAGCTATTTCATCATCTATTAAAGAAGCTGTTCCTTCAATTCTGATTTGCTTTAAGATACTTTTCCAGTAAAAATTTAAAGCTACTTTATTATTAAATTTTATGTCCTTTCCTTTATGACTTTCAAGATTTGTATAAAAAACAAACCCAGTTTTATCATAAGATTTCATTAATACAATCCTGGAACTTGGTTTTACACCTTTACTTATGGTAGATATATTCATCGCATTTGGATCATTTATCTCATTAAGTTTTGCTTTTAGATACCATTTGTTAAATAAATCATAGGGATTTTCATTTAAATCAATAAAATTTTTTCTTTGCTTCATATTTTTGTTCGTTTGTTTGTTTAAGTTAGTATATAAACACATAAAAATTAAAAACAAGAATGAGATAATTTTTAGGAATATAGCAATGTTAATGAATAATAAAAAAGGATTAATAATGGGTGTTGCTAATGAAAGATCAATAGCCTGGGGAATTGCTAAATCTATTTTCGATAAGGGTGGTGAATTAGCTTTTACTTACCAGGGAGAAGCTTTAAAAAAAAGAGTTGAACCTCTTGCCTCTAGTTTAAATTCTAACTTAGTTATTCCTTGTGATGTTACAGATTCAGAAAGCATGAAAAAAACCTTTAATATTTTAAAAGAAAAATGGGATAAAATTGATTTTCTAGTTCATGCCATAGCATATGCAGATAAAAATGAATTAAAAGGTAAATATTATAAAACTTCTAATGAAAATTTTAATAAATCTATGCATATATCTTGCTATTCATTTACTGAGGCGTGCAGATTAGCAGAGCCTCTTATGAAAGATGGTGGCTCGATAATTTCTCTTACTTACTATGGAGCAGAACAAGTGATGCCCCACTATAATGTCATGGGAGTAGCAAAAGCAGCTTTAGAAACAAGTATTAAATATTTGGCAGTTGATCTTGGAGAAAAAAATATTAGAGTAAATGCTATTAGTGCTGGGCCAATCAAAACATTAGCGGCTTCAGGTATAGGAGATTTTAGATTTATTTTAAGATGGAATGAATTAAATTCACCTTTAAAAAGAAATATTACTTTAGATGATATTGGCAATTCAGCATTATATCTTCTAAGTGATCTTGGAAAAGCTGTTACTGGGGAAATTCATCATGTTGATTGTGGTTATCATACAGTAGGTATGCTTGCTGTGGATGAAGCTGGTCCTGTATCTGAACTATTACAAGAGTTTGAAAATAAAAATAAATAATAATGACTTTTAATAGCATAGGAAAAAATTTTTCTTTCACAACTTGGGGTGAAAGTCATGGAAAAGCTATTGGTTGTGTAGTAGATGGAGTTCCTTCAAAAATAAAATTAAGTGAAAAAGATATTCAACCTTATTTAGATAAAAGAAGGCCTGGGCAATCAAAATTCACAACTCAACGAAAAGAAAAAGATCAAATAAAAATATTATCAGGAGTTTTTCAAGGATATACAACTGGCCATCCAATATCTATGATTATTTTTAACAAAGATCAAAAAAGTAAAGATTATTCATCAATTAAAAATAAATTTCGACCTGGTCATGCTGATTACACATATTGGCTAAAATATGGAATTCACGACTATAGGGGTGGCGGAAGATCAAGTGCTAGAGAAACCGCGATGAGAGTAGCGGCAGGCGCCATAGCAAGAAAAGTTATTCATTACAAAATTAATAAAAAATTTGAAATAAAAGGTGCTCTTATCCAAATTGGTAATGATAAAATTAACTATAAATTATGGAATAATAAATATATTGAAAAAAATGAATTTTTTTCACCTGATAAATCGATAATTCCTAGGTGGAGAAAAGCTATCAATGATGCTCGAAAAAATGGCTCGTCTCTTGGTGCTATAATTGAAATAAGATGTAAAGGTATACCAGCTGGATTAGGTGAACCAATATATGATAAGATTGAAGCTGATTTAGGTAAAGCGATAATGAGTATTAATGCTGTTAAAGGTTTTGAAGTTGGGGATGGCTTTAACTCTGTTTTGAATTTTGGTGAAGAAAACGTTGATGAGATGAGAGTTAAAAATGGTAAACCTATTTTTTTATCAAATCATGCTGGAGGAATAATGGGAGGCATTACTAATGGACAGGAACTTATACTAAGATTCTGTGTCAAACCAACTAGCTCAATTTTAAAAAAACGTAGAACAATTAATAAAAAAATGCAAAATACTTATATATCTACTAAGGGGAGACACGATCCTTGTGTAGGAATAAGAGCCGTACCAGTTGGTGAGGCAATGGTTGCAACTACTTTAGCCGATCACTGTTTAAGATTTTTATAGATTATTTATTTTTTTAAAATTTGTCTCGTTAACATTTAAAATACTTAAAATCTTATTTTCAATAGAAATACTATCCATACCTATTGATTTATATTGCGCTTCAGAATTATCATGATCTACAAATTTATCAGGGAAAAAAATGTTATATATTTTTGAATTCGTATTTTGTTTTCTAACATTATGAATATAATTTAAAACTATAGATCCAAAACCTCCCAAACTTCCTTCCTCAATTGTAATAACAGTTTCATGATTATTTAATATCTCATCAATTAAATTGGTATCTAAAGGTTTAGCAAATCTTGAATCTACAAGTGTTATTTTTATGCCTTGCTTTAATAAATTACTTGTTGCATCTTTACATGCTTGTAGACGAGCACCAAAATTTATTAAAGCTATCTTATTTCCATTTTGAATAATTCTTCCTTTACCTATTTCAAGAGGAAGCAAATCTTCTGTAGAATTTGATTCAATACACGAACCTCGGGGAAATCTAAATGAGGAAGGAGCATCATCAATTAATAATGATGTTCTTATCATTCTTTTGAGTTCCCCTTCGTCACCTGCCGCCATTACTATAAAGTTTGGCAAACATGAAAGATAAACTATATCAAAAGAACCCGCATGCGTAGCACCATCCGCTCCTACTTGACCAGCTCTATCAATTGCAAATCTTACAGGAAGTTTTTGAATTGCAACATCATGAACTATTTGATCATAAGCTCTTTGTAAAAATGTTGAATAAATTGCAGCAAATGGTTTAAGTCCTTCAGTTGCCATACCTGCACACATTGTTACAGCATGTTGCTCAGCAATTCCTACATCAAAAAATCTTGATGCAAATTTTTTTGAAAAAGCACTTAAACCTGTACCAGAAGTCATTGCTGCAGTTACTGCAACAATCTTGTCATCTTTTTCTGCTTCTTCAATGAGGGTTTCACCAAATATCTTTGAATATGTTTTCAAATTTGATTTATTAGTTGGTTGACCAGAAATAATATCAAATTTATTAACTCCATGAAATTTATCATTTGCATTTTCTGCTGGTGGGTAACCTTTACCTTTCTTAGTGATAACATGTAAAAAAATTGGTTTATTAAAATTAGAAGATTTAATATTTTGGAGTAGAGGAATAAGATTTTTTATTTTGTGACCATCTAATGGTCCAAGATAATAAAAGCCCATTTCTTCAAATAAAGTTCCCCCTGAAATTAAGCCTTTTGAAAATTCTTCTGCTCGATAAAGAACTTTAGAAAATTGTTTTGGAAATTTTTCAGAAACTTTTTTAACAATGGATCGAATACTTGAATAAGAATTGGAAGATAGAAGTTTAGACAAATATAAACTCATAGCTCCAACGGGTTTATCTATTGACATTTCATTGTCATTTAAAATTACTATTAATTGTTTATTTGTTGAGCCTGCATTATTCATCGCCTCATAAGCCATTCCAGCACTTAATGCTCCATCTCCAATTACACAAATAACATTGGATTTTTCTTTTTTTAAATCTTTAGCTATTTTTATTCCTAAACCAGCAGAAATAGATGTAGAACTATGAGCTGTTCCAAAAGTATCGTATTCACTTTCTGATCTTTTTACAAAGCCATATAATCCACCTGCTTGTCTGATAGTTTCAATTTTATTTTTTCTACCTGTAATAATTTTATGAGGATATGATTGATGGCCTACATCCCATATTAATTTATCTTTGGGCGTATCAAAAACATAATGTAATGCAATAGTAAGTTCAACAACTCCTAGACCAGCTCCTAAATGACCACCAGTTTTTGATACAGCTTCTATTGTCTTTTTTCTTAATTCCGAAGCTACTTGATCTAATTCTAAAAGATTAAATTTTTTTAAATCAGAAGGAAAATTTATTTTATCTAAATAACTATACTTCATTTTACTAAAAATCTTCTTTAGTAATTTTATTATTTTGAATTTTTATTTTTTTTATTTGTAATTCCACTTTTTTTAACTTTTCCTCACATAATTTTTTTAAGTCTATACCTTTTTCATATAACTCTAACGATTTTTCTAAATCTACATCTCCAGACTCTAGTTTTTCTACTATTTTTTCTAAAGCTTCTAAATTTTCTTCAAAAGAATTTTCGTTGTCTTTTTTACTTTTCATACTATGAAAAAATATAGTTGAAAAATCATAACATACAAGTAAAAAATTATTTAGATATTTTTTGTATTACTTTTTTTGACCTTAAGTTGTATATTACACCCTCAAGATGATTTTCTGTATCAATAATAATCAGCAAATTATTAGAATCAATCACTTCCAAAGATTCTATCTTTTGATTAGAGTTTAAATTAAGAGAAAATTCAAAAATGTTTTCTTCGTGATTAAATGAATTTAGAGATGTTTTCTTAAAAATTCCATATATTAAAGCACCTAAGGCTATTATTATTAATATACTTAGAATATATACTATATATTTAATTAATTTTTCAAACATGCAAAATTATAAAATAATAAAAGTAATTATCGATAATTCACAAAATAATCAACGACTTGATGTAGCTTTAGCTAACAATATATCTACATATAGCCGATCACAGATAAAACTATTACTTCTAGACAAAAAAGTTAAAATTTCAAACAAAATTATTAATAATATTTCTCATAAAGTTAAGACAGGAGAAATTTATACTTTATATTCTCCTGTTAAAAACTTTACTCATCACAAACCACAAAATATCCCTTTAGATATCCATTATGAAGACAAGGATATTATAATAATTAATAAAAATTCAGGAATAGTTACGCACCCAGCCCCTGGTAACTACGACAATACTCTTGTAAACGCTTTAATCTATCATACAAAAAACAAATTAAGTAATATTAACGAGACAAATAGACCTGGTATTGTTCATCGTTTAGACAAAGATACAAGTGGCCTTTTGGTTATAGCAAAAAATAATGATTCACATAAAATAATTTCTGATCAATTTAAAAAACATTCTATTACAAGAAAGTATTTAGCTATAGTTTGGGGAATTCCTAATATAAAAAGTGTTTCTGGTTATATTAATAGACATCATATTAATAGAAAAAAAATGTCTTTAAACAAAAATTTAAAAGGTAAATATTCAGAAACTATTATTAAACTTATAAAAAGCTATGGGATTTGTAGTTTAATAGAATGTGAATTAAAAACAGGAAGAACTCACCAAGTAAGAGTACATATGAACTCAGTTAACCATCCTTTAATTGGTGATAAAACTTATGGATTAAATAAAACTAGCAAATATGGAAAAGAAAAAAAATTTATAAAAAAATATTTAATTTGCAAAAATTTTAAGAGACAAGCACTTCATGCAGCAGAATTAGGATTTGTTCATCCAAAAACTAAAAAATTCATATATTTTAAGTCCAAAGTTCCAAAAGATATGTTGGATTTGCTTGATAATTTATCTAAGTATTAAAAAATTTATATAGTTGTGATATTAGCAATTTATGAGTAACTTTCATCTTCCTGTTCTTTCATCTGAAGGAAATCTAGCTTTTTATCTTCAAGAAATTAAAAAATTTCCTATTTTAACTGCTGAAGAGGAATACATGTTAGCTAAAAGATTTTTAGAACATGATGATACTGAAGCTGCACATAAACTAGTTACTAGTCATCTTCGTCTAGTTGCTAAGATTGCTATGGGTTATAGAGGTTATGGATTACCAATTACTGATTTAATTTCTGAAGGAAATGTTGGAATCATGCAAGCAGTTAAAAAGTTTGATCCAGACAAAGGATTTAGACTTGCTACATATGCTATGTGGTGGATTAGAGCTCAGATTCAAGAATATGTTTTGCATAGTTGGTCTCTGGTCAAAATTGGTACAACAGCTGCACAAAAAAAATTATTTTTTAATCTTAAAAAACTTAAAAATCAACTTAAAGCATTTAATGAAGGTTCTCTCTCTCCAGAAAATGCTAGAGAAATTGCAAATAGATTAAATGTCAAAGAATCTGAAGTTAGCGATATGGATCATAGACTTTTTTCTTCTGATCAATCTTTAAATACAAAAATGAATAATGAATCTGACTCCGAGTGGCTAGAGCTATTAGTAGATGAAAGTGACACTCAAGATATCTTGTTTGAAAAAAAAGATCAACTTATTAGAAGAAAAAAATTATTTAATAATGCTTTAAAAATTCTTAACGATAGAGAAAAAGAAATAATAACTCTTAGAAAGTTGTCTGATAAACCTAAAAGATTAGAAGAATTAAGCAAGAAATTTAATATAAGCAGAGAAAGAGTTAGACAAATAGAAGAAAAAGCAATAGAAAAATTAAAAAACGAAGTTTCTAAAAATAATTAAAATAATTTTTTTTTGTTAATTGTTTCTGATCTTTCAGGCCCAGTAGAAATAATTTGGATCTTACAATTAATTAAGTTTTCTATTCTATTTATATAATCTTTCGCTAATTTTGGTAATTGATCCCATTTATTTATTCCAAATGTTGATTGTTTCCAGCCGGGTAAAGTTATGTATTCGGGCTTTATATTTGAGTGTAAATTTTCATGTGGAGGTAAATAATTATAATTTTTATTATCAATTATATAATTATTACATATTTTTATTTCATCAAAAGAATCTAAAACATCTAATTTAGTTAAAACTATTGATGTAATTCCATTTAAACTAACTGATTGTCTAACTAAATTAGCATCAAACCAGCCACATCTTCTTTTACGTTTAGTAACTACGCCAAATTCATTACCTATCTTTCCAAGTTTTTCTCCTATTGTATTTTTTTGCTCAGTTGGAAATACTCCTTGTCCAACACGTGTTGTATAGGCCTTAGTTATTCCAAAAATTTCATGATTTTTCTTTATTCCAAAACCTGTGCCAGTGTGTATTTGTCCTGATAAAGTATTTGACGACGTAACATATGGATAAGTGCCAAAATCAATATCTAAAAAAGATCCTTGAGCACCTTCAAACAAAATTTTCTTATTATTTCTGCCCATATCATTTAAAACCTGCCAAGTGGGAGATGAATATTTAGACAAAAAATTATTTATTTTTTTAAGTTCATTAAAAATTTCATTCTGATTTTTTTTATTATTATCTATTCTATTCTCATGAAACTTGTATAGATTTTTAATCTTATTTTTTAAAATTTCATCATTACTTAAATCACATAACCTAATAGATCTTCTACCTATTTTATCTTCGTAGGCAGGTCCAATGCCCTTTTTTGTTGTCCCTAAACTTGAACTACCTCTTTGATATTCATATATTTCATCTAATTTTTTGTGAATTGGTAATATTAAACAAATATTTTCTGCTATCATCAAGTTTTTTTCATCAATATTAATGCCTTGAAGTGAAAGATTTTGTATTTCTTTAATTAATGACCATGGATCTAAAACCACTCCGTTTCCTATTATTCCTTTTTTATTGTTAATTAATCCAGAAGGAATTAAATTTAATTTATATGTTTTATCTTTAACTTTTATGGTGTGGCCTGCATTATTTCCTCCTTGAAATCTTACTACTACATCTACTTTAGATGACAACCAATCGACTATTTTTCCTTTTCCCTCATCCCCCCATTGAGTTCCTATAATTGTATAAAACATATTAATTTATCGACAATATTTTGTTATTTATTAAATAATAATTGATCTTTTTTTGTTTTGCTGTTTTTTTTATATCTTTTAAATCTCCAAAAAAAGTTTCTAATATATATCCTTTTTTTATAAGTTTTTTCTTTATATTTTCTGATAAACTATAAGGTAATAAAACTTTTTTAAATCTTTCATTATAGGAAGATGCCCTAATTATTGTATCCATATAACAAGTAAATCCTGTTGAACTTTCTATATTATTTTTGTTAGTAAAATATCTTCCACCTCGAGCTATTTCACCCCTTACATTTTTTGCATAAAATGTAAATCTAATACCTGTGTGATATTCAAAATAACTTGCTTCAGTTAAATCTAAAATAAAATTAATTTTATTGTGTTTATTTTTCAATTTTTTGTATATCAAAATTATATCATTGGAAATTTTTTCTAAATCTTTATTCACAGATAATTCAATTAGCTGATTTTGCTTTTTCTCAAATATGCCAGAACATGACAAAAGTTTAGATAAATATTGATGTAAAGAAGGATCTATTAATTTTAAACAGTTAGTTAAATCTTTTCGTTTAATAAATTTAAATATATTTTTCAACTTTTGTTGATTAGATATTTTTTTTGTCAAATAATTTAAAAAAGCCGAAGAAGAAAGCTCTATAGTCAAATTTTTTATACCTACAATCTCCAAGGATTGATATGCTAAATCTATTATTTCTATATCGGAATTTATATTTTCTTCACCTATACATTCAGCGCCAACTTGCAAGAATTGCCTCTCTGGACGTAACATAGTTCCTTTTTTTCTTATAACATCGCCATAATAACATAATTTGACTGGTCTAAATTTATTTTTTAATCTTGAGTTCGCTAATCGAGCTACTTGAAGAGTAATATCATCTCTAAAAGTATAAAATTTATTTTCTTCTTTATCTTTAAAAATAAAGTTGTTTTTGTGAATATCATTATCATAATATTCAATCAGAGGTGTTTTAACTAATTCAAATCCATTTATCAAAAATAAATCTATAATCTTATTTTTATAGACATGTTCTGTTTTAACATTTTCATGAAGTTCATCTTTAAATCCTGGTGGTAATAAATACTTATTCATTTAAAATATTTGATACTTCTTCCGATATAGATTTAATAACATTTTTAACTTCTGAAATATTTTCACCTTCAACCAATATTCTTATTAATGGCTCCGTGCCTGATTCCCTAATTAAAAGTCTTAGATGGGGATTATTTTTCTTAAAGGAATCCATTACATTATTAATATTTACCCTAATCTTGCTAGTTAAATTCTTATTTATTTTTATATTAGATTTTTCTTGAGGAAATGATTGATACAAATTAAATATTTCACTTACTTTTTTACTATTTTTATTAATTATTTCCAAAATCTTTAAAGCTGTTAAAATTCCATCGCCAGTTTTTGAGTATTCACTTATAATTATATGACCGGATTGTTCACCACCTAAAGAATAATTATTTTTTTGTATTTCATTTATTACATTTATATCTCCAACAGAAGTTCTAATTAAATTAACTTTTAATTTTTTATTCAAATAATTTTCAAATCCCAAATTGGACATTATAGTAGATACGACAGTTTTTTTATTCAATTTATCATAAGAGAGTAAATCTTTTGCTAAAAGAGATAAGATTTTATCTCCATCTATAGTTTCTCCATTTTCATCAACAATTATTAAACGATCACCATCTCCATCAAAAGCAAAACCTATATCAGACTTTGTTTCAACTACTTTTTCTGATAATTTTTTTACATTTACTGCGCCACAGTCTTTGTTAATATTAATTCCATTTGGTTGATCTGATATTCTGATGACATTACATCCTAATTCCCAGAAAATTGTTGGTGCAACTTGATAAGTAGCTCCATTAGCACAATCAATTACTACTTTTATTTTTTTAAAATCAATATTTTTTTCTAAAGTTGATTTTAAATATTCAGAATATCTTCCTATAGTATCATCTAATCTTCTTACTGTGCCACTATTATAACCGCTTGCAGATATACTTTTATATAATTTTTCATTAAAAATAATTTTTTCAATTTCATTTTCAGTTTCTTTTTTAAATTTATCTCCATTAAAATCAAAAAATTTTAATCCATTATACTCATAAGTATTATGTGATGCAGTGATCATAACACCTAGATCAGCTCGCAAAGATCTGATAAGCATTGATAAGGCTGGCGTAGGAAGTGGTCCAGTTAAAATCACATCCATTCCCATTGAAACAAACCCAGAGGTCATTAATGGTTCAAATAAATATCCAGATAACCTTGTATCCTTGGAAATTATAATTCTTTTTTTATTATTATTTTTTATCTTTAATATATGACCAATAGTTTTAGCAATTTTTAAACATGTGTCAGGAGTCATTGGTTCTTCATTAACCTTGCATCTTACTCCGTCTGTGCCAAAAATTTTTTGCATGGCGTCTTTTATTTAAAATTTGTGAATAAAGATAGTTATTTTAAAAAATTACTGAGTTTGGGGACTGATTTTATTACCAGATTTTGGAACAGATTGTTTAGTTGGTGATTCATCAATTTGATTATTATCATCATCAATATCTCTTGTTGGGGGAATTCCTTTTATTAAATCTTTAATTTCATCGCCCGATAAAGTTTCGTATTCTAACAATCCTTTAGCTACTACGTGAAGCTCTTCAATGTTATCATTCAAAATTTTTCTACATTTTTTTTCAGCTTCATCTATAATTCTTCGAGTTTCTTCATCAATCAATTTTGCAGTTGCATCTGAAATATTCTTTGATTGAGTTACTGAATGACCAAGAAAAACTTCTTCACTATCATTATTATATCTCAGTCGTCCTAGTTTTTCACTCATACCCCACTCTGTCACCATTTTTTTTGCAAGATTTGTAACCATTTGAATATCACTTGCAGCTCCATTAGTAATTTTTTCTTTTCCAAAAATAATTTCCTCTGCAATTCTTCCTCCCATTGCTATAACTAAATGAGCCTCCATTTGATCTTGCTTCATTGATAATTGATCTTTTTCAGGCAATCTCATTACCATACCTAAAGCTCGTCCTCTGGGAATAATTGTTGCCTTATGAATAGGATCTGACTCAGACGAATGTAATGTTGCAACTGCATGACCAGCTTCGTGATAAGCAGTAAGCTTTTTCTCATCTTCAGTCATAACCATTGATCTTCTTTCTGCTCCCATCATAACTTTATCTTTAGCCTCTTCAAAATCTTCAAAAGTTACAAGACGTTTGTTTTTTCTTGCAGCTAATAGTGCAGCCTCATTGACTAAATTCGCTAAATCTGCTCCTGAAAAGCCTGGTGTTCCTCTAGCAATTATTTTAGGATCAAATTTTGGTGAAACTTTTATTTTTTTTATATGAACTTTTAAAATTTTATCTCTTCCTATAATATCTGGATTTGATATTGTAACTTGTCTATCAAATCTTCCTGGTCTTAATAAAGCTGGATCCAAAACA
>CETH01028555.1_pt1 | contig 16348 bp, 15 predicted proteins | sample 361461 | NCBI WGS metagenome assembly CETH01 (sample SAMEA2622695, study PRJEB7988) | marine metagenome | isolation source: saline water (ENVO:00002010), including
ATATTTTTTTGAAAAAACAACATTAGATGAATAGCCAAATATACCTCCGCCGTGTACGAGTAAGTTATTATTATTATTCTTAAAAATTCTCCATCCATATGCTTGAGCATGTTCCCAATTATCAGAAATATATGCTGGCATATGCATTTCAACTAAACTATCTGGGTCAAGTATTTTTCCAGCCGAAAATCCCTCTGAAGACAACTGAAATAAAATCCAATTGAGTAAGTCTTCAGTGCAAGAAAATAGGCCTCCTGCCCCAATCATAGAATGCATTTCAATAAAGTCTTCAGTAATTAATTTATTCATTTGAAAAGAAAATTTATTGCCGGAAATGAGATTTTTTTTATCTGTTGACGAAGGATAAAAAAAAGTATTTTTAAGACCAAGTGGCTCAAGAATTTCATCCCTTATATATTTTTCTAATGGTATTTGAGTTAACTTTTCAATCAAAATTCCTAGAAGAGAATATGCCAAATTAGAATATTTCCATTGAACATCTTGTTGAGCTACAATATCAATTTCAGAAAGATTATCAATAAGTTCACTCTTTGTTATGAATTTTTTAGTATCCCAATTATTATATTTATGCTCTGTAGATAACCCTGAATAATGGGTTAACATTCTCTTAATAGTTACTTTTTCTAATGTTCCTGATGAAGAGTTTGCTACTGTAAAATCAGGCATGTGAACTAGCAGAGGATCATCCAACGCAAGCCTACCTAAGTCTCTTAGTTGTAAAATTGCTGTAGCAATGAATGTTTTAGTTATAGAGGCAATACGAAAAATACTATTTTTGTTTATATCTTGATTTTTAGATAATTTTTTATTATTGATAGTATAGGAGGAAAAAAATTTTTGATCTTCATTATAAATTCCTATTGAAAAATTTTGAGGCAGAGCATTTTTTGAAAAATCATTAGCATAATTTTCTTCTATTAACGTATGATAATTTATTTTGGTCATAGTATTTATTTAATTTTTAAATATAATATCTATTATGAATTTTAAATTTAATTAATCAATATTGGAAACAGAGTACTATGAATAAGATTAGCGAAAATATAAAATTATTTCCTAGAATAAATAATGGAATTACATTCATGATAATTAGTATTATATTTTCGATCTTTCTACTAATTTATTTATCTGCTGGAATAGCTTTTGATAGGAGCATTCAAAGAACTAATATTGACCAAGATGCTGAAAAACAATGGTGGGAAGACCAAATTCTTTATATTTGCCCACTTCATTAGGAAATAATGGAAAAAACTTATAAAAATCATAATATTTACCATTATGCATGGATAATTGTTCTAATTTGTGCAGTTGTTCAAATGGTTGGAGCTGCAATAAGAATAGGCTTTGGAGTACTAGTAGACCCATTAGTTGAAATTTTTGGATGGCCAACAGGTTCTATTGGACTAGCATACGCTCTAATGTCGATTGTAACCGCCTTCACTTCACCTATTGCTGGTTACCTTTGTATCAAAATAGGTTGTAAAAAAACAATGATTTGGGGAACAATATTATTTTTCATTGGAATGATTTGGATATCTCAGATTAGTCAAATATGGGAGTTGTATATATCCTATGGATTGATTTTTGGAGTTGCTCAATCCTTTTTGTTAGTTCCAGCCGTACCTATAGTTTCTAATTGGTTTGATAAATATCTTGGATTAGGAACAGGATTAATGATGGGAGCATGGAGTCTAGGGCCAGCAATATCTGTACAAATATTAGCAATATTTTTTGAAATATATGGTTGGAGAGATTCATTTATAATTATAGGAGTTGCTGGCACATTAGTTCTTTTATTATTCTTATTTTTCTTAAAAGACACTCCAGAAGAAATCAAAAAATTTCCATACGGTTTTTCAGTAGAAAATATTAATAAAAAAAATAGGATTTTTTCTATTACAGAGCAAAAAAACATACAAAAACTAATTTATAAAAAAAATGAGTTTTGGAACCTTATTAATATTCATTTCCTAGGTTGTGTAAGCCACTCAATAATTCTTGTAGGAATCATACCAATGGGCATAAATGCAGGATTATCTAGTTTAAGTGCAGCAGGTATTCTTACAACATTGTCAGTAATAAGCATTATCAGCAGAATAATAACTCCAATAATTGCAGATAAGTATGGTTCAAAACCAATAATGTTTTTTAGTTTATTTGGACAAGGAATTGGCGTGTTGATACTTCTCAATGCAAATGAGGCATGGCAATTTTATACTTTTGCTGTTTTATGGGCTATTCCGTATGGTGGTGAAGGAGCAGCGTTCCCAATTATCAATCGTCAATATTTTGGAAAATTCCCAATTGGTACAACTTATGGTTGGCAGGTATTTGGAGCCGGAATAGGTATGGCACTAGGAGGAATATTACCTGGTATTATTTTTGACTTGAATAATAACTATAATTTAGCTATTATTTTATCAGCAATATTTAGTATTTTTGCTTCAATAATAATTTTGTTTTTGAAAAATACAAAAAAAGAAATTATACATACATGAAATATTTAAAAGAGCTAATTTGACATTTACAATACTGGGTTTAGATCAAAAAAACTCTAAAATAGGAATAGCTATAGCTACTTACTCATTAGCCGTAGGATCTACGTGCCCTCAATTAGTTAATAATAAATATGCGATAACGTCTCAGGCATCTACAAATCCAATAATTGGAAAAAATATTGCTGAAAAAATAAAGAATGAAGATCCTAAATCAATTATCAATGAAATTTTAAATAAGGATAAATTTCGGGAATATCGTCAATTAGCAGTATTATCTATTAATGGTGAAAAATTTACACATACCGGTTCAAAAACTAAGGATTTCAAAGGATTTATTACAGGCAAAAATTCTATTTCAATTGGTAACTTTTTATATAACGAGAAAGTTCTTATAGATATGATGAAAACATTTGAAGAAAATTCTGATATTGAATTAGGTGACAGACTCATAATGAGCCTAAAAGCAGGTAAAAAAGCAGGTGGACAATTCGGAAGTGACGGCCAATATTTACCTGAAAGGTCTGCATGTTTGATGATAGGGTCTAAAAATGAAATTTTTCCAATAGATATAAGAGTAGATTTTTCAAATAAGCCTGTTGAGGATTTGTCAAAAGCATATAAAGAGTACCGTAAAATGCATAACTATTATCTTGCAAGGTCGGAAAACCCTTCAAAAATCCCATCACAAGATGAATGGATAAAAAAAATTAAATCAAACAATAAAGATAAATAAAGTATAAAAATAAATAAATACTAAATATAATTAGTATTTGTAGAATAGTATAATTTAATAAAAAGGACGATTATGACAAATATTTCTGGAAAACATGCTTTACTTAAAATGCTTCAAAAAGAAGGTGTTAACTATATGTTTGGTAATCCTGGGACAAGCGAAGCACCAATGATGGCTATAATGAAAGAATACCCATCCATTGAATATGTTCTTGTTTTACAAGAAGGTGTTGCTGTTGGGTTAGCAGAGGGATATGCAAGGGCATCAAATAAAGTTCCATTTGTAAGTTTACATATCGATAACGGAATGGCTAACGGACTTTCATTAATGATTGATCAACTATATTCTGGTACTCCTATGGTAATGACAGCAGGAAATAAGGATATTAGAAAAATGGCCGCAGGTAGGTCAGATTTAGCTGATATGGCAAGGCCGTTTGCAAAGTGGAGCACAGAAATTACTCATGCAGAGCAAGTCCCTTCAGTTATAAGAAGAGCTTTTCAAGAAGCAAAAACACCTCCGACTGGTCCAACATTTATATCAATGTCTCAGAATGCTTTTGATGATGTTGCTGATGTTAATTTGATTCCATCTTCTAATGTACATATATCTACAAACATAGACGATAAAACCTCAGAAGAAATATGCGATATTATAATGCCATCAAAAAAACCAATCTTAATAGTTGGAGACAGAATATCGCAAACTAACGCTGTTGAAGAGGCCGTAAAACTTGCGGAAATTGCAGGAATGAGAGTATATGGACACAACTCAACTGAAATTAATTTCCCTGCTAGTCACTCATTGTGGCAAGGTAACCTAAATATGCGAACTATTGAAGCTGTTACAGCTGTACAAAATGCTGATGTAATTCTTGCAGTAGGTTGCCCTGTTTTTGAAGACTTCTTTTTTCAAAAAGGAGAATTTGTTAGTCCAAATACTAAACTAATTCATATAGACATAAATAATAATGAGATTGGTAAATCTGAACCAACTGATATCGGAATAATAGCATCTCCTAAAAATGCACTAAAAAAATTATGTGAAAATCTTGAATCACATATGACAGGTCCATACAGGGAAGCATCATCCTTTAGAGCAATAGAAGCAAAGTATGAAAGTGATACACGAAAACAAAATCACCAAAATCTTATTAACCAGGAAGTAAAAAATGGACATGCTATGTCGCCAGCAAAAATGCTAGATGAATTATCAAAAGCACTTCCTGAACAAAGTTCAGTATTCAATGATGGAGTAAGCAACAGTCAGCTATTATTCGAATCTATGTTGCCATCTAGAAAAGGTTCATACTATGGATGCAGAGGACAGGCAATTGGATGGGGAATTGGTGCAACAATGGGTATGAAACTTGGAGATCCTTCGAAAGCTGCAATAGGTGTAATTGGTGATGGAAGCGCAATTATGACCATACAAGGTTTATGGACAGCTGCAAATTCTAAAATACCATCTATATTTGTCATATGTAATAATTCATCATACAGAGTTTTGAAAGTTAACATGAATCATTACCATAGATTAAATAATTTTGATCCTCCAAAATCATATTTTGCAATGGATTTTCACCATGAGATTAATTTTGCTGAGCAAGCTAAAGCATACGGAATCAACGGAATCAGGATAGAAAACCCTGATGATATAGGCAAAACCTTAAATAAAGCAATTGATTCAGGAGAACCCGCAGTAATAGATATGATAATTGATGGTTCTTTATAATTTTCAACATATGAATTATATAAACAATGAAAAAGCAAAATTAGTTTGGACTCAAAATGATTGGGATACAAAACATTTTGAAGCTAAGAAAAAAGTACTTAAATTTCCAAATAATAGTGAAAACATAGAACATGCATCAAAATGGGGAAAAGTGATTTTAAAAAAATTTAGTTCATCATTTTATACAGTTACTAGGTTGCTTCCTGAAAAGAAAAAAAAAGACGTTCAAATTATATATGCAGCAGTTCGATATCCAGATGAAGTTGTAGATTCCTTTAACCTTTCAAATTCTGAAAAAGTTCAGATCTTAAAAAAATTTGAATTAGACTTTGTTAGATCTAAGAAATACAAGAATATCTATGAGATGCTAAATAATAATATTTCCCTAACAATTGCTGGATTTAGAGATGTTTGTAATCGTTACAAAATTCCAGAGAAATACTATATGGCTTTCCTTGATGCTATGAAAAAAGATATAGAGCCTCGTCAGTACAAAGATTGGAACGATCTTATAGATAATTATATATATGGTTCAGCAACTGTTGTTGGTTACTTTCTTTCGTATATATATGGATATTCCAAAAATTCATCCCTAAAAGAATGTATGGAAACTTCTAAATCACTTGCAATAGCACTACAGTTAACTAACTTTGCTAGAGATGTTTCTGAAGATTCTATTAGAGGAAGATGCTACCTACCAAAAGACCAAAAAGATGATAAAAATCAAATTATTTTTAATGGAGTAATTAAAAAAAATATTGATGACATAATTTCATCTAAACTTTTATTAGCAAAAGAGGCTAAAAAATGGTACGAAAAATGTTCTAATAGAATAGATAATTTTACGGAGGATAGTAGATTGGCAATTCAAGCTTGTCATACATTATATTCAAAATTAAATAACAAAATTCTTAAACAGGAAAATAATTTTCAAAGAGAAAGTTTATCAATATTTGAAAAATTTTCAATTATACCTAAAAATCAATATTTCAAATTAGCTATAGCATTATTAATGAACAAATGAAAAATAAACTATTTATAATTGGTGGAGGAATGGGAGGTATATCCGCAGGTTTATATCTATCCAAAAGTGATTATGAAATTCATATATTCGAAACAAATAGTAATTTAGGAGGAAGAGCAAATCTCTTAGATTTAGATGGTTTTATTTTTGATACCGGACCATCATTATTAAATTACCCGTGGGTCTTTGATAACTTATATAAATTTATTGGAACTTCTTTAAATGAAGAATTAGAATTACAAAAAATTGATCCAGCAATTAAATATTATTGGCCAGATGGAGAAACATTTCAACTATCATCTGACTTAACAAAACTTTCACAAGAATGCATAAGATTAGATTCAAGAGATGGAATAGGCTTATTAAATTTTTTGTCTGATGGAAGAAAAAAATATAGTATTTCTTTTGATAATTTAGTAACTCAAAATACCCAGTCTCCACTTAAATGGTTTTTTTCCGCTGGATTAAAAAATATATTTAAACTAGGTTTATTCAGGTCAATGGAATCACAACTTAAGTTACATTTTAAAAATAAAAAAATAATTGAAGCATTTGGTTCATACGCTATGTATTTGGGAGGAGCTCCGCATGATTTACCTGGAATTTTTTCTATATTACCATTTGGGGAACTTGAGTACGGGTTATGGCTTCCAAAAGGAGGAATGTATAAATTAGTAGAATCATTAGAAAAATCTCTTATAAAACAAGGGGTAATAATACACAAAAATACTAAAGTAAAAAATATAATTAAAGAAAAAAATCATGTCAAAGGAATTACATTAATAAATGGTAAAAAATTATATTGTGACCAGATAATTTCTAATGTAGATTTACCTACAACGATGAATAAATTACTTGAAGATAAAAAATTCAAATCACCTAAAATGACGCCAGGAGTCATAACTTATTATTTGGGAATAAATAAAAAATTAGATAATTTGGAGCATCACAGCGTTTTTTTCCCACAAAATACAAAGTTTGCATATGAAGAAATAATGAAAAATAATAATATACCTGAAGATATTCCATTTTATATCTCTGTAGCATCCAATAATGATCCTTCATTAGCTCCAAAAAATAAATCAGGTGTATTCGTACTTATTCCTGTACCATTGAAAAATAAAGATTATGCTTGGGATAAAATGAGTGAACATCTACTTAGTAAAGTCTTATTAAGATTAAGAAAACACAAAATTATAATCAACAAAGAAGATATTATAAGTAAAGAAACTATTTCTCCAAAAAAATGGAAAGATTTATTTGGTCTTCATATGGGTTCTGCTTTTGGTGCTTCACATAACCTATTTCAAGTTGGCCCATTCAGAAATTCAAATAAATCTAAAAAATATAAAAACTTATTTTTTGTTGGAGCATCCACAACACCAGGCACAGGGTTACCGATGTGCGTACTAAGTGGAAAAATGGTTGCAGAAAGAGTATTACAAAATAATGAATAGTAAAATATATTGTAAAAATTATGGTTCAGGTCCAAAAAAATATGTAGGTATATCAGGTTGGGGAGGTAATAATAATACATATACCCCTATCATCAAATATCTTCCTAAAGATGTTTCTTTTACAAGTTTTGATATACAGGGATTTGGAAAATCAAAAGACCCTAAAAAATGGAATATGCAAAATATTTGTCATGAGATAATTGCTGAATTAGGAATAAATGAAAAAACAAACTTAGTGGGTAATTGCACGGGTGGAGTTCTGGGTTTGGAAATTTCAAAATTACTTAATTATAAAGTTAATAAATTAGTGATGATTGATCCTTTTCTTTATACACCTTGGTATTTTTATCTTTTAGTAAATAAATATTTTGGTGAAAAAGCTTATATGGCAACTTTTGCATCAAAAGTAGGAAGATACATAAGTAATTTATTGCTCAAATCAAAAAGAAATGAAGATACTAATTTAACTGAACATTTCGCAGAAATGAACCATAAAAATTCATATAGTTTTCTAAGAATGATGCATAATCACTCAGGATTGGAAATATATTCAGATCTAGAGAATAATTTATCAATTATTCATGGTGATAAAACCTTTAAAGCTGTAAAACGCTCAATATCAAAGATAAAAAAACAAATAAAGCATACCGAAATATATGAAGTTAAAAATGCTGGGCATCTTCCTATTGAAGACCAACCTGAAATGGTAGCAAAGTTTATTTTTAATAAAAATGAATAATTTAGAATTTATAATAATAATAGTGTCATTTATTTTATACCTAATTCCTACAATTGTGGCATCTTTGAATTTAGTTTTCTTTAATTCAAATAATCACAACTCAATAAGTAAACAAAAAAATAAAGTTTCCGTACTAATACCTGCAAGAAATGAAGAAAAGAATATAGAAAAATGTGTTAATAGTGTCATTATTCAAGGAGAAATAGTTGGTGAAATTTTAATTTATAATGACCACTCAACTGACAAAACAGATACGATTATCAAATCACTTGTTAAGAAATATAAAAATTTAGTAAAACAAACTGAAACAAAAAATTTACCAAAAGGTTGGCTTGGTAAAAATTATGCTTGCTATAGACTTGCAATTAGTTCAAAAAGTGAAAATATACTTTTTATTGACGCTGATACAACATTAAAAAAAAATGCAATATCAAACTTATTCATGATTTACAATGAAAGTGATAGTTCAATGATTTCAGCTTGGCCAAAAATAGTAATGAAAAATAAGATAGAAAAATTACTTATGCCTATACTAAACTTAATAGTTTTTACAATTTTCCCATACATAATATCAACAAAAATAAATATCCCTAGCTTAGGGATAGCTCATGGGGCGTGTATTTTTTTTAATAAAAAAAAATACTTGAAACTTGGTGGTCATAAATTAGTGAAAAATAATTTTTTTGAAGATACTTCATTAGCAAAAATATGGAGAATTTTTGGTGAAAAATCAAAAATAATTAATGGTGAAAATATTATAGAAGTTAGAATGTATCAATCTTTTAGGGAGATTACTGAAGGATTTACTAAGAATTTCTACCCTGCACTAGGAAATATTATAAGATTTTTTGTTTTTCAAATATATTTCTTATTTTCTTATATTTTGTTTCCTATACTGATATTAGTTTTTATTTTTCAATCTAGAATAAATATTTTATTTTTTATTGTAATTTTTATATCTTTATTACCTAGAATAATGATCAATATAAAATTTAGATATGGAATAACATCTTTAGTTTTAAATCCTATAAGTATAATTATAATGTTATATATTGGTTTTAGATCTTATTATCATTCATCTATAAAAAAAAATATTACCTGGAAAAAGAGAAAGTATAATTTTGAAAAATAAAAAAGAAATATTAGTAGTGGGTGCAGGTTTAGGAGGTATATCTACATCTATTTATCTTGCTAAATCTGGATGGAAAGTAACTCTAATAGAAAAAAATGATACGTTGGGAGGCAAATTAAATAGATATCAAAAAAAAGGTTTTACTTTCGATACAGGCCCATCATTAATCACATTGCCAAATATATTTGAAGATTTATTCAACATTGCAGGGAAAAGTTTCTATAAAGATTTAAATCCTATAAAAATAAATCCACTGTTCCAATATATATTCCCCTCAGGAAAAACTATGAAATATTCCACTAATATTGATGAGCTTTCAAAAGAAGTAGAAAAACTCACTGGAGACAAGGAAGAAATCTTCAGAGTTTATAAATTTTTTGAACATGGTGCAAAAATTTTCAAGTTTTCAAATGAAACATTTCTTAGTAAAAGCCCTTACACTAGGCCTAAATTTTCAGAATTATTTGAATTTCTATTTGCACCAAAAAGATTTACTATAAGTAAATATTCAAAAATGATAAGTAGTTTTTTTCAATCAAAAGAATTACAACAGTTGTTTAATAGGTATCCAACATATGTAGGATCTTCACCATACGAATCAGTAGCAATGCTTGCAATTATTCCATATATTGAAATTGCGATGGGAGGTTGGTATGTTCCGGGAGGTCTATTTAAAATTATCGAAAATCTAGAAAAAATTGCGACTAATTTAGGCGTAAATATTATTAAGAATACTGAAATATCAAATATTGTAACCGATAAAAATAAAATTAAATATTTAGAAACTAAAAATAAAGAAATATATGATTGTGAAAGAGTAGTTTTCAACTGCGATCCTATGTATGTAAAAAACATAGTTACAAATAGATTGGATACAAAAATGCAAAATAATTTATCTATGTCCGGCTTTATGATGCTTGTTGCAATTAATAAAAAAATTAAAAACGTTCATCACCATACAGTATGTTTTTCTGATGACTATGTTAAGGAATTTGATCAATTAATAAATCAGAAAAAATTTCCTGACGACCCTACTGTGTATATAAACATACCATCAATAACGGATAAAAATATTTCCCCTGAGGGCAGTGAAACAGTTTTTATAATGGCAAATGCGCCAGCTTCAAGAAAAAAATGGGATAATAAAAAAATCATGGATGCTAAAAATAAAATCTTAAATCGAATTTCTAAATCAAAAATAGAAAATTTCATGAATGATGTTGAGTTTATCGAGTATATTACGCCAAACATTCTTGAGGAAAAATATAATGCACCATTCGGATCAATTTATGGTCAAATTTCTCATGGATGGAAAAAAACATTCCTTAGACCTAGTATGAAAGACAAAAAAATAGACGGAGTTTATTATGTGGGAGGCGGTACCCACCCAGGAGGTGGAACTCCAATCGTTATAAAATCAGCAAAAATAGTAAGTGAAATGATTAATAATGATCATGAAAAATAATTATCTATATAAGAAAAAAAATTACATTATAAACTTAATTTTCTTACTTTTTTGGATTGGAGGTATTTTATCATTCTTAGTAAAAAATGATGTTTTTACTGAAAATAACTGGGCAGGTGGAGTATTTTTATACTTAGCTTCATTCATCATATTAATTAATCATAAAAAAAATAATATATTTATTCTTATTTATATAGGGTTATTTGGATTTCTAATTGAAATAATTGGTTCAAGTTATCATTTACCTTTTGGAGAATATTACTATACGTCAGAATTAGGAATTGGATTATATGACGTACCTTTTTCTTTGTTTTCTGCTTGGATTATTATTAGTGTATTCGTTATACAAATATTACATTATTCTAATGTTAGTAAAAAACTATGGTGGTTAATGGGACCGGTTTTAATGATTATTGTTGACCTTATAATTGAACCAGTAGCAACGGGGCCAATGAATGCCTGGGTATGGATAGATGAAGGATTATATTATGGAGTTCCAATATCAAATTTTATTGGATGGGGTATAGTTAGTTTGCCAATATTTATAGTCATACAAAAATTTTATAAAGACGAATATAAACAATCAATTATTCCCATTGCTGTTATTTCATTTTTTGTAATTGTATCGATTATTAAGAGTCTTTTGCTGCCTATCATAATATTTATCATGATATGTGTGTTTGTAATTGTTAGAAAAAAAATAAATGCTTAAAAAATTAATAATTTTTGTTACGTTTATAGTGCTAATTTCATGCTCAAATGAAATAGATTACAACGATAATAAAAAAGTAATAATCATACAAGGAATATGTTCCAAATATCCTCAAGATAGCGAACACTGGGGACCAAAAATAAAAAAAATAATAACTAATAATTATAAATTTATCGATACAAAAACTGGAAGTATTGATGATCAAATTATTGATTTTAGTTACTCAAAGCTTGATTGGACAGAAAACTATTATCCTGAAGAAACTTTATTACCAATTAAGAGTCATATTAGAAACTTAGAAAAAATTTATGAAAAATATCCTAATAGCGAATTTTATATTTTAGGACACTCACTTGGAGGTATTATAGCTTTGACAGGAGCTGCAAACAGTGAAAAAATTAATTCGCAAACAAAAAGTATTGTAACCGTTAGCAGTCCTATTAGAGGTGTTAGCAAATCGGATGAAAATTCAGGAATTAGAAGTTTAATTGAATTATTTGCATGCAATTCAAAAGAAAATAATGAAAATAAAATATGGGATGATATAAGTAATGATAGCGATATAATAAAATTAATTAGTAATCATGATTATAAAAACACCAAAGTATATAATATTATTAATAAGTACGACCTAGTAGTAAGTAGTGAATCGGCAAAATTAGAAAAAAAATTCCCATATTACTGCTTCCATCAAGTAGATAATCAACTCTTCGGATTAAATCACAGTACTTTACTAGAGAACAAGATTACATCATCAGAAATAATTAATTTATTGATAGATGACAAAAAACTAATTCATGATTGTCAATGATTAAAAATGGTCGGGGCGGCAGGATTTGAACCTGCGACCCCCCGCTCCCAAAGCGGGTGCGCTACCGCTGCGCCACGCCCCGTTATACATACACTGTTATTATATAAATAATATCAATATTAAAGATAGATATTTTAATGTATTAAACTACTTTAATTCGCTAACTATATTTTCACAAGCTTGCATATATATTGTTGCATCTACGTTAATAGATAAATATTGTACACCTAAGTCAATCAACCATTTTCCCATCTCTACATCTTTTGCGTAGGAACCAACTACTCTACCCTCAGACCTAGCTTTTTTTGCAGCTTCTTTCAAAGCATCTTCAACAATTTTTGACCTTACATCACCAGGAACACCAAGTGACTGAGATATATCATATGGTCCTAAAAAAAGAACATCAATACCATCTACTGTCATTATTTCATCTAAGTTATTTAATCCTTCTTTACCCTCAATATGGACTACTGTCATAGTTTCATCATTTTGAATATTTGTATGATTTTCTGCCTCATTCTTAAAGTAATTCCCTGCTCTAGTAAATATTGAAACACCCCTATGGCCTAAAGGTGAATATTTGGCAGATTCAACTACTTTTTTTGCATCATTTATACTATTAATTTGAGGTACTTGAACTCCATCAGCACCAATATCTAAAGCTCGTAATACTAGACTTTCCTCGTTATTAGGAATTCTTATTATGGGGGCTACTCCGGAGCCTTGTGCTGAAATAACAAGTTCATTAACAGTTTCAATAGATAAAGGTCCATGTTCTGTATCGAGTATACAGAAATCCATTCCAGAGTAACCTAGTGTTTCTACAAGAGTCATAGAGGGAACTATTACAAACGGCCCTATAACTGTCTCTCCACTAAGTAATCTTTTTTTTAGATCTCCACGAATTGTTTTTTTCATATAATTTCCTTACGCCTAGTAATTAACTATGAATATTATACATTTATTTGATCGATCACATAATAAATGAATAATAAAAATTTTATAATTAATGATATTTTATAAGTATGGGTAATGCAAAAATTCTTTTTTTAGGTACCGGAACATCTGAAGGTGTTCCGCGAATATCATGCTTAATAGATAAAAATAAAAGTTGTAAAGTTTGTTCTGATTCAGTAAAAATAAATTCAAAAAACCGAAGAAGAAACACATCAATATTAATTCAACACAATAATAAAAATATTGTAATTGATGCTGGAAAGACCTTTTATGATTCATCATTAAATTTTTTCCCCAAAAATAATGTAAAGTCTATTGATGGACTTATCATTACTCATGCTCATGCAGATGCAATAGGTGGGTTAGATGACCTAAGAGACTGGACTAACAATACTCAGAAAAACATACAAGTATATCTAAGAGAAATTGATTATAAAGCAGTAGATAAGATGTTTTTTTATCTCACTAAAAAAGAATATTTTTCTAAAGGAGGAGTTGCAAAATTAAATTTTAATTTTATAACATCAAATACTTTTGAAATTGAGAATATAAAATTTACACCAATTCCCGTTTTTCATGGAAAAACAAATATAATTTTTGGATACAAATTCGGAAATACTGCTTATATTTCTGATGTGTCAGAGATTCCTGAAAATAGCAAAAAATATTTATATAACCTTGATTTATTAATAATAGATGCTTTGCGCCCAGAAAAAACTCATGGCACTCATTTTACACTGGAGCAAGCTATAGAAAAAATTAAGTATTTTAGGCCTAAAAAAGCTCTGTTTACAAATGCTACTCATGACATTCATCACTCAAAAGTAAACAAAAAATTAGAAAAATTATCAGATATCAATCTTGATGCTTCATATGCTCATGATGGTTTAATCCAAAAAGTGTTTATAGATTAATTTATTTTTTTGACTCTCTATATATTTTCATTACTTTATCATCAGGAGGATAATATTTACCTGGGGTGAGATTTTCTTTGTCTAATTTTTTTCTTATCCATTCTTCTAGATCATCATATTCAATTGCTTTTATGGCAATATCCTTAACTATTTTTCTAGGAATTACCACAACACCATCATCATCTGCGACCATATAATCACCTGGCCTTACGAGCACACCATCAACATTTATTGAATCATTTGTTGAATAAGGGGTGCCAATCTTGGTACCAAGATTGGAAGTTTTACCATAACCCCATAAACCTAACCCATAATCTTTAACTGTATGCATATCTCTTATTCCGCCATCACAAATTAATCCTTCGACTTTTCTTTGTTTTAACCTTAGAAATTTAATGTCACCTCCAATAGACATTATCTTGTTTCTCATAGATTCCATAACTATTATGTCTCCGGGACCAGCTAATTCGAAGGCGGCATATTCTGGAGATTCTTCACCGGTAGGTTTTTCAATCATTGCATCTGGCCTAGCTGGTACAAATCTTACAGTTATAGCCCTTCCTATAATTCTTTTTCCTGGATTCATAGATTTGATATTAGGCATATAAACATACCTGGGATCATAGTTATTTCTTGCCATAACATCTATTATTGCAGTCGTATTGACGTTCTTAAGTTTATTAATTATACTTTGGTCTAAAACTTGAGGTGGTGTATCATTTATTATTGTCATTATAACTCCTAATCGTGTATTTTCCTTGATGCGATCATACCACCATCAACTAGTAATGTTTCACCGTTAACATATTGACCAAGCTCTGAGGATAGATAAAGAACCGCATTTGCAATATCACTTGGCAATCCACCCTTCTCTGCTGGTACAAAATTTTTAAAATTTTCTGCATTGTGCGGCGGCCCATCTATTGAATTATCTTGAATATTATCCGGAAGACGATTTGAAATAGCTCCAGGAGCAATACAATTAGCAGTTATATTTTTTCCAGATAGATCCGCAGCAATACCTTTTACCATTCTTCTAAGTGCCATCTTAGCAGTACCATAAGCAGTCCAATTTGGCATTGCTACGTAAGAATGTACACTGGATAAGCAGATAATTCTACCAGAGTTTCCATTATTTACCATTTCATGAGCTGCTCTTTGGGAAGCAAAAAAATAGCCTTTTAATGATAGATTCATCATTCTATCCCAATAAGCTTCATCAGTTTCAAAAAAAGAGCATTGTTGATCTGGAAAAATAGCATTATTCACTAGAATATCAATTTGCTTATGAGAATTGATAAATGAGTCAAATACTGAATTTATACCTGTAATCGAAGAAACATCACCTTTATGAAATGAAGCTTTAACACCATTTTTTTCAATTATTGAAAGATTTTTATTAATAATTTCATCCTCAACTATATCGTTAATACCAACATTAGCTCCATGTTCGGAAAGTGTAATAGCGATACCTCTACCTATACCTTTTCTAGCGCCAGTAATTAAAACATTTTTACCTTCCAAATATTTCATAAATTGTCTCCTTGTTTATTTTATATATCAATATTATATTCAAATGCTTCTTCCATAAACTCACTAACAAATAAAAGTTTAGCATCTTTCACTATTTTTTTTTGGCTTTTTAAAATTTTCACATAATCTAAAATCTGAGATTTATAACTTTCTGAAACTTTTGAAAGATTATACAAATTTTTCTCACTGGTTGTTTTATAATCAATAATTGAATATGATCTATCATTATTTTCAATAAGTAAATCGATAGAACCTTCTAAATCGTAATCATAAATACGGTTAGAAACCCAAATTTCTTTATAATATTTCTTATTTTTAAGACTTTTAATTAAAGACGAATTCAGCAAATTATTGGTTAAAAAAACAACCTTAGATTTTTCAGAGGGTATGTCATTTCTATCACAATAAATTTCAGCTATATTTTCTAAGTTTTTTATATCATTAAAATCTATGTTTTTCATTATTTCATGAACAACTGTACCTATTATTGAATTTTTAGAATATTTATGATCATCAGATGGTTTTTTATAACCATAATCTTGAGATTTTGAAACTAAATAATCCAATTGACTATTAATATAATCCCTATCATGAATAGAAAATTCAATATTATTATTA
>CETH01184550.1_pt1 | contig 16347 bp, 15 predicted proteins | sample 361461 | NCBI WGS metagenome assembly CETH01 (sample SAMEA2622695, study PRJEB7988) | marine metagenome | isolation source: saline water (ENVO:00002010), including
CACTTTTTTCAATCAAGTTTATAGATTTAAATTATTAATATTTTCTTTTCATAAATTTTAGAATAAGAATGGTATTTGTAATTAAGAAATACATGTAAAATAAAATAATGAGCTCTCAAGAAACAGAAGAACATATCTATGATGATGACTTTGATTTAAAAGAATTTATAAGTGTAATCTGGAAAGGTAAGAAATTTATTGTCTTTATTTCTGTCATTGTTAGTTTAATTACAACAATTTTTGTTCTTCAAATAGATGATTATTATATTTCTGAGGCGCTTTTGATTCCTTCAGAAGAAACTAGTAACAGAGCTCAAGGAGTTTCAAGCTTGGCTTCTTTAGCCGGAATTGATATAGGCTCAGGATCCCCTGACAAAACGAAAGAAGCCCTAGCAGTTTTAACATCTAGAAAATTTGTTGTTGATTTCATTGAAAACCATAATCTTGCAGTTCCAATTCTGGCTACAAAAGGTATTGATAGAGAAAGTGGTGAATTAATCATTGATGATGAAATTTTTAATACAAAAACAAATACTTGGGTAAAAGAACCTAATATTTCAGAGGCTTATAGGATCTTCATTTCAGAACATTATTCTGTTACATCTGACATATTAGGGTCTGGATTGATTACTGTAAGAATTCAATTTATTTCACCTGACTTAGCAAAGAAATGGACGGATATGATAGTTGAAGGAATAAATAAGTCTTTCAAAGAGAAAGAAATCATTGAAGCAAATAGGTCTATTTCTTATTTAAATACCAAATTAGAGGAACAAAACTTAACTCTAGATTTAAAAAAAGTTTTGTATCAGCTGATACAAGAGCAAACTAATTTATTAGTTCTTGCAAATGGTAGAGAAGAATTTATGTTCAGAACTGTTGATCCAGCTTATGTAGCAGATAGAAAAGCTGGACCTTTAAGATCTGTATACGTAATCCTTTCTTTCTGCGTAGGGGCTATGATTTCTATCTTTTCATTATTCCTTGCTTTTTATAATAATCGAAAAATTGATTTGCAAAGAAAATTCCCTTGGGCAGTTGTAAATAAAATTTAACACTTACTTTTCTTATCGAAATGACTAAAGATATAAATTTAGCTATAGTTGGGTTAGGTTATGTAGGCCTTCCTTTGGCAGTTGAATTTGGAAACAAGAGAGAAGTGTTGGGCTATGACATAGATTCTAAACGAATAGAAGAACTAGCAGAAGGTAAAGATAGAACTCTTGAAGTAAAAAAAGAAGAGTTAGACAACCTAAACCTTTTAAGTTTTTCATGTTTAGAAGATGATCTATCAGAAATTAATTTTTATATAGTCACAGTTCCAACTCCCATAGATCCTAATAATAATCCAGATTTAATCCCTTTAATTGAGTCTTCCAAGACTATAGGAAAATATTTGAATCCAGGCGATATAGTCGTGTATGAGTCCACCGTTTATCCAGGAGCAACTGAAGAAGTTTGCGTACCTATCTTAGAAAACGAATCTTCTTTAAAATTTAATAAAGATTTTTTTGTAGGTTATAGTCCAGAAAGAATAAATCCAGGCGATAAGCAACATAGATTGCCAGATATAGTTAAGATAGTTTCTGGGAGTAACAAGGAAACTACTAGGAAAATAGATAAATTATATTCTGAGATTGTTCAGGCCGGGACATATGTTACAAGTTCCATCAGGGTTGCAGAAGCAGCTAAAGTTATTGAAAATACTCAGAGGGATGTAAATATAGGCCTAATAAATGAACTTTCTGTTATCTTTTCTAAATTAGGCATTGATACTGAAGATGTTCTAAAAGCTGCTGAAACAAAATGGAATTTCTTACCTTTCAAACCAGGACTAGTTGGTGGGCATTGTATCGGTGTTGACCCATACTACTTAACATATAAAGCTCAATCTATAGGGCATGAACCAGAAATTATTCTAGCCGGTAGAAGAATTAATGACGCAATGTCACAATTTATATCTTCTCGTTTATATGAACAACTTTCTAAAAAGGGAGTAAATATAAATGATTCGGAAATTTTAATAATGGGATTTTCTTTTAAGGAGAATTGTCCAGATACAAGAAACACAAAAGTAATAGATGTTCTTAATAACTTAAAAAGAAAAGGAGCACATGTAGATGTTTATGATCCTTGGGTGAATAAAAATGAAGTTCTAGATACATACAATATACAAACTTTAGACTACCCAGAGCCAAATAAATATGACGCAATAATTATAGCTGTACCCCATAATGAGTTTGTTGAAATGGGAGGATCTGAAATAGGTCAATTTGGAAAAAAAGATTCAATAATTTTTGATCTAAAACATATTTTAGATAAAAAGTATTCTGATTTGAGACTTTAAACTAATGGATGCATTTCTTAATATTTGTAAGGATCTAAAAAGAAAACCTAGGAGATGGCTTATTACTGGAGTAGCCGGTTTTGTTGGGTCTAATATTCTTGAAGCTTTGTTAAATTTAAAACAGCATGTAATTGGTTTAGATAATCTTTCAACTGGGACATTAAACAATTTAGAAGAGATCCAAGCTAGAATTGATCCAACATATTGGAGCAATTTCACTTTTATCAATGGAGATATTTGTGATATAGAAACTTGTCGTAATTGCTGTAAGCAGGCAGAAATTGTTTTGCATCAAGCAGCGTTAGGCTCTGTTCCCAGATCTATAGAAAATCCTATTATTACAAATACAGCCAATATAGACGGATTCTTAAATATTTTAACTGCTGCTAAAGATGAAAGGGTCAAAGGATTTGTTTATGCTGCAAGTAGCTCTACTTATGGAGATCATCCCGATTTACCAAAAGTAGAAAAGAATATTGGCAGTCCTTTATCTCCTTATGCAGTGACTAAATATGTTAATGAACTTTATGCAACTGTTTACAAAAAAACTTATGATTTTAATTCTATTGGTTTAAGGTACTTTAATGTATTTGGTCCAAGACAAAGCTCCAAAGGAGCTTATGCAGCTGTTATACCAAAATGGATTGAGGCCATTATACAAGGTAAAGAAGTCAAAATATTTGGAGATGGGGAGACAAGTCGAGACTTTTGTTACGTAGAAAATGTTATACAGGCAAATATCCTAGCTGGTGTTACAGAAAATAAGAAAGCATTGAATGAGGTCTATAATATTGCTTTCAATGAATCAACTTCACTAAATGACTTATTCAAGATTATTATTGAACAATTAGAGTCTATGAATATTAATTATAATTTAAAGCCTATTCATTCACACTTTAGAGATGGAGATGTTCGCCATTCTTTAGCAGACATAAGTAAAGCAAAAGAACTCTTAGAATACGACCCTCAATATAGTTTAAGAAAAGGGATAGGAGAAGCTATGCCGTGGTATGTAAATAACGTAAAGAACGGCTAGTATTAAAAATAAAAGAATTTTGAATATACTCATAATGGATCACAAATTCTTTAAATTCATATTTGCTTTTTCTATAGCTTTTATACTTCAATCAAGTCTTAGATTTGTTCCAGGTATCGGCATTGGTGAAATCTGCTTATCTATAATAATCATTTATACTATTTTTTTATGTTTTAAGGAGCCTTCTAGAATACCTACAATCAGAAGCTTTCCCTTTGTGTATCTAATATGCACTTATGTTTTTGTTATCCTTTTCTTAATTACAGCATTAAATTTCTATCTTTCTACTCCTGGAAATAGCTTTAGAGATTTTTTCGCCTATTCTTTATCAGCCTTAATGTTATTTTCTTTAGCAGTTCATAAAGAAAAAGTTATAGATATAGCAATTTTATTGGTTCCTGTAACTATTGCCTTAATTACTATTCAGTATTTTTTTGGTGATTACTCATCGTTAAGTCAGAATAGCGTTAATGACACTTGGTATTTAGGAAGATTTACAGGAGGGGCACGAAACCCAAACCAATTAGCACTATATCTAGTTTGCTTGATATCAATTTCTTTGATATTTATTAAGCAATCTTATTTAAAATATCCTTACATTGCTTCCTTGATATTTTATGGCTTATTGAGCTTTTCAGATGCTTTTTTAGCCTATCTGTTAATCTTCGGAATCTCTTACGTAGGATTAAAGCTTTACCCAAAAAAATATAGTTATTTAGGTGTCTCGGGTTATTTGCTTATAGCTTCACTTATTTCATTATTATTTTATGATCAGACAATAACTCTGTTATCTGAAGAATGGCAAGCTAGAGATGAAGGAAATGCTAGATTTGTCCTTTATATGAATGGCTTAAAGGCATGGATGAGTAATCCTTTTTCGTTAGTTTTTGGAAATGGGGCAGGAAATTTCTCAGGGCTATATTCTTCCTTTGAAGTATTTGAAGCACATAACGGACCAATAGACACTTTAGCTATGGGCGGAGTAATTGGATTATTCGTCTTTTTCTGGTACCCGTTAAAACTTGTTGTTAAGAGCTTCCTTATTAATGAAAGACTTTTTTTTGCTATATCTTTGGGCATTTTATTCTTTAGTTTATTCCACTTTCTTATGAGGCACCCAATCTATTGGTTTACACTTTTTATTATGTATATTTACATGCAAAATAAAATAAATTTAAGAAAAGAATGTGCGGAATAGTAGGATATTATTCAAGAAAAGAAAATTCTTTGAGGGCCGAAGAAACTATATGGAACATGACAAATGCTCTCCAGCACCGAGGACCAAACGATCAAGGTATCTGGAAAGATAAAGATTTAGGAATATTATTTGGTCACAGAAGATTGTCTATTCTTGATTTAAGTCAAGCAGGGCATCAACCAATGATTTCACATTGTGCGAATTACGTTATTCTTTTGAATGGAGAAATTTATAATCATCTTGAATTAAGAAAAGAATTTCCCGATACATTTCAATGGAGAGGGTCTTCTGATACAGAAACTGTTGTTGAGTGTGTAGCAGAATGGGGCCTTGGAAAGACCTTAGATAAATTAGAAGGTATGTTTTCAATAGCTTTATGGGATATTAAAAAGAAGGAATTATCTTTGGTTAGAGACCCTTTTGGCGAGAAGCCTTTGTATTACGGATGGCAAGGGGATTATTTCTTCTTTAGTTCAGAGTTAAAAGCATTAAAGAGACATCCTGAGTTTAATCCAGCAATAGACAGGAATTCTTTATCTTTATATTTTAGACATAATTGTATACCTGCACCATATTCAATATATAAGGGTATTAATAAACTTCTTCCAGGTTCATGTTTAGTTATAGATTTCAAGAACATAAATAATGCAATGCAAGCAAAACCATTTTCATACTACAATTTAAATGAAGTTATTCAGACTTGTAAAACTAATTATTCTTATATGAGCGAAGCTGACCTTCTGATAGAAGCTGAGCACCAGCTTGAAAGGAGTGTGAAACAACAGATGTTATCAGATGTTCCTTTAGGAGCTTTTCTTAGTGGAGGGATTGATAGCAGTTCTATAGTTGCTTTAATGCAGAAAAATAGCATTGAACCTATAAAGACATTTACTATTGGATTTAAAGATATTAATTTCGATGAAGCAATTTATGCCAATGACGTAGCAAAATATCTAGGAACAGATCACCAAGAGCTATATGTTACTTCAGATGATGCTATTTCTATTATCCCTTCTTTACCTTCAATTTACTGCGAGCCATTTAGTGATAGTTCTCAAATCCCAACATATTTAGTTAGTAGATTGGCGTCTGAGAGAGTTACAGTTTCTTTGAGTGGTGATGGTGGAGATGAGATTTTTGGCGGTTACAATAGGTATATTGAAGGAAAAAATACTTGGGAAAATTTTAATAGACTCCCTAAGCAAATAAGACATTCGTTTGGAAAGTTGCTTATTTCTTTTTCTCCAAATCTATGGGATAAGTGCTTTAATGCAGTTAAGCACATACTTCCAAAAGATCTAAGATTTACTTCAGCAGGAGACAAGGCTCACAAACTGGCTGAAGTTCTATTTCAAGATACTCAAAGAGAATTTTATACAATACTTTGTAGCCACTGGAAAAATCCAGACAATGTTGTTTTGGGTTCAAAGGAATATTCTTCGTTAATTTCAAATGAGAACGAATGGTTAGAATCTGATAACTTCATAGAACAGATGATGGCTATGGATACAAGAACATATTTGCCTGATGACATTTTGGTTAAGGTTGATAGAGCTGCTATGGCATGCAGTTTAGAAACTAGAATACCAATGTTAAGTAAAAATGTTGTTGAGTTTGCTTGGTCTTTACCAATAGAACAAAGGATAAAAGAAGGTAAAGGTAAATGGCCTCTAAGGCAAGTCTTATATAAATATGTTCCTGAACATTTAATTGAAAGACCGAAACATGGTTTTGGAATTCCCGTTGGGGAATGGTTAAGAGATCCCCTTTATGAATGGGCATCTGACTTATTAAGTGAACAAAGCTTACTTCAATCTGGTTATTTAAATCCTAAGCCTGTTATAAAAATGTGGAAAGAACATTCTAATGGGACCAAAAACTGGCAATACCACCTTTGGGATGTGTTGATGTTTGAAAATTGGTTAAAAGATCAAAAGATTTAGAGGTTTTCAGGTTTTTTATATATAATTCTCGATTTTCGTAAACTTCATAATAAAGATGAATGATCAAAATAAAGATATAGACCAATTGAAAGTCTTTTTTAATAACTATTCTTCGAGATTTTCCGGTATTTATGTTGAAGATGAGAACCCAAGAAGTTGGTTTGATTCTCTTATTGATAAATATTTTCGCCAAACCGTTTATCAGAGATATGCAAACACTCTTGAGCATACTAAAAATCCAGAAATAAATACTATTTTGGATATCGGGTGTGGCCCAGGCCATTACGTAATGTCTTTCTTAGAGCAAGGAAAAAATGTTACAGCCTTAGATATAGCTTCAAAAATGCTAGACCTTACGAAAGCTAGGGTAGATGAGTCTAGCTTTGAGCCTAATGTAGAATACCTACTTGCTGATTATATGCAGCATGAGTTTGAAGAAAAATTTGATGCAACAATTGTTATGGGATTCTTCGATTACGTATCTGACCCTATACCTTTTATAAAAAAACTTCTAAAAGATACTAGTATGGAAATATATATATCTGTACCAAAAGATAACGGCTGGCAAGCTTACCAAAGAAGAATAAGGTATTGGATAAATAAATGTCCTCTCTATCTATTTAATTTAGAACAGCTTAAAGATATTCTTACTGAAGCTGGCTGTTATTCCAATTCTGAGATAATTCCAATGAAAGATGGCTGGTTTGTAGTGATCAGACCAGGAGCTAACCATTAATCAATTTTATCTTTCAATTGATCTAGAAGATTTTACTTTTGATATTAATAGATCTATTGGAAATAAAGAAATAGTTAATGAAGAGGCTCTTTGGTTAAGTTATGAAGTTATAAGTAATTTCTCTAAATTAAAGCTAGATAATAGTAAATTAACCTTTTTTACTACTGGCACAGTAGTAAAAACTCTACCTTCTTTAATTAAAAAAATTCAAGAAGATGGGCATGAGGTTTCTTCTCACTATTTTTATCACGACCTTATGTCTAAACAGGATCTTAAAACTGTCGAAGATAGTTTTGTTAAGTCGATAGAAGCCATTGAAACAGTTACAGGAAAAGTTCCAAAAGGGTTTAGGGCTCCCGCATTCTCAATCCCTTCTTTTAGAAAAGATATATTTGAATTGATAATAAAATACTTTGAATATGACTCAAGCTATGTTTTGTTTTCTAAGGAATTAATTTCTAATGAATATAAAAATTACAAAATTTTTTCTGAGGAAGGGTTTACTGAATTTCCAATAGTCCCAAAGCCTTATCTCAATGGTCGATTGAATATTAAATCCGGAGGAACCTTTTTGAGGGTTTTTCCTAAAAGTGTAATAAAACAAGTTATGGATTTTAATTCTGCAAACAACTTTATACCTCAAGTTTATATGCACCCATATGATTATTTAGCCAATAAAGAGTTTTGGGTTGATTATGAATATTTTAAAAAGCAGAAATTTATTAAAGGCTTAATTAGTTGGTATAGACAAAATCAATGGTTAGGTTTCCGTAATAAGAAAACTTTAACGACAATAGAATATCTTCTTAAATCTTATGAACATATTGGAAGGATTGGTTATGACAAACCTTCCAAAAAAATGATTTAGGTTTTAAGGAAAATTGTTTTATGAACGAAATAAAGAAAGTAGTTTTATTTGGGAATACTCCTGAATCTTTGATAAATTTTAGAGGACCTCTTCTTAAATCTATGATAGAAGCAGGAAATGACGTGTATGCCATCTCGCCACCATGTACAAACCCCCAAAGTGAATTCTTAGGAAATATTGGTGTAACTCATATACCCATTGCTTTTAATAGGACAGGAATAAATCCTTTATCAGATATTTCAACAATCTTTTCTATATATAAGTCTATTAAAGAAATTAATCCTGAAGCTATCATAACTTATGCTCTAAAGCCGATCTTCTATGGATCTTTAGTTGCAAAATTTCTAGCTATAAAGCATTATCCTATGTTGGTTGGTCTTGGATATACTGCAGGGTATAAGTTTTCTAGAAGCTTTAAAGTTCTCTTAAAAGGAAAGTTATTGTGGCCAATAATCTCCTTTTTTTATAAATTTTCTTTAAATTTTTCTGAAAATGTATTTGTGTACAATAAAGATATTCTTAATCTTTTTACTGAAAAGAGATTACTTAACAATAAAAGAAAAGTAATAGAAGTTAATGGTTCTGGAGTTGATATAGACTACTTTAAATTAGCTGAATATCCTGAAGATATTAGTTTTCTTCTAATCGCAAGGCTTTTGGCTGACAAAGGTCTGAATGAATATGTTAATGCTGCAAGGTCCCTTAAAGTTAAGTATCCAGCTATTAAATTTAAACTTGTAGGATTTATAGATAAGCAAAATCCAACGGCTATTTCTGAAGAAACCTTAAACCAGTGGATAGATGAGGGAGCAGTTGATTATTTAGGAAAGCTTGATGATGTTCGTCCCGCTATAGCTGACGCTTCTGTATATACCTTGCCTTCTTATCATGAAGGAATTCCAAGATCAGTTCTTGAAGCGATGTCAATGGGAAGAGCGGTCATCACAACAGATACTTTCGGTTGCAGAGAAACCGTTAATGATGGAGTGAATGGATTTCTCGTACCTATTAAAGATAGTAATTCATTAGCCCATGCTATGGAAAGATTTATACTTAATCCTTCTTTAATTCCAAGTATGGGGATAAAGAGCAGAGAATTAGCTGTTAGTAAATTCAATGTTAAGGATATCAATAATCTTATTTTAAAAACAATGGATTTAATATGAGAAGATTAGTAGATATAATTATTTCAAGCAGCGGGATAGTATTGTTACTACCTCTATTTATTATAATAATGTCGGTAATATGCTTAACTATTGGCAGACCTATTTTCTTTGTTCAAGCGAGACCAGGTTTACATGGTAAGATCTTTAAGTTAATTAAATTTAGGACCATGTCTAACTTGAAAGATTCAAAAGGTTCCTTACTTCCTGATCATAAAAGATTAACAAGATTTGGTCTTTTTATTAGATCTCTGAGTCTAGATGAACTCCCCAGCTTATTTAACGTATTTCTTGGAAATATGAGCATTATAGGACCTAGACCATTACTTATAGAATATCTTCCTTTGTATAATAAAAACCAATCAAGAAGACATGAAATAAAACCAGGTATAACTGGCTGGGCACAAGTTAATGGAAGAAATGATATTCAATGGGATAAGAGATTAGAGTTAGATGTTTGGTATGTAGATAATCATTCACTTTTACTAGATATAAAAATTATATTCTTAACTATCAAGAAAGTCGTATTTAGGGAAGGGATCATGAAAGGAAAAAAAGAAACAATGCCTAAATTTAAAGGGTCCACCAAGTGAATACGAATTTAGCTATTTTAGGTTCAGGTGGACATTCCCGTGAAGTAGCTGACGCTGCTAGCCTAAGCGGGTGGACAAATATATTTTTCTTTGATGATTCTAAGAAAAGCAGCGAAATAGAAGGAGATACTAAAGATCTAATCAAAAACTTAAAAAAATTTGATGGGGTGATAGTTGCTATAGGTGATAATTTTATTAGAAAGGAAAAAATAAAATTACTAAAGGCAGAGACAGCTAATTTGGTTTCTATAGTACATCCTTCAGCTGTAGTAAGTGCCGACGTAGATTTAGGCTTAGCTAGTGTCGTGTTTGGAGGAGTTGTTATTAATTCTGGTTCTTCTATTGGAGAGGGCTGCATTTTAAATACTTCTTCTGTAATAACACATGATTGTAAACTTGGCTCTTGTGTGCATATTTCTCCGTCTGCAGTACTTTGCGGCAATGTACAAGTTAATGACTTTTCTTGGGTTGGAGCAAATGCTGTGATTATAGAAGGAGTAAAAGTCACTGAACCTGTAGTAATTGGGGCAGGATCAGTAGTAATTAATAAAATCGATGTAAAAGGAACCTATGTGGGTAATCCTGCAAAAATGCTTATATAGCTTTAGTAAGAATAATGAATAAGTTGATCGGCCAATGGCCAAGTTTTACTAAGGAAGAGAGTGATGCCATTTCGAAAACTCTTTTATCAAATAAAGTAAATTATTGGAATGGCAAACATGGAAAAGAATTTGAGGTTGAATTCTCTAAAAAGATGAATGTTAAATATTCTATAGCATTAGCAAATGGTACCCTGGCTCTTGAACTAGCCTTAAAAGCTCTAAATATAAAAAAAGGTGACGAAGTTATTGTCACTCCTAGATCGTTTATAGCATCTGTATCTTGTGTAGTGAGTACAGGGGCTAAGCCTATATTTGCAGATGTAGATAGAGACAGTGGTAATATTACTGCAAGGTCTATAGAGAAAGTAATATCCTCAAAAACTAAAGCAATAATATGTGTCCATTTAGCAGGATGGCCTTGTGAGATGGATGCCATTATGGAATTAGCAAAGAAGAATAAAATTTTGGTTATCGAAGATTGCGCTCAAGCCCATGGAGCTAAATATAAAGGTAAAAGTGTAGGCTCTATAGGTGACATTGGGGCTTGGTCCTTTTGTCAGGATAAAATTATGACAACTGGTGGAGAAGGAGGAATGGTAACTACCAATAATAAGGAGATGTGGGAATTCATGCGATCTTATAAAGATCATGGAAAAGATTTAAATGCAATAGAAATCGAAAATAAGACAAATAGCTTTAAATGGGTGCACAACTCTTTTGGAACGAATTCTAGAATGACGGAAATGCAAGCTGTGATAGGAAGAATTCAATTAAAGAAAATAGATAGATGGTCAAACAAAAGGATCAAAAATGCTTTAGAACTAAAGTCAATCTGTGAAAAATTTCCTTCTCTGCTTAGGACTCCTGTTTGCAACAAAAACGCAACACATGCTTATTATAAATTTTACACTTACATAAAACCTGAAGGACTTAAGGAAGGTTGGACCAGAGACAGTATAATCCTTGAATTTTTAAAAAGCGGCATCCCGTGCTTTCAAGGATCTTGCCCTGAAATATATATAGAATCAGCTTTTAATAAAACAGGTTATAGGCCAAAAAACAGGCTTAAATTTGCAAAAGAGCTTGGAGAGACTTCAATTATGTTCCAAGTACATCCTACATTACAAAAGACGGATATAGCATTAATAAAAAAAGTTATGAAGCGTATTTTTCAAAAAGCCTCTATGTAATTTAAAAATACCTTTTACGTTGAACCAATATGCAACAAGTCTATACTATTCGTTTTATAGCATTACTTTATTTTGAAAAGACTTTTATTATCTGCAAGTAGGCCTACTAAACAATTAGTAGCCTCGTTGGTTGACTTTTTCTCAATTTGTTTAGCTACAATTTTTGCCTTATTTATAAGTTCCATTGACATAAAATCTCTTACCAATTCAGAATTAATTAGGCTTTTATGGTTGCCACTTTTTTCTATATATATTTTTTATATTTCTGGAGTATATAAGTCTGTTTTAAGGTTTATAGATTTCTCAACTATATACTTATTAATTAGATCTATAATTTTGGTATTTATCTTAGTTTATGTAATTAAGCTCTTACTAATTTGGATCAATCTTAATCCAGGTCCTTATTTCTTTTCAGAAACCTCATTAATTGTTTTTGAAGGCTGGGTAATAGGATCCTTGAGTGCAATACTCCTTATTACTGGTTCAAGAATCTTTGCAAATTATTACTTTACTAACTCAATTCCGGGAAAGAGAGTAGTTATTTACGGAGCTGGAGATGCAGGCATTCAATTAGCCAGAGCCTTAAGGGTAAGCTCTGAAATGGAACCATTTGCTTTTGTAGATGGTAATGTTGCTCTTCATAATACCTTTATAGGAGGTGTAAAAGTAATTGAGCCCAAGAAATTGAGAAAGCTTATTAGTAGAAAGAAAGTAGATGAAGTTCTTTTAGCTATGCCATCTGCATCAAAGGCAACATTAACAAAATTACTTAGAGAAATAGAGCAATACTCTGTTAAGGTAAGAATACTACCAGGTTTAGCAGAGCTCGCCCAAGGAAAGGTTCTTGTTTCTGAACTTAAAGAAGTAGATATCTTAGATTTACTTGGAAGGGTAGAAGTTAAGCCAAACCAAGACCTAATTAACAAAAATAATAAAGATAAGGCTGTTCTTATAACTGGAGCAGGTGGATCTATAGGATCTGAAATATCTAGACAAGTAGTTAAGAGTGGTCCTAATGTGCTTGTACTTCTAGATTCTAATGAATTTGCTCTTTATGAGATTAAGAAAGAGATTGAATCAATAACTTCCGAAGTAGAGGTACATTCTGTGCTAGCTAATGTAACTAGTAAGAAGAGGATGAAAGAAATTCTCAATGCTTTTCAAATACAAACTATTTATCACTCTGCAGCATATAAACATGTTCATTTAGTGGAAGAAAACCCCTTTGAGGCTGTACTAAATAATATAATAGGTACAAAAGTTTGTGCTCAATCATCCATAGAAGAAGGAATAGAAACTTTCGTGCTTATATCAACTGATAAAGCTGTTAGACCTACTAATATTATGGGAGCAACCAAACGCTTTTCTGAAATGATACTTCAGTCACTTTCACATAGTGAGAAGTCTGATTTTACTACGAAAATGACAATGGTTAGGTTCGGTAATGTAATAGGATCTTCTGGTTCTGCTATCCCTTTATTTCAACAACAAATAAAAGAAGGCGGTCCTGTAACTGTAACTGATCCTGATGTAACCAGGTATTTTATGTCTATACCTGAAGCAGCAGAATTAGTCATTCAAGCAGGAGCAATGGGGCAAGGAGGAGATGTATTTCTATTGGATATGGGTGAACCAGTTAAGATAAAAGAACTAGCAGAAAGGTTAATTAAACTAAGCGGTATGGAAATAAAGAATGAAGCTAATACTAGTGGTGATATAGAAATTACTTATACAGGTTTAAGGCCAGGAGAAAAATTGTATGAGGAGTTGTTAATAGGTGAGAACGTTAGCAAAACACAACATAAGAAAATTCTGCGTGCTGAAGAAGAATACGTCCAAACAGAATTACTAGACAAGTATTTATTAGAAATAGAAGATGCCCAAGAAAAAAATGACGTTCCAGGTCTAAAAGAAATACTAAAAAAGGCTATTCCAGGCTATATACCAGAACCTGAAGTTGTTGATGAGGTTTATAATCAAAATTTTAATCATTCTGACTCTTAGTGTTTACTTATATAGACAATTTAGACGATTTATCTTTACTAAATTCAGAGCTTGAACAAAAACCTTATATTGGGTTAGATACTGAGTTCAGAAGAACAACTAAAGACAATATGCAATTAGGTTTGCTTCAAATAAATGATAATGATGAAATTTATTTAGTCGACACAATTTCAATTAGGGATCCTGAAGATCAGTGTGGATTTTTATTTCTAGATAGCGTTACCAAAATTTTCCATTCTTGCAAGGAAGATATTGAAGCTATCTTTTCTTGGACTGGCAAGAAAATGGTTAATTTATTTGATACTCAAATTGCAGAAGCTTTATTGAATGGCCATCATTCAATTGGTTATCAGACACTTGTTCAAGAAAAGTTAGGCATTAGATTAGATAAAAAGGAGACAAGATCTAATTGGATCAGGAGACCTTTAACTGATTCTCAATTAAATTATGCAGTCTCTGATGTTGAGTTCTTGATTCATCTTTACCTTGAACAGAAGGAAGAATTATTAAAGTCAAATAAACTCAAATGGCAAGAACAAGAAATAGAATTCTTGATTACTTCAACTATTTCACAAAATAATTATTTTGGTGATATTCCTTCTAAGTTAAGTAAAGAAGAAGAACACAATTTACTTAATAAGTTTAATGACGTAGTTCAATATATATCAGAAAAGGAGCAGATCAATCCAACCCTATTTTTCTCTAAGAAAAATCAAAAGGAATTTATTAGATTAGTTTTATATAAAAATAAAGCTTTTGCTCTTTCTTCCATAACTGAGTGGAGGAAAAACCTTATAAAAGAATCATTGGATCAGTTGATAGAGACAGAATGATGTTTTGGTTTATATATTTTTTAGCAGTGGTGTTTTTAGGTTATCTAATAAACATTAGTTTAGGAAAGAACAGAATTTTCATTTTAATAATGTTCTTTATAATCTTCTTAACCCCAGCTCAAATCGAGCTAGGGTCTAATAGCTTTGCACCTGCTTTGTTTACTTTCTTATTTAGTATTGTTCTCGAGCAAAGTTATTCAACTAGAGTATTAAGACCTTTCGTTTTTAGTTTACCTGCAGGATTAATAATACTTCTTATTGTTTTATTTTTTAGAAAAAAATTCTTTTCATCTCAAGATTATTTAGATTAATAACACCTAAAGCACTTTTTCCTTTTAAAGAACCAGCGGATTCTCCGGGATTAAAATAAATAATTCCTTTTATTTCCTCTTCTCTGTATCGATGAGTGTGACCATGAATGATTAAATCTGTATCTGTGTTTTTTTGTAAGTAACTCTGAATTAAATCTGGTTCGTGAAACACCGCTATGTTTCTATTTCCAAGAACAATCGAAAGAGGAGGTTCGCTAAAGTCAAAATCACATTCTTCGCAAACTTCTTCTAATCCGTTTTCAATTCTATCATTGTTACCAAAAACACCCATCAAAGGACAGTTTAATTTGTCAAATAACTTTAAACTATTTGGTTTGGTAATATCTCCAGTATGTATAACAATATCAACACTTTCTTCATTAAAAATATCTACGATAGTTTTAATGTTTTTGATATTGTTGTGTGTATCGCTAACGACACCAAGCAACATATATTATCTTAAGCTTTTTCTAAGATATGTATACCACAAGCGCTCCCAAGTCCAATTACATGAGTTAGGCCTATTTTTGCTCCCTCTACTTGCCTTTCACCTGCTTCGCCACGAAGATGCGTACAAACCTCGTATATATTAGCTATACCAGTTGCTCCAAGAGGATGTCCTTTAGAAAGAAGGCCTCCAGATACATTTACTGGTATTCTTCCACCTAATTCCACTTCTCCCTCGTCAATAAGCCTACCAGCTTCTCCGTCTTCACATAGACCCAAGTTTTCGTAATGAAGCATTTCTGCAGTTGCAAAACAGTCATGAAGTTCAACAAGATCAATATCATCTGCACTTAATCCAGCCATCTCATATGCCTCTTTTGCTGCTTTCCTAGTACACGAATTAACATCTGGCATTACCAAATCACGTTCTTGATAGGGATCACTAGTAAGAACAGAAGCTTTTACCCTTACCGCTCTTCCTATGCCAAGCTCTTTAGCTTTCTTTTCTGAGACAAGTACCGCAGCTGCAGCTCCATCAACATTTACTGAACACATAAGTTTGGTGTTTGGATAAGAAATCATTTCTGCATTCATTACTTCATCAAGCGGAGTTTCAATTTGATATCTAGCTTTCGGATTCATTGTTGAATGATGATGGTTCTTGACAGATATTTTTGCAAATTGTTCAAAGGTTGTTCCATATTGTCTAGAGTGTTCCATGCCCGCCTCAGCAAAAACAGCTGGCATAGTTCCAGAACCTAATAAGCCTTCTTTAGGTATGCCTTTGCCTCCCCCAGTTCCTCCCAATAAGCCAGTTCCCATTTGCTCAACTCCTACAGCTAGCACTACATCGTATAAGCCCGCTTTTACTGAAGTCCAAGCTTCTCTAAAAGCTGTGGCGCCCGTTGCGCAGGCATTTGAACAATTTACAACAGGTATACCAGTTTGCCCAATCTCTTGCAAGATACGTTGACCCACCATGGCATTAGCTTGACCTAAATTTCCGCAATAGAATGCCTCCATATTCTCTATGGTTAACCCAGCATCATCTAAAGCAAGCAGGGCAGCTTCAGCAC
>CETH01022271.1_pt1 | contig 16306 bp, 16 predicted proteins | sample 361461 | NCBI WGS metagenome assembly CETH01 (sample SAMEA2622695, study PRJEB7988) | marine metagenome | isolation source: saline water (ENVO:00002010), including
TGGATATGATTGAAATAGGAATGCCTTTTAGTGATCCTCTTGCTGATGGCCCTATAATCCAAAAAAGTTCAAACATTGCGTTAAAAAATGGAATGACATCAATGAACCTTTTTAAACAATTAGAAAGGGCTAGAGAAGAAATTAAAATTCCTCTAATAATTATGGGATATTTTAATCCAATCATGCAATTTGGAGTTGAAAAATTTTGTGAAAAATGTAGTCAAGTAGGAATTGATGGTCTTATAATACCCGATCTTCCTTTAGAAATATATCAAAAATCATATCAGTCAATTTTTAAAAAAAATGGTCTATATAAAATATTCTTAATTACACCTCAAACATCAGGGGAAAGAATCAACTTAATTGACAGTGCTTCTAATGGATTTATATATATGGTAAGTAGCTCTAGTGTTACTGGAACTAGAGAAAGATTTAAAGATGAGCAAATTAATTACTTTAAGAGAATTAAAAAAATGAGGCTTAAAAACCCAACGCTAGTAGGCTTTGGAGTTAGCAATTCGAAAACATTTAAATTAGCATGTGAAAATTCAAATGGAGCTATAATTGGATCCGCATTCATTAAATTTTTAGAACAAAATGATTTAAATAAAATAAATTACTTTGTGTCAAAAATAAAAGGAAAATAAATTTATGTTATCGCCACTCATTATTTTACAATAAAATTTTTAAAAAATGAATCATCCTAAATAATGCTAGGTAAATTAATAATCTTAATGTCTTTAATTATTCTACCACTAAGTGGTCAAAAGAACATTCATGATAGATGGGATAATGAACTTAAAAAATATGTTTCTTATGAAGGAAAAGTTAATTATAAGAAATGGCAGACAAACAAGCATGGTATAGAATCTTATATACAGGCTCTTCAGCAAAATCCTCCAAAAAAATACTGGAGTAAAAATGAAATACTATCCTATTGGATTAATGCCTATAACGCACTAACTGTTTTATTAATTTTAGATAATTACCCGTTAGAAAGTATAAAAAAAATTAAAAATCCATGGAACAAAAAAGTCTTCTCTATAAACGAAATAAATTACTCGCTTTCAGAAATTGAACATAATATACTAAGGAAAATGGATGAACCAAGAATTCATTTTGCCATCAATTGTGCTTCTATATCATGTCCAAATCTTTCATATAATGCATATAAAGCAAATAAACTTGAAACTCAACTCGAGAGCTCTGTTAAAAACTTTTTAACTGATACATCAAAAAATGTTTTTTCGAAAAATCAAGTTAAATTATCAAAAATATTTCTTTGGTTTAATAAAGATTTCGGCTCAAAAAAATCTCTTGTTAAGTTTATTAATCTTTATGCTCCAATAAAAGTTTCCGAAAAAACTAGATTTAGGTATCTAAAATATAATTGGCTTTTAAATGAGTGAAAAACTATCAATTATAATCCCAGTATATAATGAAATTAATTTAGTGAGAGGTTTAATCAAGCAATTAAGGTTAAAATTAGAAAAAAGAAAAATAAACTAATTTTTGGAATAACTTTATTTATAGTTCCTCCGAGAGAATTAGAACACAAAATTCTAGTTGAAATATTTATAGCATTTTTAAAAACCCCACTTCTTTTGAGGTTAATTTTCTCCAGTTACCCCTTGGCAGATCTTTTTTTGTTAGACCAGCAAAAAGAACCCTATCCATTTTTAGAACTTTATAGTTAAGCTTTTTAAACATTTTTGTTAATATACTTGGCATTATACTAAAAGCTCTAATTCCAAAAATAAATTCATCATCAATGTCTTCAACAGATTCTATTTCCTCTAAAGAAAATTTTTTTTCACCTAAAACAACTCCTCTTTTCAATTCTATTAGGTGTTTATTATCAATCTTTTTGTTTAGAGTCAATTGATAAATCATGTTTATTTTACATTTAGGACGATTTAATCTGTTGATTAGTTCTAAATCGTTTGTCATAAATATAAGTCCCGTAATTAATTTACTCATATCTCCAAAAGGAATTATTTTTGAAGACAGATTTGTGTTTGAAAAATTTTTCAGAAAATTATTTTTTACTCCTCCTTGATTTGTAACTACAAACCCTTTTGGTTTATTTAATAAAAAATATTCAAAAAAAGAATTTTCAACAATTTTATTTCTCAATTCTACCTTGTCTTTTAAAAAAACTTTTGTGCCTAAATCTTTTACTATTTTATTGTTTACGCTTACTAAACCCTTTAAAATATAACGGTCAGCATCTCTTCTTGAACAAATTCCTGAATTGGAAATATACTTGTTTAATCTAACTTTGGTCTTCTTAGAATCTTTTTTTTTATTCTCTTTCATTACTTTAAAAAACCATAAAATTTCATTTATACATAAAATATATTCCAAATACTCCAACTACAATTATAAGCTTGAGAAGGTTATGAATCCAAAGATATATCTTCTTAGTTGATGAAATCCAAGTTAGAAATAAAATAAAAAACATATAAGGAACACAAAAAATAAAATAATATTCAATCAGACCTAAATCATTTTCAGTTAATAAATAAATTAAAACCCAAGTAACTAAAATTAGTGTTGATATGATCAATTTAGTAATAGGATTTCCAAAGACGATAGGGAGGGTTTTATAACTATGAACCCAATCTCCTTTGAAATTTTCAAAATCTTTTATGATATCTTTTATTAAAATCAATAAAAACAAAAACCCTGCGTATAAAAAAATAATTCGCTCAAAATTTTTAAAATATAAAGTGATAGCAAAAAATGGCAAAATAGTTAAAAATGCTTTATATATATTGCTTAACCAAAAAAGTCTTTTAATTAAAACACTATAAAGTAAAATCCCCAATATATATGCTAAAAAAAAGATAACGGCCTTCAAAGAAAAAAGCCAAGAAATCACTAAACAAGTTAGGTTCATAAACAGATATATCCTAAACTGAATCCCTTGAGATATAGTGTGCTCAATTAAAAATTTTTGTGGCCTGTTTATTTTGTCTTTTTCAGCATCAAAGTAATTATTAATGATATATCCTGATGATGTAGATAAGGCTGTTGCAAAAACTAAGTAAAATAAATTTAGATCAAAAATTATTTGCTCAAAATTTGAGTTTGGAGAAAAAACATAACGAGCAGTTAAGTACTGAGCAAGAATTAAAATTAAAATATTATATCCCCTTACTATGCTGAATAAACCTAGAACTTTAATAAATATATTTCCTTGACCTTTTGATAAAAACATCAAAAAAATTACAAAGAATAAACCACTTCTAGCTTATATCTATTTAAAATTTTAGCTGTTTTATTAAAATCTTGGGTAAAACCTAAAATATAACCTCCTCCTCCAGAACCACATAATTTTAAAAAGTATGCATTAGTTTCAATTCCTTTCTTCCATATTTCTATAAAATCAGAGGGAATCATTGGTTTAAAATTATCGTAAACTAATCTTGAGAGAGATTTAATATTCACAAAAAGTGATTTGACATTTCCCTTTAAAAAATCATTGACACAATTATCGGTAATGGCATTAAATTTTTCTTTCATCATTAAATTGAATTTTTCATGCTCCATATTTTTTAAAAAGATGGACATTAATTGACCTGTTTCCCTTGAAGATCCACTATCTAATAAAAAAACAGCCCCCTTGCCATTCAAATTTTGAGAAGGGATTCCGGTTGGCTGAATATTCTCGCTTGAATTAATTAGAATAGGAAGGCTTAAATAACTATTTAAGGGATCAAGGCCAGAAGATTTTCCATGAAAAAATCCCTCCATCTCAGCAAATATATTTTTAAGCTTTATTAATTTTTCTTTGTTAAGGTTTTCAACAACTGAAATTTTTTCTAGAGCATATCTATCATAAAAAGAGGCAACTAACGCACCACTGCTGCCAAGTCCATATCCTTGAGGAATACTACTGTCAAAATATAATTTATCAGATAAATCCCTCTCCATTTTTTCCCAATCAAATTTAACTAAATCATGATCAACCTTTCTTAAAAATTTTGAAAATTCTGTTAATTTTTTATTTGAATCATCGATGAATTCTGACTCATTCTGTGGGATTTTCAAGGCCCCTTGGAAAAAATTATAGGGTATGGAAAGACCTCTTGAATCTTTTACAATACCATACTCTCCAAAGAGTAAAATTTTAGCATAAAAAAGGGGGCCTTTCATGGGTTTAAAATTATATCTTTTTTGGACCATTCCCAACTTGATCATGAATAAATTTTATACTTGGGAAGATTTTAATTATTTCATCATCTATAAAATCTAGGACATCCTTTCTAAAGGCTTTAGGGTACAAAAAATGAATATTTGGTCCTGCATCAAGAGTAAAACATAATGGGGTTTTTGAATTCTCTCTGTAGTTTTTAATTAGCTCAATTATTTCAATAGTTTCTGGCTTAAAAAGCTTATATGGGGGTGATGAGGTCATCATTAATGCATGCAATGTAAGAGCCTCTGATTCTACAATTTGAATAAATTTTTCAATATCTCCAGTTGCAAGAGATTTTTTTATTTCAAAAAAGTTTTGATTGGCTTGATGAAATCTTTTCTTGGCAAATGGATGATCATTCATTAATCTATGACCTTCTGTGCTACTTATTTCTTTTTTAGCTTCATCTATTATAATTATTGTATTACAAAACCCATCAAATATTTTGTCTATTTTTTGCTTAAAAGGAATTGCATATCTATCACTACTTTCTTTTAAATGAGAAGTTTTACCCCAAGATGCTATAGGCCCATAAATACTTCTAGAGGCACTACCAGATCCAAGCCTAGCTAAAAAAGAGGCTTTAATTTTAAATGTCTCTTCTGTCATTTCAGAATTAATTTGTCTCTCCCAATCAGTAATGCATAGAGCTATTGCAGCCATAGATGATGCAGAAGAGGCTATCCCTGAACTGTGGGGAAAAGAATTACTGCTATCTATAATTAGATTGTGCATCTTTAAAGATGGGACATACGGCAAAATATTTTCTAAAAAAGTTTGAATTTTCTTATAAAAATCTAATCTAATTTTACCCTCAAATTTAAAAGTAAACCAGGGGTCTTTTTTTGAATTAATGGGACTAAAATTAATTTTTGTTCTTGTAAAACACTTAGAAAGCAAAAAACTAATAGAGGGATTAGAAGGTATTTGATTTCCCTTTTTTCCCCAATATTTAATTAATGCTATGTTTGAAGGGGCTTCCCAAAACGAAGTATAAGAAATTCCTTCGTTGTTTTTAAAAATAAATTTTTCTTGATTCATTTATATCTTAAAACTAAGCAAAAGATAAATTATTCTTTGTTAACTCTATCTGGAAAATCAGTTATAATTCCATCTACTCCTAGAGATATCAGCGATTTAATATCACTTGGGTCATTAACAGTCCATGGGAATAATTTAATCCCTTCATCCTTTATAATTTTTGAGTTTTTGTTTGTCAATAAAGAGTATTTAGGATTTATAGCATAGGCCTTTACTTTTTTTGCAAAAGGTATTGCTTCTAAAGGATCACTATCTGTAAGTATTGCTATTGGAACTTCTTTATTTAAATTAAAGAATATATTCAATTCATCCCACTTAAAACTTGAAATAATTATTTTTGAGGGATCCCATGAAGAGTTATTAAAATAATCTTGGAGTAAGTCATTAGTTGGAACAGCAGTTCCAGATCCTTTTAACTCAATATTCAGAATTAAAGTACCATCAATTAAGTCCATTACTTCATTAAGTGTAGGTATCTCATATGATCCTAGAACCTTCGCCTTTTTTAGTGAGTCAAGAGATGTTTCCTCAATATTTCCATTTAAGTTGGTTAGTTTGTCCAACATGATATCATGAAAGACAACTAATTCTCCTGAAGCACATTTAAAGACATCTATTTCTATGCCATCTGCTCCTAATTCAATAGCTTTTTTAATTGAAGGAATAGTATTTTCTGCAATATATCCCATTGCTCCACGATGACCTATAACAATTGGTAAAGATTGGTTAAGACAAGATATCACAGATAGAAAAATAAATGTTAAAAAAAATAATCTAGGCATTTATAAGATCAAATTTATAAAAGATTAATATTATTTGATTAAAATCCAAAATTCCCAAGGCTTCATAACATACTCATAAGTTGAAGAAAGGGTTTTTTTCGTTCCTTTGGGAAAGATTTTAAAGTTGCTATCATAATTCATTCTAAATTGACTGTGATTACTACTAAAATTAGCGATAAAAACAATTGTATCTTCTTTATTTCTTCTTTCAAAAGCTAAGATTTTGTCTTCTGCATTAGTTTCGATATAAGAAAGTTTTTCATACCCCAAACTCGCCTTCAATGCAGGGTGATTATTTTTTAGGTCCCCCATTTTTTTTAAAAAATCTATTGTCGCTCCTGAAACTTTAGGGAAACTATCCTTCTCAAAAAAAAGTAGTCTTTTATCCAAATCATACTCTTGGCCACTATAAATTAGTGGCATTCCAGGAGAAAGGTAGCTCAATGCTGTAAAAACTTTTTCAGCATCACCGTAAATTTCTTTAATACTTCCATTCCAAGAATTTTCATCATGGTTTGTTAAAAAATTAATTAAAACATTTTCATCTTTATAATTTTTATTGATCCAGCTAAAATGTTTTCTTAAGGAATTAACATCTTTTTTACCTTGAGCAATTTCTTTTGATAAATGATGACCTACCCAATCATAAGAAGCGTCAAATCTGTTAACTAATTCAATACCTCCAGGATGATTTATGTCAGTTTCAGCCAATAAAAAAATTGGTTTGATTGACTTTAACATTTTAAAAGTTCTTTCATAAAAGCTTTGAGGAACTGCATAGGCTTGATCAACTCTAAAGCCATCAATATCAAACTCTTTTACCCAAAAAGCCATAGCATCCATCATAGCTTGTTGCATGTCCAAATTATCATAATTTAAATCAGCTACGTCGGTCCAACCAAATGACTCGCCTGTAAATGGGTTTATGGGGTCAATTATTTTTCCCTCTTGATTTTTTAAATAATAATCTGGATTTTCATTAATCCAATTATGATCCCATCCAGTATGGCCAGGAACCCAATCAATTATTATATATATTCCCATAGAATGTGCCTTTTCAACTAAAGATCTAAAGTCATCTGAAGTTCCAAATTCTGGATTTACTTTCTTATAATCTGAAATTGCATAATAACTGCCTAAAGGACCTTTGCTTTTGGTAGTTGATATTGGATTAATTGGCATCAACCAGATTATATTTACACCCATCTCTTTTATTAAATCTAAATCTTTTGAAAATGCATTAAAGGTTCCTTCAACGGAATACTGGCGTATGTTTGCCTCGTAAAGCACAGCTTTATCAATTGTTTCTTGATTTATAGCTTCAATCTTAATCTTATTTTTTGTTATTGGTTTTCTCGGTTCGTTTTTATCGAGACAAGAATTAAAAATTAAAATAGTAATTAATAATTTTTTCATGTTATATGTTTTTTAGGTTGAACAGTGATTTTCTTTCCTGAGGAAATAAGATTTATTGGCTTACTCCCGGTTAACTCAAAAGTTGTCTCTTTTTTATTTATCATAACAGTTAAAATTGATCCATCAAAATTAACTTTAAAGCTCAAAAAAGTCCATTTTGGAGGTAATTTAGGATTAAATGAAAAAACTCCATTGCTAATTTTCATTCCACCAAAGCCCTTTGAAATAGCCATCCAAGCTCCTCCCATACTTGTTATATGTAAACCTTCCTTTACTTCTTTGTTATAATCATCAAGATCTAGTCTTGATGCGTTTAAGAAAAATTGATAAGCTTTTTCTTTTTTATCTAACCTTGACGCTAAAATTGAGTGCACACATGCAGAAAGTGAGGATTCATGGACAGTAAAGGGTTCGTAGAATTCAAAATTTTTTCCTAGCTCTTCTCTAGTAAAATCATCTTCAAAAAAATAAAATCCTTGTAATACATCTGCTTGTTTTATATAAGGAGATCTTAAAATTTTATCCCAAGACCAATTTTGGTTAATTGGTCTTTCATTGATTGGTATTTTATCAACAGACTTGAGTTCTTTATCTAAAAATCCCTCTTGTTGCAAGTAAACTTGTTTTTTTGAATCATACGGCATATAAATATTTTGATAAATTTTTTCCCACTTTTTTATTTCTATTTCGTTTAAACCAGTTTTCTTTTTAATCCTTTTGTAATCAGTCATATACTTTTCTCTAACATTTTGCACTTGTATAACAGAATAATTAAGACACCACTTTGCAATATAATTAGTATACCAATTGTTATTTACATTGTTTTCATATTCATTAGGTCCTGTAACACCCAAAAGAACATACTTGTTTTTTTCTTCAGAAAAGCTTAATCTTTGTTCCCAAAAGCGAGAAATTCCAATTAAAACTTCTAATCCATATTTTGGAATGTATGCTTTGTCATTAGTGAAATTTTCATAATAAAAAATAGCATAAGCTATCGCGCCATTTCTGTGAATTTCTTCAAAAGTAATTTCCCATTCATTATGACACTCTTCTCCATTCATTGTAACCATAGGATACAAAGCAGCACCGTTACTAAAACCTAACTTTTGTGAATTTTCTATTGCTTTTTCTAAATGATTATATCTGTATCTAAGTAAATTGCGGGCAGCCAAGGTTCCCTTCGTTGCTAGATAAAATGGAAAGCAGAAAGCTTCTGTATCCCAATAAGTGCCTCCGCCATACTTTTCTCCAGTGAATCCCTTTGGACCAATATTTAATCTTTCATCTTCACCTGTGCAGGTTTGGTTTAATTGAAAAATATTATATCTTATAGCTTGTTGAGCCTTAACATCTCCATTTATTAAAACATCAGAGTTTTCCCATATTTTTTTCCACTCATTTTTTTGCTCATTTAATAAAAAATTAAATCCTAGGTCTAATGCTTCTTTTGAAATTTTGTATGCTTTATTAAAATTTACAGAAGAGTGATGGATAGAGGAGACATAACCTCCGCATTTCACTATAGAAAGACTTTTATTTGTCTCAACTTCATAGGAAAAAGTATGTGAAATTTTATTTTTTTTAATTTCAATTTTTGGTTTTTCCCTTATAATTTGATCATTTAAAAAAAGTTCATTATGCATAAACGTACATACCTTATATGAAGTTTTTAAGGTTTTCGATTTTAATGCTGAGAAGTTATCTCTAGTTTCTTTTCCTTCGTGTTTCCAAAATTGTTCATCCCAATTTGAGTCTTGATTAGCAACATCACCATCAATGTATGACTTTAATTTTATTGAACATTTCTTGTTTATTGGTTTTATTTTATATCTGATCATCCCTAGATCTTTTCTAGCCATTGATAAAAATCTTTTGCTTTCTATAAAGACTCTTGTTTTATCTTTTAGAATAGCTTCAAATGATCTTAAATAAAATCCCTCTTTTAAATTTAATACTCTTTTAAATCCCTCAATTCTTAAGCATTTATTTAAATCAAAATCCTGATTATTTATATTTAGCTCAATACCAATCCAATTAGGTGAATTTAAAACTTTTGCAAAAAAATCTGGATATCCAATTTTCCACCAACCAACCTTAGTTCTGTCAGGATAATATACTCCTGCTATGTAACTCCCTCTAAAAGTTTCCCCACTATAACTTTCTTCAAAATTTGCTCTTTGCCCCATATGTCCATTACCTATACTGAACAAACTTTCGGATGATGTAACCTTATTCGGATGAAATCCCTCCTCAATAATTTTCCAAGGGTGAAGTTTTAAATAATTATACTTGTTCATTGAAAAAACGCTTTTTTAAATGGTTAGGGATTTTTAAAAAATTAGGAAAACAATACTCTAAATTTTTAAATTTATTTTTATTTCCAATTCCCACCACTATCATTCCTGCATTATTTGCTGCATCTATTCCAGATTGAGAATCTTCAAAAACCAAACAATCTTTTGGTTCAGTTTTAAGCTTTTTGCTAGCTGTTAAAAAAATTTCAGGGTTAGGTTTACTCATCTTAATATCATTCCCGTCTATTATAAAGTCAAAAAAACTAATTAGATTTAATTTCTTAAGCACCAATTTTGCATTTTTACTTGATGAGCACAAGGAAATTTTAATTGACTTTTTTTTTAAATATCTTAAAAAAATTTCAACCCCAGGCAATATATTTTTTGGGGTAATAGTATTTATAAGATTAAGATAATAAGAGTTCTTTTTTATAAGATATTCCTTAAATTTTTCTTCAGAAAAATTAATATTGGCCATATCTGCAATTTTTAAAAAAGAGTCTTCTCGACTTAAACCCTTAATAAACTCATTTCCTGTCTCAGTTAAATTATAACCCAATTCTAAACATAATTTTTTCCAGGACAAGTAATGATGATTTGAAGTATCAACAATCACACCGTCCAAATCAAACATCACTGCTTTAATTAAACTCATAACATTGAATTTATATAAAAAGTCTACTATGCTTACTCTATTTTATTAATTGTTGATTTTGCAGGTTTTTTTAGGCTACCATCAAAACCATTAACACCAGAAACAGTTGTATATTTTAAAGTAGTTTTCTTATTTGGATTAATAAATTTGTGTGCACTGTAACAAGCTAATGTTGCTTCGTGAAAACCAGACAAAATAAGTTTTAATTTCCCTGGATAAGTATTTGAATCTCCAATTGCATAAATACCTGGGATACTAGTCTGGTAATCTAATGCATTGTTAACAAGGATAGCATTTTTTTCCATTTTAAATCCCCAGTTTGCAATTGGACCTAATCTTGGCAATAATCCAAATAATGGTATAAAATAGTCAACATTGACTTGTTTAATATTTCCATCAAACAAAATATCTAATAAAAGTTCCATATCTTTCTTTTTAATAGCTTCTACATGAGCTGGGATCATAGTTGAAACTTTACCCTTCTCCTTTAGATATTTAACTTTTTGAACTGAATCTGGTGAAGCTCTGAATTCTTTTCGCCTATGTATTAAAATTACTTCCCTTGCCAGATTTGAAAGAAAAATTGTCCAATCTAATGCTGAATCTCCACCGCCAGCAATTAAAATCTTTTTATCACGGTATTTTTCAGGGTCCCGAATAATATAATCTACGCCACTATCTTCATACTTCTCTAGGTTACTTAATTTCGGTTTTCTAGGTTCAAAAGTTCCAAGTCCACTTGCTATTATAATTACTTGTGCTAAATGTTTAGTCCCCTTATCTGTCGTTACTAGAAATTTATTTTCTTTTGTTTTTTTTATTGATTGTGCACACTCACCCAAGGTGAAACCAGGTTTAAAAGGCGAAATCTGATCCATTAAATTTTTTACTAAATCACCTGCCAATATTTCAGGGTGAGAAGGAATGTCATAAATTGGTTTTTTAGGATATATTTCGGCGCACTGCCCCCCAGGCATAGGGAGGGAATCAATAAGATGGCACTTCAAATTTAAAAGACCTGCTTCAAAAACAGCAAAAAGACCAGTTGGCCCAGCACCAATAATAATTATATCACTTTTAATCATTGTTAATCTTCTTCTACACTAACTACCTTTTCTATTTCAGGAACATGTTTTTTTATTGTCATTTCAACACCCGATTTAAGCGTCATTTGATTAACTGTACAAGAAACACAATTGCCATGTAGTTTAACATTGACAACTTTATTATTATCAATTGAAACAAGAGTTATATCTCCACCGTCGGAAATAAGAAAAGGTCTTATTTCTTCTAATGCATTTTGTACTCTTTCTTTTATATTTTTAGAATTCATGAAATTTATTTTATTGCTGAACAACCAACCATATTAGTTATTTTTACAACTTTAGTAGCAGGCAAGGTAGTATTTCTTTTAATTAATTCTTCAACTAATTTTTGAGTTATTTTGGTTAAATGATCTTTTACAAGTGTATTTTCTTGTAAGGCAGCCGGCCTTCCAACATCAGAAGCCTCTCTTATACTTTGAACAAGGGGTAATTCTCCTAAAAATGGGACGTTTTTATCTTCGGAAAGATTTTGCGCACCTTGCCTTCCGAAAATATAATATTTGTTATCTGGAAGTTCTTCAGGTGTAAAAAAGGACATGTTTTCAATAATTCCTAATAAAGGAACATTTATATTTTCTTTTCTAAACATACTTATTCCTTTACGAGCATCTGCTAAGGCAATATTTTGCGGTGTACTTACAACTACAGCACCATTAAGCGGGATAGACTGAACAATACTCAGGTGAATATCACCTGTCCCAGGAGGAAGATCTACTAATAAAAAATCTAATTCTCCCCAAGCTGAATCAAAAATCATTTGCTTCAAAGCTTTTGTGGCCATTGGACCTCTCCATATAACTGCCTGATCAGGTTTTGTAAAAAACCCAATCGACAACACTTTAACACCATAATTTTCAACCGGTTTAATCTTGGATTTCCCATTATAATTAACTGAGAGGGGTCTCTCTCCTTCCAAATCAAACATTGCGGGAATTGAAGGCCCATAAATATCAGCGTCAAGAATACCTACTTTACAGCCCATTTCAGCTAGAGTCACTGCAAGATTTGCAGTAACAGTAGATTTACCAACTCCACCTTTACCAGATGATATTGCTATAATTGAATCAATACCTTTAATTTTTGCGGATGCATCGGGTGTTATAGAATTATCATTACCATGCTTTGCGCTAACTTTAATTTTAATCTCAGGATTAAATTTTCCCTTGAAAAGTTTAATTATAGAATCCTGAACTTTTTTTTTGGCTTGAAGTGTTGGGTTTTTCATTAATACATCAATATCAACTTGATCTCCAAAAACCATAATGTTAGAAATTAAATTACCATCATAAAGTGATTTACCATCACCATTTGTAGTAATTGCCTTCAAAACTTCTTCAATATCTTTTTTAGTAATTGACATTAAATGAATTTACTTAATATTTGATATTCAAATATACTTTAATCTACGTTGATAGAAAAGCTAAAAAGAAATATGAAGATTAAAGCTCCTTTGAGGGGTCCCAAAAAAAATCATCAAAATTTATAATCTGATCATTTTTAACTGAAATTCCTTCACTTATTAGAAGTTGTTTCATCAAATTCGTCCCTTTAAAATGATTTTTTCCAGTTAAAAGTCCATTTCTATTAACAACTCTATGTGCAGGAAAATTTTTCAGATTATGAGAATTATTCATTGCCCAGCCGACGACTCGTGCTGCTCTTGGATCTCCTAAAAAACTTGCTATAGACCCATATGAAGTAACTCTACCAAAAGGAACTTTTCTTACTACTTTATAGACTTTTTTAAAAAAACTACTCATTAATTAAAACAAAATTTAATAAAAGAAATTTTTTTGTCATTTTTTAAGAAAGTTCTCTCATAAAAAGTTTGCACACCTGTTGCTTCAATAGGTGAACTGGGGTTGTTATAAATGTCATTGTGAGAAAATAAAACATTAGCATCCATGCCCTCAATAATCCCTAAGGTATATCCGTATAAAAAAGGACTGTCGGTTTTAAGATTTATTATACCCTTCAATTTAAGAATTTTTCTATACATATTAAGAAAATAAGAATTTGTCAATCTATGCTTGGACCTCTTATATTTGATTTGAGGATCGGGAAAAGTTATCCATATTTCATCAATTTCCCTACTAGAGAAAAGACTTGTTATTAATTCAATTTGAGTTCTAACAAAAGCAACATTTTTTATCCCTTTTTCAAAAGCAGTCTTTGCACCTCTCCAAATTCTAGCACCTTTTATATCAATACCAATATAATTAATTTCAGGGTTTAATTCTGAAAGATAAAGAGTATACTCCCCCTTTCCACAGCCCAATTCTAAAACAATTGGATTATTATTTTTAAAATAATTTAAATTCCAATTTCCCTTCAGCTCAAATTGGTTTTTAATAATTTTTTCACGGCTGGGTTGAATAAGATTTAAAAAGGTTTTATTTTCTTCAAATCGTTTTAATTTATTTTTACTTGCCATAAAAATTAATCTTTTGTTAAATTTATTTTGCGATTTCAAGAGTGAAAGAAAATTTTGAACCTACTCCAAACTTACTTTCAACAAAAACCCTTTCACCATGTGCCTGAATAATATGTTTGACTATTGCAAGACCTAAACCAGAACCCCCTAGTTTACGATTTCTTGTTTTATCTATTCTGTAAAAGCGCTCAAAAATTCTAGGCAAATGTTTTTCCTCAATACCTTCACCATTATCAGTAACATCTACAATGAGTTTATTTTTATTTAACTTATTTATACTAATTTCAATTGAACCTTTTTCAACACTATATTTTAAGGAGTTAATTATTAGATTAGTTAAAACCTGTTGAATTCTTTCTTTATCAGCTTCAACAAAAAAAGTTAAACTATCATCTCCATCTACTGACAGTGAAACATTATTCTTTTTTAATTGCATTTCAAAAAGATCAATAATATTTTTGATTAACTCCATCAAATCAAATTTTGATTTCTCAATGGATTTAACTCCTGATTCAAATGCAGTTATTAAATCTAAGTCTCTAACTATATGTACAAGTCTATCTAATCCCTTTGAAGTTCTTTTTAAATATTTTTTTTTCAATTCTTCATCATTTATTTCTCTTTCTAATAAAGTCAAAATATATCCCTGAACGGTAAAAAGCGGAGTTTTTAATTCATGGGCAATATTACCTATAAACTCTCTTCTATATTTTTCCTGATCTTTTAGTTCTTCTATTTCAATCTTTTTGTCATCAGCAAATTTCAAAAGACTTTTTTTTACTTCTTCAAGATCGGTTTGAATCACAGATGTGCTCGGGAAAACCCCTGATGGAGATAAGTCATCATAAAGCTTTTCTACTTTATTTAGAATAACTCTTTCAAATCTAATGTTCAAAAAAACAAAACAAAAAACAAAGAATATTGTAATCGATATGGCAATAAAAAATTTTTCGTTTTCACTCCACTTAATATCGTTGAAAAAAAAAGTGCCTACTAAAAAAACTCCTGCCAGAAAAGCTACAAGAGCTAAAGAAAGTAAAAAGGCTATTTTATAGTTCTTGTAGAACAATTGTGTTTTATTTTTAATAAGCTTATAACAAACTTAAGAACTTATAACAAACTTATACCCCACGCCTTTGACAGTTTTGAAAAAACTATCTCCAATTTTTTCTCGAAGTTTTCTTATGTGAACATCAATTGTTCTCTCACCAACAACTACTCCTAATCCCCAAATATCTTCCAATATTTTCTCTCTTGTAATAACCTTTCCCGGTTTTGATGCTAAAAGGAATAATAATTCAAATTCTTTTCTTGGTAATGAAAATGTCTTATTATTAGCAATTACCTTGTACTCACTTTTATCAATTAATAAATCATCATATTCAAGTTTTTCTATCCTTGGTTTTTGAGACTCGATCTTTCTCCTTAGTATTGCTTTTACTTTTGAAATAAATATTTTAGGTTTTACAGGTTTTGTTACATAATCATCAGCTCCAGCATCAAAAGCAGCTAACTGAGAAAAATCCTCACCACGGGCAGTTAAAAACATAATAACTACGTCATTAATCGTTTTATCTTCTCTTATAAGTTCGCAAGACTCTATCCCATCCATAACAGGCATCATTACATCCATAATAATCAGATGAGGTTTAATCTTTCTAGCTTTATCTATTGCCTGCTTGCCATTAGATGCAGAAAAAACATTGTACCCTTCTTGTTTTAAATTAAAACTTAAAATTTCAATTATATCTGGTTCATCGTCAACAAGTAAAATCTTAATTTCTCTTGGCCCCAATTATCTTTTATTAATTTTAGGGAAAATTACAAAAAAAAAAGTGAGACAACTTTAGCTTATCACTAACTTAACTATTCAATAATATTAATAAAACATAGAATTAATAATTCTGATGGAAATAAAAGATTTAAAAGCTTTCTGGAAAATAAAAACAGAAAAAGAATTTGAGGAATTAACATGGGAAACATTTAATTTCCAATACAAATTCAATAAAATCTACAACTCTTTTTGTAATCTAATTGATATTACTCCAGAGAAAATTAGTAAAATAAATGAAATACCTTTTCTTCCAATAAGTTTGTTTAAATCAAAAAAAGTCATTTCATCTAAAGATCATTCTTATGATAAGATATTTAAGTCATCTATGACTACTGGAAATAGTCCATCAATTCATTATGTGAAAGAATTAAAAGATTACAAAAAGAGTTATCGGAATTGTTTTTCTTTATTTTATGGTTCTCCAAAAAATTATGCCATACTTGCTATTCTCCCCTTCTATCAATCAGATTCTTCTCTTATCTACATGGCAAAAGACTTAATTAAATCAACTAAAAAAAATGAAAGTGGTTTTTATTT
>CETH01180031.1_pt1 | contig 16291 bp, 7 predicted proteins | sample 361461 | NCBI WGS metagenome assembly CETH01 (sample SAMEA2622695, study PRJEB7988) | marine metagenome | isolation source: saline water (ENVO:00002010), including
TATATTTTAACATTCTTCATTATCTCACAACCGCAAATTTGCCTACAAACTTATTATTTTCGTTACCTTCCGAAGTGTCCTCTACTGTAAATATATAAAGCCCTGGAGCAACTTCCTGGTTATTGACACTTCTCATATCCCAAAAACAGCTGCCGCTAAACTCATCGCCACAATCCGCATGATTATTGTATTGACCTTTATCAAAAGATACCACTTTCTCACCCGAGACCGTATATATAGTCACCTTGCAACTCTTTGGAAGGTTTGTAAATCTAATCTGCCTTCTATATTCTGTCTCATTATACATAGAGCTTACAATATATGGATTAGGCACTACTTTAATATCATTGCCCAAAGTCTCAGATGCCTGAGGACCAGGCTTAACCGTTATAAAATTCTTATCATTGACACTCGTGCCTTTTCCTGTTTCAATATGCTGATAGCCATCAGGAGTCGCAAAATGTAATGGATTTGCACTCGAATAAGTCGTATCTAAAATCCCCAATGTCTCATTATAACCTAAAACATAATCAGGCGCAATACCCATATCATAGGCTGTTATAGAATAAGTATACTCTAAACCATCTAAAACATCCGTATCTATAAACTCGTTAACAATGCCCGTATTATCATCGCAATCACCCAAAGAAAACCATGGGGTATGAATGTCATCGCCGCATACGTTCATACCTCTTGTTCCACCATAATCATCACAATCTAAATAAACTGCAGTCCATGTTGCGCTTAGCCCAGATATGCCAAGAGTATTAATATTCATACAGTCCTCTTCTGATTCAACAAAACAGCTGCAGATGTCAGCATCAGTAGAATCGCAATCCCAAATACCGCCAATCGTTTCACAAGCTGCCTCTTGTCCTGGATATCCTACCCCTTCTGTATCATCAATCACACAATCATAATCAATAATTTCACCATCAATACCACCATAATAAACACAATGGTTCGCATCTTCTTGCGCTGTTAAGTGAAACTGGGCATAAGGCTTCCAGCCTACATGTGTACCCTGATTATCATATATCTTATCAGTAGGACCGCCCCATGTTGCTCCACCATCTGTACTCTTGTAAATTTTATAACCAGCAAAATCAGCATAACCTGTAACAACATCGGTAGATTTTTCAGCTATATCATTCCACACCAATTTAATCTGCCCTTTATCATGCGTAGTATAATTAGTATATGGTGTACTTGCTTGCCCTATAGATCTGCCATCAACCGCATCATACAAATTATAGATAGAATCCATGCCAGCTTCAATGAACGTTGGATAGTCCGGCTCTGTATAACCCTGATAATGGCTATTATACATTAATTGCGCAAAACGAGCATTATCGATTAAATCTGTTTTATTTTGACCAAAAATAATACAAAAAGAAAATGGCACCTGCTCTCCAACCTCTAAACTAAATGGGCCACATGTCATCTCAAGAACACAGTCCAAGCCATCTGGGTCATCTTGGAAAAAAGAGGTTAATGACAAACCTTCTAATGAATCAAAATGTGGATTAAAGATATTAGGGTCTTCTTGATTATCCGATGAAGGATCATCGGTATGAAAAAACCAAAACCTTTCATTATCTGATAAATTTGTCGTATCACCTGCCATTATTTTGTATTGTATTTCTTCTTTATTAATAGCCTGAGCAGTATTGGGGTCGCCAGCACAACAACCCGCCTCGCCTTCTCTATATACAACGCCAGGCCTATTATACCAATCAAACCAATGCCAATCCGTCATCTTTAACTTGTCACCAACTCTAATATCTGGATAACCATTGCCCGTTAAATCTACCGGCTCACTCGCATAAGGCGAATCTAAAAGCTGCGTACCAACATAACCTATATCTGACGCAACACCACTCTGATTATTATAATCATATATCATAGCAATACTAACTCTCAAGGTGTCATCATTGATAACTTGGCATCCATCTGGCTCTATTTCAGGATTTGCGCAATCGTAATACTCCATAAAATCATCATCATTGGTATGAACGCCAAAATTACCATATATATCGGTAGATACGACATCGGCATCCATATAAAATCCCATAGAAATATCTCTATACGTAAACCCTTTACCATTATTTAATTTTGTGCCATCGGGCATAATCATAGCATCCCCACTTATAAGGGCACCATTAGAATCTGTAACATAAACCTTATCGCCATATCTATTTTTTTCAAACGCAATCCATCCATCTCCACTTTCATTTCTAACATCAACTGTTACAAACATAATATCCTCAGCAAATGCTACACTATATGAATGGGCTGTTGCCATTATATGAAGCCCCATCGGATATCCCATAGACTCATAAACATTATCATTTACTTGACTACCTCTATGCGCCCACCTATCATCAAATTCCATATAGACATCTTGGTTTGATATAAATCTATTTGTTTCAATCCAACAATCATCATTCCACCTTTTAGCCGGGAAGCAATTAGTAGTTTCAGGGGAATAGCTCTCTGCATAACCTCCTGGCCATACAGGGCCTAAAGTCCCATCTTCTAAAAACCCCTGAGGCCAAGTATCAACAACCTCACTATGAGCAAGCAGCGGATAAGTACTTGATTCACTAACATAAACCTCATTGCCAAAAATATCGCCTGCATCAACCTCTGTTGCATGAGTATTTAGCCTTGAACCTGTAGTAGGCTGCCAATCTGTATTCGAACTAGGATTCCATCTTGTAAACCAAGATTCTGCTACATTTGCCCCATAATAATCATAAGTATCATCATCTGTCCACGCATCACCATCATCACCATATTCATATAAGTCAAAATCATCTAAACGTTGAGATAAGGCAGGTCTTAGAGCCCACGGATAAATCAGACCAACCCCTTTTTTGACATTTGGATCACCATAAACATTAGAATTATTAGGATTAACAACAAAATCACCATCACTTGGAAGACTTATAATAAGCACATCATTATCATGATCTAACATCCACTGGCTTTCATCTGTTATATCTGCGTAATTGCAGTCCCAATATCCAGTTTCTATATCGCCTCCCGTTTGAATCCAGTTACACGGTTTTTCCTCTCCAACTGTCCCAACATGGTCAAGATAGTTTTCAAATATAACTCCCGCAAAATTAGTATCACCAACCTCATACCATGAAAAGCCCGGCTCAGTACCCAGCTGATCTTGGTAAGCCGAAGAAGAACACCAGAGAGTAACATCCGCTTCCTCCCCTAAATATTCAGGACAAAAATCACCATCAGATAGCGACTCAGAATTAAACCACTCATACCTATAGGTATAACTCTGGCCAGGGACACCCGCAATAAAACACACATCTGGCAAATAAGTATAATCACCCCATAATCCAGCAGGGTGAACGTCCCACTCTATAAATTCGCCATAATTAGTAATAGCAGTTTTAGCCTTCCCCTTTAATAAAAAGCCTATAGCTCTATCATTCATCGGATTTGAAGGAAATCCAAACTCGCCCAAACCATTGCCTCTCATATTTAAAATTGGGCTTTCACCTGTACCGTTGTAGTCATACCAAGAGCCAACAGAATTATCTGGGTTTGGAGATTCACTAGCAAATAAAAAATAAGACTGAAGCGATAAAAATAATATGATATATATATAATGCATTAGTTAAATTCAACTCCTATAGAAAAATTAATCTCCCTACCGCCAGCACTCATCCAAGGCCTATCAAAATAAGTCCCTGAATATTCAGTGCCAACATTCCTTGAATAATATGATCCTGGGTCATTAACCTTTCCTGATAAATAATGAACATCTATAGGATACTGGTCATCAAATATATTATAAATATCTACACCAAAAAACATTCTACTTTTTCCTATTTTAAATTCTTTAGCAAGCTTTAAATCAAACTGCATTGTATTTGGAGACCTCATCCCATTTTTATTTTTCAAATCAGGTGCTATTTTATCACCCCCTGCATAAGTGTACAAAGCTGTATATGGATACCCTGATTGGAAATATCCAGTCAAGCCAGCGGTAAGACCCCAAGGTAATTTTTTAGTATAAAGTGAAAGAGTTAAATCATGCGTCCTATCGTACGGCATTAAAAACTCCTGCATAGGAGCATCAACTACAACGCTTCCAAAAGCAGCATCATCATATTCACTACTTGCTTTTGCAGTAGAATAAGTATACTGTATTGTTGAATTAAAACTTTTACCTCTTATCTCTAAAGTAACATCATATCCTATAGCTGTACCAAAATCACCATTCTTAGAAACGCTATATTCATAAATACCTGAGTTATAAACACTAGAAGTCGTTAACTGATCCATATCCTTAACCCATAAAAGAGCAGATAATCCAACAGTATTATCAAACGAAGTATTAATACCAACTTCGTAAGATGATGTTCTTCCCGCTGACATAGACGCATTACCAAGAGCAACCCCAGACTGCGCTGCATCCTCAAAAGCCTGCCCTGGATCTATCAAATTCCCAACATTTCTATAAATTTGCTCATAAACAGGGGTTTGATAATAAACACCATAATTAAATGTAAAAGTAGAATTCTCATCTATAACATGACTGATTCCAAGACGAGGACTTACTTTATACAGCCAGTCTGATTTCTTGAAAATAACAGATGAATAATTATTGGTTTCTGATATATTATCAGTAAATGCTTCGCCTTCATCCCAAACACCATTGCCCTGCAGTGGGTCAGATGGATTATCCCCAGCATCATTAGGACAGATAGGATCGCCAGTAATAGGATCTATGTCAGTCCCACAATCAAAATAGAACCAAGGAACATACGGAGAATAATTACCATCAGCATCAGCCCAAAGCTTTGTCTGATAATTAACAGCGTCAATTCTGATTCCTGCATTTACAACCATCCAGGGAACCTCAAAAGTATTTTGCCAATAAAGAGCCAGTTCTTTAGGCTGAACATAATCATCCCATGCACCACTATTATTAAAATCATCAAATTTTTCGCCAGGGAAATACTCTTCAAGGCCTGTACAAGGATTAACCATGGTCGTATCTCCATCCCACACGCCATTGCCCTCACCATAATCTAAAAGGTTGCATTGAGAAGAAGTCCATTCCACGCCATCAACACCAAAGTCATCCCATTGTTCAGCAAATCTATTACGAGAAGCTAACGCATCCTTCCATGGCTCTTCCACTTCATAAAAGTTTAGGTTGTGCTGCTTATAGTCAAAACCAAATCTAACTTTCCATTTATCTGTTACCTGAGAAGTCCAATCAAATCTTATTTCATTTGTAACTGCTTCTGAAGTACTATAAAATCTATCATGCCCACCAAATGCATTATTTTCATACCAGTTAGTAAAAAATAAAGGTTGATAGGTACCATACGGATTATTGATAGCCCCAAAAGAATTAGGATCATCTGTTCCAAAATAAGTTAAATATTGCAAAAACGGATACAGGGTCATTGCGGGATCAAGCCCTTCATAGTTTAAATATGCACCTCGACTATCATAAAAATCCTCAAAAGAAACATACATCTCGGGGGTCAGCCAATAAGAACCATCTCTATATATAGATCTTTGAACCATTGGAGGGGCATCCCAAACACCATTCCCGTTTAAATCCTCTATAAGCTCATCCCCTAGATCATAATAACCATTATTATTACTATCAGTAAACCTATCGGCTGCTGCCCAATTATAGTTACCTGGCTCTGCCCCAAAGTACCAACCACTAGAAAAAGAATCTGGACCAAGCCCATCTTGAGCTAAATAAGTAATCTGATCTCCGCTATCATTAAACTCAAATGGAACCATATCAGGGTTCTTAGGGTCAGAATAATCAGAATAGCCCGCGGGGTTGCTCCATTCAAACCAATCGGGAAAACCATCATTATCATTATCATTCATTCTAACGCCAATAAATTGATCCTGTCTAAACTTAGAGAATCTAAGTGTGTAAAAACTGGTTGCACTTACGGTATGATTAAATTCTGCAGCGAATCTTTCAGTATCTCTAAAAATTTCGTTTTGCCCCTGATCCCAATAAAGCCAACGACCATAACCAAAATTTTTCCTATGAGCTGCAACATTCCAATAACTTAAATTAACCTTAATTTTCGGAGAAAAAGTAAACGTTGTTTTGAGAAAATAATCATCAGTTTTATCAAATCCAAATCCCCTATAACCTGCTGTATTGTCCCATGGATATGTATATAAATATTTATTCTCTTCCCAATTTGGGTCTGGGTCAACCGGCCCCCCAAATTGATACGGCCTATTAATTAAATCACCTCTCCATCCAAGTAAATCGTCAAGATAAATATTATCTCCATCTGCATCATATATAATGTCATCAAATTTATAAACCCTATATGAACCACTCGCCGTTGATTGCGCAGAAAACCAAAATTTAACTATCTCTTTACCTGGAATAAGCGGTCCACCAAAACCAATATTATAATCATGATAATCTCTAAGCTCATCATATATGCTTCCCAATGCCTCTCCAAGCAAACTGGTATCATAACTAAATCTAAAAGAATACTCATTACCACCAGACATCGTATGAAAATTTGAAACAGCCGACATAGCATCACCATATTCAGCATTAAAACCTCCGGGCTGCCAATCAAACTCCTGTATAGCATATTTATTTAACCTAGTACCATTACCGATACCACCATAAATAGGGTTACGTATATACATACCATCAATCATGTATGCTATCTCCCCGGAACGCCCACCCCTAACGTGAACTTCCTGAAGCCCCCTCTCTTCATGATCAGGAATACCTGTTGATCTACTCTGAACCCTAACCACCCCAGATTGCAAATTATATAACTCTGAAACATTACGTATGGGTAGGTTTTCTATAGCTTCCTTATTCATCGTTATTTTTTTTGAAGTAGAACCTGTTTCAACTAAGGGCTTTTCGCCTGTAACATAGACCACTTCCCCTTCAATTGCAGCGATTTCCATTATTTCATTAAGCCAAGTGGTCTGGTCCATTGTAATACCAACATTTTCAATTTCAATAGTTTTATAACCCACCATCGCTATGTTAACCGTATAGGTCCCAACAGGGACATTTAAAAGAAGGTAACTACCATCAATATCTGCAGCGGTACCTAGCCCTAGCTCCTTAACAACTATTGTAGCGCCAATCACTGCCTCGCCTTCTGAGTCCACAATTTCCCCCCTGATGGTACCATCAGTACCAGCAATCATCAAGGAAAGCGAAACAATGAAGATAAATAATATTTTATATTTTTTTATCATAATTAATCAGGTACAACAACCCTCTGTAGGCCCATTGTATTCGTTAATTTAAAGGGCTCAAAGTCAAATATTTCGTTATTTTGGAAATCTTCAATATTGATAGGCTCCGCATCATCAAAATAACCATTACCAGATACAAGTTCCTCTGATTCTTGATGGTATTCTATAGATGACATTTTAACAAAAATCCTATCACCATCTAAAATTGGAGGCCAGCTCCAATATATATCTTCTTTAACTATAGGATACCCATTCTTAAGATAAGTTTCACTCTTTATTTTAAAATCAATAGCCGGGCCAAGCATTGTAGTCGTTATTGTTCTCGTTATTAATATGCAATCTTCTACTGTAGGAGAATAAACCATTTGCGCATTAGCTGTACTAACCTCGTATTCTTTATGTATTACATAGTTAGCGGTATCTGACTCAACCGTATAAGAAGAATAAAATTGCTGACCATCTACAATAGAGCCATCAAGGGAATAAATTAGAGTATCTTGATCCCACTGCATTGCCTGCCACCATTCATCAGGTAAATTTTCAAAATTACCAGAATATGGTGTATTTGCATAATAATAATATGGCTGAATCATTTTAATAATATAATGCATCCCTGATTCATCCCTATTACCGCTATCAACAAACAACATGTAGTCCTCTGACTTCCCATCAGACTCACTATCATCAGGCCATGTTGTCTTAATGATATTTAAATTATTTAACTCTCCTAACGCTAAAGGCAGTTGCCCTATAATCGTATTAGATTCAACCTCAACTTTAGATTGCTCTTTTTGAATAGTAGATGATGCGACTGAAACCTGAAAATCATCAGATATAATCTCAAATGAATCACCTCCACAATCGCCAACATTGCAATCGTTGTAATTTAAAAATTTAGTAACAATTGATGTTGCAGATGAATATTGACCATCGCCATCAAAATCCTTAATAATCAATTCACCGGGATCATATACAAAATTTCTTTCTTCTCCACCACCTGTAGAATAGTCATCGCCCGAAGGATCCAAGTTATCTTCCCATATAGGATTTAATTCACCTCCACCATCAGGAAACAGGCATCCCTCGATAGAAAAATCGCAGATATTAGAGCTGTAATTCCAACAACTATTATGCTTGCAGCACAATTCTTCGCTACCAGAGTAATTATCGGCACAAACACCTAAATTAAAGTCATCTTCCTCTTCATTGCATTCACCGTCTACTCCGCAATCTTTATAGACATCTCCAGCATATATGTTAGTCAACGGCACAGGGCTAGACTGGTCAGAATATGAAACCAATAGATAATTTGGAGCATTCCCTTTTTTATATAGCCCCATGTAATCGCAAGATTCTAAATCACCATAGCACGTCTCAACATCATCCCATTGACCATTTCCGGAATCTAAAAAACAAACACCTGACATAGAATCCCAAGACCCATAATTAAGCGCGCAATCTGATTCATCTGAAGAATCAAGGATCTGCTCTATCTCATTATCATAACCGCCGTTACAATTCCTATCTTCAAAAGGCTCTACCCCCAGCCCAATAACATCAATGTCTCCATTTTCTCCATCACAATCTCCTGGACAAGAATCATATAAAATTTCAATACCGTCTCTTAAATTATTACCTGAGTCACAAAAAGCATCCAAAGTAGAGTGTTCAACGCAATGAGCAGTAAGACGCTCGTCATCTGAAGCTGAATTCCAGCATAAATCATTCATTGTTAACGATGGATTATTATCGCAGTAACTGTTACAATAATCATCTGAATCCTCTACCCATAAACCAGTACAATTATCGATAAAATCGCTAGCTTTTAGTTCTGCTCCATCCTTTCGATAATTGTCATTACAATCTGTGGATTGCCTTTGGCCAAAATTAAAATTCAGCTCATTTTTATAGGAATAAAAAGTGTGCTCACGACTAATTAAAACAGGTAAGTCCTCCTGTCCTTCAACTTTCAAAGTATCATAGATGTCATAAGACCTAATTTCTTCGGACCTCTCTAATGGATCGATAATCACAATCGCATCATCTAATAAGGGATTTAATATAATATCAAGTGGCACAAAATTATTTTTCAAATTATAATTATATGAATAATCCACAGTAAGAGTGTCTTTAATCTGACTCATTGTTGAAAATAAATACTCATTTTCACCAACCGACCATGCCATACTTTCCAATGGATCGTTAGAGGATAGTGATGGGGTCTTAAGGTCCAACGAGGAATCGACGCTTACCTCACTAATTTCCTCTGTTATCTCTGTTGTTAAATCGCTTTCTGTAAAGGGAATATAAGATCCAAATTCATTTTGAATATAAATAAGCTCACCATTATTAAGAGCGTCTGAAAGCCATACGCCTCCCTCTGTTTGAACGCAAGAGAGAGAGTCTAAATTAACATGACTGCCTGTTGTTTCAGAATCATAAACAAAACAAGGAGAATCAAGCTCTCCTGATGGTATATAGTAAGAACTATTAAAAGTGTTTAAAGTTAAAATATCTAACTCACCACCACTATCAGGTCCATTATGAGCACCACCCACTAAATGCGAATAATCAAACTTCCAAAACTCCTGATTGTAATTCGTAGGACTGTCCATATTAAAATAAAGATCCCCAACATGACCGTATATCTGGCCGCCAGGATTTAAATCAGAATCTATATAATCATCTGTAGATGGTTCTATTATTGCACCATCTATTTGACCTTCATCTTCACAGGAAAAAAAGAGAAGTGTGCAAAAAGTACATAATATGAATATACGATTTTTTTTCAATTTATTTTTTTTATTTATGAACGCACAAAGCTGCTTCAAAAAAAACTTACGATTGGAAACAGTCTCTGAATTTAGCTAATATATTAAATATATAACAAGAAGAAATTGCTACTATTTTAAGGTTTTACTTGATAACCGTAATTTTAATAGTTTTTACGCTTTTAGAAGAAAGCATTTTTACCAAATAAAAGCCACTATTAAGCCTGTCTGAATTCAGCTGCAATGAATAGTGCCCACTTGTATGGAATCTATTGATTAACGTTTTAACTTTCCTGCCATTTAAATCAAACAAAGAAATATTTATATAATCATTATCAGGAACTCCATAATCTATAATAGATAATGGATTAAATGGATTTGGATAATTTTGAGATAAATAAGTATATTCAGGAGTACCTAAATTAGAACTCAAGCAATCATCTGGATTAGTATCGCCAGAGACACATTCTCCACAAACATCAATATAATAGTCACCGTAATAATTTCCTGCACAATCTGGAATGCCATGATTAATTAAACCAGAATAGCTAACATTATAGCTATTAAGATCCGAGTCTACTACTGCACCAAACATACCTGAATTAACTTCTGTAAAACCATCTATCACCGCATCAAATTCTATAATCGTTAAAAGCCCATTACCCGCAGGGATTTCAACATTGCTAAGAGAATAACCTATTATAGTTGAACCGCCTGATGAAACAGTCATGCCAACATCTCCGGCTACACCCCCTGAGCCCTGAAGATTAGATAAGCCTGTCACATCAAACTGAAATCCTGCAACGGGACCCCCAAACTCATATAATATTTCGATTGAGCCATTGTAATCAAAAGAACCTAGACTTATAGATGCTTGGCACGTTGTACCATCGCCATCACATACGCCACAATCATCCTCTAATGCTGTTCCACCACACTCACCTAAGCAATCATCATACAAACAAGAGCCATTATCCACATTTGCATTTGGATCATAATTGCAAGCCTGACTATCTGTGCATCCTTCTACAACCACCGGGTTTAATGTACTGCTTCCATATATAATAAAATAACCATTAGAAAACCAACCTGGCAATTCAGCGGCTGGCACAATATCATAATAAGTATCATCAGAATAATCAAATAATTTAAAATAAGGCACATCGCCATCAATCATATAATTAGGATATAGATCTTGTTCTAAGCCCATAACTGGCACCGAAGTAAATCCATTACTATCATAATTTATCCAACCAACGCATAATTCATTTTTAAATGCACCTATAACATCATTCTCATCTAGCACCACATCATCAATAAAAATATCTTCAAAAATATAAAAAGCTTGATTAGAGCTTTGAAAATAAGTCCAACCAGAACCATCAGATATAATTCCATTGTTAGCAAAACTAACATTTTCTATTTGATAGACCTCATTCTGCGACCATTCTGGAATTAAATCACCTGCAATTAAGTCTAAAACTGCACCTGTTGAAGAATCATAAATTTTAATAGAGGGGATATCACCTGTTATGCAATACTCAGCAAGTTCTATATCACCATCCATATAACCCATAATAGGTAATGTGGTAAATCCATCAGAGTCCGCATAAACCCATCCAACACAAACATCATCTACAAACGCCCCTAAGACATCACAGGAATAAGGATTATCAACGCAATAAGATGATAATGTTTCAGATGGCGCCCATCCATCACCCAAAGCGGGAGTACCATCTATTTCTATATCATCAAAAATATAAAATGATTGATTGGGTGATGAATAAAATTCCCAACCTGTTTCAATATTCATATGCTGAGAATATAAAATACAAAAAAAAGATAATATAAATGATATTCTAATCATTGTGCTCCATATTTACTTTATTATTATACGGCTAAAAACTATAAAAAAGTGTGAAGTAGAACACTTTTTAATCTTCAATAAATTTCAAGAATTTATTATCTGTTGACAGAATAAATACAGTTGTAGAATCTAATGTCTTTTTATAGGTTTCTAAAGTTTTATAATAATTATAAAAATCAGGGTCTTTGCTATAAGCGTTAGCATATATATCCATCGCCTCAGCATCAGCTCTACCTATAATTTCTTGTGATTTAAAATATGCACTAGACATTAATTCTTTTTCTCTTTGAATTTGCTTACCTAAAATTTCTTGTTTCCTACCTTCTCCCTGTGCCCTGTATTTTTCTGCTATCATATTTTGCTCCGAAATCATCCTATTAAAGAGCTTATCCTGAACTTGACTATTATAAGACATGCGCTTAATCTGAAAATCAACTATAGATATACCTATATTTAATTCAATCAATTTAGCCTCTACACTATTTAAGATTGATTCAATTATAGCGGTCCTAGCACCACTTTTAATAACATCATCACTACTATTATCTAGATCGGATTCATAAACCCCCATCTCTCTATCTGTAGAACGAACTATTTCAGACATAAATCTGTTAGATATTTCATCTCTAACAGCACCATCTATTATATCGTCTAATCTAGATTGAGCCAACGCCTCATTTCTAGCAGATTTATAAAATTGTAAGGGATTTGATATATTCCATCTAGCAAATGTATCAACAAAAATATACTTATTATCTTTGGTAGGAATCTCATTTGCAGCACCATCCCATTCTAAAATTCTCTTATCAAACTTAATGACAGTCTGAATCAAGGGCAATTTCAAATGCAACCCTGGAACAACCTTAGCATCACCAACAGGCTTCCCAAACTGAGTAATAATAGCCTGCTCTTTTTCATTTATTATAAAAAAAGAATTAGACACAACCAATAATGCCAAAATAAAAATAATATTTAGAGATATCCTATTATTCATTTTACGATAAATTTATTTTTATCTAGTAACGGAACCAAATTTTCAATATCCTTATCAACAATAACCTTATTGCTATTATTAGATAATACAACTTCCATCATTTCAATATAAAGCCTATCTTTTGTAATTTGAGGGTTTTTTAAATATTCAACTAAAATAGATTCATACAAGCTTGCATCACCTTTTGCCTTATTAACTTTTTCAGTAGCATAACCCTCAGCTTCAGTTAACATTCTCTCAGCATCACCTTCCACCCTGTATATAATTTTATTATACTCCTGCAAGGCCTCATTAATTAAAGTCTCCTGATCTTGCTTGGCCCTATTAACTTCATTAAAAGAATCAGCAACAGGCTCAGGGGGGACAACACCTTGAAGCTGAACCAATTGAATCGATATACCAGTTTGATACTTGTCTAACATTTTTTGCATGTATTGTCTTGCTTCATCTGCTATAGCAACTCTTTCTTCTTGTAATACTTCAATAAATGATCTATCGCCTATCATAAGCTGCATTGCTGCCTCAGAAATATCTACAATTGTATTTTCAACATTTTTAACATTAAATAAATAATCCTTAGCATTATTTATTTTATATTGAACAACCCACTTTACCTCTGCTATTTTTAAATCACCAGTCAACATCCAAGACTCATCTTCAAAGCCCCTTGTCCTAAAAACTGATTTTTTATCTGATTTCAAAGTCCGAAAACCAAATTCTTTTTTATATTGATAATCTACCCTTACTTTATAAATTTGATCGAATAAAGGAATTTTAAAATGAAGGCCAGGGCCAGTTGTATCATGATACTTGCCCAAGCGCAATATAACAGCATTTTCATTGGCATCAACAGTATATACAGATGCAATAATAAGTATAGAAATAAAAGCAAAAAATAGAGCTTTTCTAATCTTTTTAAATTCTATAACTGGGAGTTTATTTTTTAATTCTTTATCCATTACAATAATTTAACACTTTCTTAATCAAACCATGAATAAATTTCTGATTCATTTGGGAATCTGCCTAATTTAAATTTTGAAAATAATAATTTACCATTAATAACCACTTCAAACGAACCCGTCCTAGGCTCAGACTCATTTCCTGCAATATTAATAGACTCATCTATTAAATTAATTATATTTGATACACGATCAAACTCAGGTTTATAATTTCATTTTTCACAATATTCTATTTTTACATATTTCATAATAATTATCTAATCTGTTATCCTTAGGGCACTTAAAAGCAATAAAAAAAAGGGTATGAAAATAATAATTCCAATTATTTTAAAAATAAAATCATTATCATGATCACCAGTTTTATACATTAATAATCTGCCACCTATAAAACAGAAAATAATCGAAAATATTAATAAAATATATCTAGACATACCTCCATTATTTTAACACAATAACAATAATTTATCTAATTATTTTTAAAAAAATATAGGAACATTGTATCATGAAATACATATACACAATATAATCCAACAAAGAAAGGAAACTCAAATGAAAGCGAAAAAAGCAAAAGAACAGCTCCTTGCAATAGCGCTATTATCTTCAGTTTTTGTCTTTTTTATATATTTAAAAACAAATCCTGAAATAAATGTGAGCTCTAATAACCAAAATCAAGTCAATAAAATAATCAATGATAAAGTTCAAGAAATAAATCATGAAATGACTAATGCTATCGATGAAGAAATCGTAACTGAAGAAATTATGGCGGAAGAGAATAATCAGATTACAAAAACAGAAGAATCTATTATTTTATTTACTGAAAGAGAACTCAAGAGAGCAAAAGCTTATATTGATAAAGACTGGAGACCAGATGAAACAATCAATATGGCTGCTTGGGATTACGTATCTAAAAATCCAAGCATTAATAATAGTAAAGATGATAATACAAGTTATTCAGAATCTAATCAATTCGCTAATACTAACATAAAATAGTATTTGTGATATAAGAAGGAGATATGGGCCCATACTCCTTCTTATTATAATTATTTAGCGAGTGCACCCATTGGATCCCATGGGTTTAATTCAACTGGTTTTTTATTAAATATTTTTTTAAGTTTCTCTGGCAAATATTTTTTATCAATAACAACTTCATAATTATACTGATCAAACCATTTATCAGTCATTAAGTAATACCCATTGCAACCACCTTTAGGCCCCCAACTATTTTCGACTCTCCATTTTTGAGGCTTATTGGATTGAATATCTACGCCAGTAAATAACATAGCATGAGTCATTTGGCTATCCCCATACTCTAATCTTGTGGCTTTATCCATGTCATTATTAATCCCAAAGGTCAATTCATAATTATATAAATCAATATCCATAACACCAACATCTCGATGAAACATTTTACCAACATCACAACCGAACCATACAGCTTCATTATTTTTTAATGACTTAATACTATATTTTTTCATTTCTTCTATATTTACATTTAAATATTTAATAATCTGACCTTCTACAACATTACCTAAATACTTAATTGTATATAATTCATCCATTTTCTTATTACCCATAGGACAATGAATTAAACATACTTTATCAGCCAAGTTCATCCCTACATTTTTTTTATAAAAATCAATTGGCGTTAAGTTTTCAAATCTTAAAAACTTATTTTTTTTATCTCTAACTTGCCAAGAAAAATTTTCAGGAGGCTTACCAATAAACATACATAACATATTATATATTGATTCCATCATATCTACTTTCATTTTTCGCAATTGCTTCAAATTACTACCTTTACGATTAGCAAGCCTTAATTCACTCGCGAATTTCCTTAATTGTCTAGTTATTAATTGGTTCATAGATCTAGAATTGCTTGAATGAAAACTTTCAGGCATTACAGCTTGAGGAACGATACCATACTTTTCCATAAGATTAACGAACATATCCCACTGCCCCCCATCTTGAATAGGGCTTTCTACAAGCCATGACATAAGTCTGCCATCTGATTCTTCATCTAATGTTTTTAAAATACTTTCTAAAAAATAATTTGCTTTTTCAAGCTTATCAAAAAACATAAAATAACTTTGAGAAAATTCAAAATTTTCTAAGTTATATTTTTTTGCAAGCTCTATCCTCATAAGATTCAAAGCAGCAAAACCCCAACATCTACCACTTGATTTCTGGTTTGTTACCTTTTTCATTTCTGAAGAAATAACATTAGAATAGGTGTGATCTATCTGCCTAAAGGTTTCCCAATCCATCGTAACATCTTCTAATTTGGAACGCGTAAGGGCATTCATTGTAGACTCATATGAACTAGATGAATTAAATTTATTTCTATATTTTTTTACTTGATTTAATGATATTGATTCACTCATTCTATATTCCTTTTTTTGTACCCCCGGGAGGATTTGAACCCCCAACACCTGGA
>CETH01108081.1_pt1 | contig 16270 bp, 15 predicted proteins | sample 361461 | NCBI WGS metagenome assembly CETH01 (sample SAMEA2622695, study PRJEB7988) | marine metagenome | isolation source: saline water (ENVO:00002010), including
GCGTCCAAGCAGGATCAGTGTTAAATGTGACTAGAATTTCACCTGGTTCAAGAGCGCTGGGGTCACTGGCATCGAGAATGACCCTGGCTTTGCCGGTATATGTTCCCGGTGAACACCCATTTCCCTGCATTATTTCTCCAACAGTGACAGGGGAGTACTCTAAATCTGATTTCATAGGCCATTCGCTAAGAGGAGGACAGACAGTATTCACAATAAATGGAGGATCTAAATCAAATAAGAGTTTGTAGTCAGCTTCTCTTTCACGAAGAATATCGGTATAAGAAGAGGGGGAATCAATATAGCTATCAACTTCGTCTTCTAGAAGCATGTATAGCTGTTTTCTATTATCAAGATGGCCTTCATCAATCATCCGGTCAGCAATCTCGTTAAAACACATCCGCGCTTCGTGAATCGGTTTTACAGCACTACATTTATTTCTTTCTCTCAGCGCCATCCATAATTCGCCAGCTTTCATCCCCACATTGAACATAGCTAACGCTTCTTCATTCTGCGCGAGAATTCCTTGGATCTCTTCTCGTAGACGTTCTCTTTCGGAAGCGTTCTTCTCAAACGCGATAAGTGGATCAGCAGAGTCATCTTGTTTTCTGATCAGATTAAGCTGACTAAATGTCAGCGATAGATTTGATTCATAAGTATCAGAACCTGGGTCCCATTCATTCGGGCCGCGGGACCCATGGCGGTATAGAAACCCATCTAAGGAGTTTCTAAACTCTTCACTCAATTCATCAAGATCCACATTAGGAGAGTGTTCATCAAAATGAGAGGTCATTGAATCTGAATTACGAATCATCCTTGACAGAGTCCATAGTTCACGGCCTATCTCAGCTGAATCAACATTTCCTATCCCAGTAACTAATTTGATTACATCTGATTCACGTCCTAGCTCCGCAAGGATACCACCCAAGATTGCTGGCCCATTAGAAGCTGCCAAAGAAGCCCAAACGTGCTGTTCGAATACCTGAACAGTAGGATCTTGCATTTCTCGAGCCCTAGATACTAATTCCGCCAGTGTGAGCGACGTTAAATCAGGCCTACTGTCTCTAAGACTTTGTGTCATAGCTTTCATGTGTTCAATAGGAGGGTGGGAGTCTGTTTCAAGAAGGTAAGCAGTATTTTTCTCTAACCGTTGTGAATGAACTTCACTCTCGTGCCAATCTTCTGCAACATACGGAGGAACGTCAGGGTGTGCATCGAAGTAGGCATCGTCGATCATTTCTGGAGTAGCACCTGGCTGCCGAACACCCATCATCCGAGCTTGAGTTAGGGTGTTATAAAAGTAACCTCCGAACAATCCAAATGATTCAGGAGGGTCACCGTATTCGTCAGCATCAAACACGCCATAAGAAACAAAGCCATCACGGCAACCCAAAACAACACCGGACTCCCAAGACCAAGTCCATCCAAGTGGGGTAACTGGATCAGCTAAAACATCGGCTCCGTTAGCTCTTGTATAGTGAGGAAACCTTTTGGTGGGAGTTCGATCAGTTATCCATTTATCGCCAAGCACATTCTCTCCTTTGTTTTTCCAATACAAACGTCACGTAATGATACGGAATCATCAGGTTAAAGTTAACAAGAACACAGTTATTAGTCGAACTTAAGCCCTAAATATCAAGGTTAACCCACATATTTACTTTACATAACGTGTATTTCCGGCGTATCTAGGTAACCTCTTCCATTCCCTATAAATGGTTGCTGGTTTCATTTAGGCGTAAAGTGCTACTACTTGCGCTACTGAATTGACGCCAACTATTGACAAGCCCATGAGCCGAAACAATATAAACGGAGCCTTCTTAAAGTTTTTGCCGATTTCAGAATTAGCCAAGTCTTCATCCATTGACAACGTTCCTGCTCCTATGTCAGCTATTGCCCCGTCAAACCAGACGATCGCATTAATACCGAATGAGATAATGGCTGCGGCAATTGCAAACTGCATTTCGCTACCGAAACTAGCTGCATCTCGAATCAGAAATAGAGTTCCAATTGTTCCTGCTGTATATACAAGCACCATCATCCTTAAATCACTTGCACGATTACTCACCCATGCATGTAAAAGTTTAGGTTTCATAATCCCCCTTTATAGATATCTCCTTATTATCTTTATCACAATTCTCATCTTTGGGATGTGGTATTGACTGACTTTCTTATAATGTGACTTCATGAGGTATTAGTGGGACTATAGACTGTGCGACTTTCAGTGTTAGATCAAAGCCCGGTATCGGAGGGTTCGTCTCCATCAGAAGCTCTCCGCAACTCTATTCAGTTAGCGATACGTGCGGATGAATTAGGATATTATCGCTACTGGGTCTCTGAACACCATGGTATGCACGGCCTAGCTGGATCTAGCCCAGAAATAATGATTGGACACATAGCTGAAAACACTCAGAGTATTCGTGTCGGTTCTGGTGGAGTAATGTTAAGTCATTACTCCCCTCTTAAAGTTGCTGAAAACTTTAAAGTCCTTGAAGCTCTTCACCCTAATCGTATTGATCTCGGCTTAGGAAGGGCTCCAGGTTCAGATGCCCGTACAGCTCATGCATTTCGATCGACGGGGAACTCTTCTGGGTCCGAGAACTACCTTGAATCTGTCCTAGCACTGCGTCAGCTTCTAAATGGAAAAACAATCCAGTCCGGTCCTTTATCTGGAGTTGAAGCTCTACCATCGACTCCTTCCAGTCCAGAAATATGGTTGCTGGCGTCTAGCGACGGATCTGCGAGCGTTGCCGCGCACTCTGGCCTCCCTTTAAGCTGGGCACACTTTATCAATGGTAATGGTGCCGGCATCTGCGACCTCTATCGAGAACACTACTCCCCTTCTGAGCAGCATCCGGAGCCAGCCGTAAGCGTAGGGGTTAGTGTATTGTGCGCTGATTCTGATGATGAAGCAATACAAATGCTGTCAAGTCTGGAATCTTGGAGGTCATCTGGACTCCGCGGACCCATACCCGACACTAGTAACACTAATAATAGAAACGAAGAGTCCAATGTTTTACGATTTCAGTCCCCTAGCCGACCAATGGTGATCGGTACTCCAGAAATTGTCAAAGACGAACTTTGTGCTATCGCTGAGGCTTATTGCGCTGAAGAATTACTTCTCGTGACTATCTGCTTTAGCCATAGACAACGACTGCGGTCTTATGAACTAATCGCTGAAGCGTTTGCTAACTGACAACTAGAGGACTTCTAAGACTTCGATATTATTTACATCGGCGTGAAGGCCAACCCTCTCCCCTATTGAATAATTACTCGCCGTTTTAACAGCGACGGTAAAGTCAGTTCCTATCTTGCACTTATAAATCCATTCTCCGAAAGTGGATATTTTTGACTGGACTTCTGCGTCAACTCCTCCGGAAGCTACCTGAATGTTTTCCGGTCTTATCAGAGCGGCAAATTTAGTAACGTCAATCAAATCAACCTCTCTCCTTCCCCACGGAGTTTCGAAGCATACACTTCCGTTCTTTTCAAGAGCGATTGGGTTCCAACAGTTTTCCATTCCAATTAGGTCAGCCACTATAGAGTATTTGGGGTTGTTTATAACCTCTTCAATTGAGCCGGTTCTAACAATTTCACCAACATTCATAAAGGCAATATTGTCTGCGATTCGCGTAGCCTCATCCCAGTCATGAGTTACATGAACCGCAGCGATATTTAGCATTTTTAGTAAATTCCGAACTTCCTGAAGCAGCGTTGAACGGAGTGACCTGTCTAACGAATTAAACGGTTCGTCCAACAGTAGAACATTTGGGTTTGGGGCTAATGCACGAGCTAAAGCTACTCGTTGGCGTTCGCCGCCAGATAATGTACCTACCTCTCGCTTGTTAAACCCAGATAAGCCGACTAGCTCTAGCATCTCAGAAACTTTTTCGTGATACTCCTGAAGTTTTTGTCCCTGCATCTGCAAACCAAAGGCAACGTTTCGTTCTACGTTCTTGTGTGGAAATAGCGCATTGCTTTGGAACATTAAGCCTATTCCTCTCTTATGGGCAGGAGTTGATATAAGACTCTTTGAGTTCAGGCTTACATCGCCTTTATCTACTGGAATAAGTCCAACTATTGCTTTGAGAAGCGTGCTCTTTCCGCAACCACTTGGCCCTAGTAGGGTGGTTAAGGTTCCGGGCTCAACGTCAACAGAAACGTTATGTAGTATCTGTTGCTCGCCTATTGATACTTCGAGGCTTTCAACTATAAGTCCTTTATGCGGTATCACGAATCACCGTCCCGCTTCTGTCTAGCAGACTTATCGATAGAGCTGTTATACCGGCTAAAACAACACAGAGCGCCATTGCCTGACCATATGTAGATGCTCCTGGCCTACCCAATAGATTGAAGATAGTTGTCGGAATAGTTGGCCGTTGTGGCCGCACTAGAAATGCTGTTGCACCGAATTCTCCTATTGCGATTGCGAATGAAAATGATGCTCCTGCGACTAAAGATTTTGAGATAATCGGCAAATCTACGTGTCGCCATATCTTAGTGTTAGACGCTCCTAGGACTTTTGCCGCATCACGCATTTCGGGATTAACTTCACGTAGAGCAGTTCCAACTATTCGTGCCACTAGTCCAATCCCGAGGATCGCTTGAGCTGTCGGAATTATCCACCAGCTAGAACGAATATCCCAGAAGGAGCTATTTAGGGTCACAATAATGCCAAAGCCTAGTAATACCCCAGATGTGCCTAACGGAAGCAGGAGTAACACGTCTGCTGGTTTGTGAATTTTTGTTGAAGGCGATGATAGAAGAACAGCTGCTAAATATCCGAGTATCGTTGCTATCGCCATAGCAAGGAGTGCCCATGTAATTGAGTTGATAATTGCACTTCGAGTTTCAAAGATGCTAAATCGGCCTGTTTTACTTTCAGTGAATATTCCTTGATAATAGGTAAACGAGTAGCCTTTAGGTGTTCTCAATGAGCGTTCAATCAATAAAGCTAGTGGGGTTCCTAAAAAGAGAACAGTAAAAATTACTCCTGAGTAAAGTCGAGTTCTCCTAAATTTCGTGTTATGTGTTCCCCCGGCGCTCACTGCGATTGATCCAAGTTCTGAAGTTCCATACTTACTCCGAAGCCGGGAATTAATTATGAGCATAAGGACAACGATTGCTAATTGGGCGATTCCGAGTGCTGCTGCCGTATCGATATCTATTCTTTGTGTAGCGTACCTCCATACCTCCGTTTCAATGGTTGCCTCCTTAAGAGAGCCCAATATTAGAATGATCCCGAAGGATGTGAACGTAAACAAAAAAGTTAATGAGCCTGCAGCAATCAGTGCTGGTTTTAAACGTGGCAATGTAACAAGAAAGAATGTTTTGAAAGTTCCGGCACCTAAAGTCCTTGCAGCATATTCGGGGTCTGAAGATAACTGCCCCCACCACCCTCCTAGTGTTCGAACAACTATCGCTGTATTGAAAAAAACGTGGGCGACGATAACCCCGAAGGCTGTGCCTTCTAGATTAAGCACGGTTCCTTCAAGCCTAAATATCGAATTTAGGGACAGAAATGCAGATGCCACAACTACTGTTGGCATTACAAAAGGAATAGTTGCGAGCACGCTTAATGCACCTCTTCCGCGAAAGTTAAATCGGGTGAGAATGTTTGCGATTAATACCCCTACGCATAAGGAAACGGTTGTGGATACTATTGCTTGCCATAGCGTGAACCATATGATTTTCCATGTGGTAGGTGATCCAAATACTGTTGCAATATTTTCAGGGGATAGACCGTACCAAAGAATTTTTCCAAGCGGAAAAAAGTAGAAAATAGAGAAAAACCCAGCACAAACTATTAAAGCAGATCCTGTTAAGGTTTTTTGGTGGTTATCCAGTTGAATGTTAGGTCTTGAATTGCTTTGGGACTTGTCATCGTAAAACAATTTGGGTCCATTGTTCGGTCCAATTATCTCGCTTGGCATCAATTTCCTCAGGAGGCAAGGTTGCAGAATTTATGGTGGCTGGAAGGAAACTCTGAAAGGTATCTGGGAGGACAGCTACTGAGTTGGCTGGCAATACAAAGTTTGTTTCAGGGAGTAGTTCTTGAAAATTAGTTGATGTTAAGAAGTCGACTAGCATTGCCGAAGCAGTTGGTTCATCTGTTCCTCGCAAAATTCCAACAAACTCTATGGATCTGAAGCAGGTATCCGCGATTACTGCTGTTGGTGGTGTTTCGAGAGGCTCAGGTGCGTAAATAAATTCTGCTATTGGGCTAGTTAGATAGCTGGTTACGATTGATCGATCTCCTCCGCCAGAAATGAAGTCTCCATAATAAGATTCAGTCCACCCTGCTTCGACTGATATATCGTTATCACGTAAGTCTCTCCAGAAGTCTTGCCAGCCCTCTTCACCATAATACGCGATTGTTGCTAACAAAAAGCCCATCCCAGGCGCCGATGTTTCAGGATTCTGTGTAACGAATTCTGATGCGTATTGCGAAGATGCTAATTGCGAGATACTTGATGGTTCTTCGCCAACTTCATCTATCCAATAATTTACGCATATATCACCATAATCAACTGGAGTTACCCGGTGATAAGGGTCTAGGAGAAGCTCGCTAGAAAGCTGATTAATTGTTGATGCAACATAAGGGTGGAAAATGTCATTAGTAAGTCCTCGGCAAAGAAATGTATTATCAATTCCGAACATTACATCGGCTACAGGGTCTCCGGCAGTTAGTACCGACTGCGAGACCATGGTCCCAGTATCTGCGCTTTGAAGTAGATTGACTTGTATTCCTGTCTCGGCGGTGAACTCTTCAAATGCTCCTTCTGGTGGGAGGAAAGCATCATAAGTTATTAAATCGATCGTTACGCCGGAAAGCTTATTATCCGCCGAAACAGACTTTTCGAGGAGGGGCAAGCCAGGGTCTTCGAAGCATCCCTTTGCATCTTCTGTCTCATCGTTGCTGGAGCAACTAAGCCCGATTATTGCTAACAAAAGGCATGACACAATGATAAGGATGTGTACGAATGATTTATGTTTCATTTATTTTCCCTCCGCTGGCATTATCCAGATCAGGTCTAGGGTCAGTGGTAAGTGACCACTTTCTCAGCCTGGCGTTTCCAAGCTCCCCGGTCTTATCATTATAGCTAACTTATATTGACCGTTGCATAATTTCTTACACTTTTAAAGGCTTAAAGGCCTTAACTGCAGGTACCGTATTAAAGCATGTCTAGCCGTATTGAAATTGAAATCACTAGCCAAATAGATGATCAACAGTATACGTGGCGCGCACTTGGCGCCCGAGAACCGAAGGGAACCATAAATAAATCTCTTCTCCCTGCAAAAACTAAAATTGGTGATGACTTTAAAGTGGAAGCTGACTTCCTAATTGATGGAATTGAAATACTTCGCGTTCTTCCGAAGCGAGATGAGCGAAAAGGGCAGGAGACGATTGAAGTTCTTGGTTCGGGAAATGAAAATTATGGCGTAACGACTCAGCTCGTAAAGAAAAAAAAGAACAAAAAAAACAGACCAAGTCGTAAAGGACAAGGGCAGAAAACTCAAAAGAGGAGTGAAGCCCGAAGGGGTAAGAAAGAAGCTCCTAAGAGAGCCCGTCAATCTCGAGGGCCTCAGCGAGGGAAACGATTAAAGGCTAAGCGTTCGCATAGAAATTCAGTAATTGACGGTTTGCCTGAGCTGCACAAGCCACTAGCTCGTGAAGTTCTAGGAAAAGGTATTCCGAGCTTAAGAAAAACACTTAAAGACATGGAGCTTCCCCAAGGATTCGATGCTGAAATATTGCAGTATGCAGAGAAGATAAATAAGCAACTAAAAACTGCAGAGTGGCATGATCGTGCTGATGCTGTGCTGGAAAATACTAAAGAAATTGATTTGCGCGACTTCCGATCCGTCGTTGCTGCTGGCGGCCAATGGGCGAGATCTGATGAACTGTCAGGCATTCAACTGCAACTAGAATCATCGCTCCGAGAGCGAATCGACCTTGAACATCAACAGTGGCTATCAGAAATTAAGAAGGCAATAGAGGATGGCAAATCAGTACGAGCACTCAATCTAAGCTCACACCCACCTAAGCCAGGGACTCCCCTACCTGAAAGCCTTATGGAGCCCCTTATCGATCTTGCAAATAATTCACTTGACAGTGATACTGCTCCCCATAGATGGAGCGTGGTAGCTCAAGCAGTTGCATTTTCACCAATTAGGCTAAAAGTCGTACCCAAAGGTACTCCTGATCGCATTACAGATGAACTCTTAGACACCATTAAAAAAAATTCGGATCGTATCCCTAATATTGCAAGCCTTTTCACTACCTCCTTAGAACAAGCTGTGGATTAGTTTTGGGCCAAGGGACCGTCACAATTTTCGTTCAACCTCTATTATCCGCGCAGTAATTTTAAATCGCTCGAAGAAGTTCTTTAATTCACGGTCACCGGGCAGAGCTCTGGAAACTATAGAGAAAGCGGCGAACTTTTCAGCTTGATCAAAGAGAGCAAGCATCATTGCTTCACCTATTCCCACTGAACGCATTTCACTATCGACAAAAACCTCGCGAATGTCAAGTGACTTTTTATCGTAGATTGCAACCCACTCAGCAATCAGAAACCCAAATGGATAGTCATTGTAGGTACCCAGTATACAAATAAAATCTTGATGTTCTGACGCCATGTCAAACACCTCTGAGGCAGTTCCAGTTAAAGCTCTTGTCCTCCCCCAGAGATCAGCACCTTTATGGCCAGCTATTTCATCGCGTGAGGCAGTATATAAAGATACGAATACTGCACGATCGTTTTGTTCAGCGATCCTTGCTGACTCTATAGGCATTTAAATGACAGCCCCGCAATGCGGGCACTCCCCATCTTTCTCTATAGCGGCTTTGCTGACAAGCAGGAAACAGCTTGGACAATTCATTTCATCCTCTTGCTTAGCTACAACATTCGCATCTTCACCGTCACCGGACTTAGCCGATTCATCCTCTTCGGGATCTTCGTCATCGTTAGCCTTTATACGATCTTCAAGAATGGCTGTTAGGTCTGCTTCAACTTCATCGTCGTCATCATCATCGTCGTTACTGACAGTGGAAGAAGAAGCTTTTTCATCATCGCCAAAGTCATCGTCGTCAGAGCCATCGGCATCTTCATCGAAAATTTCATCATCCTCTTCGAAAATTTCGCTATCCTGAGCGTCTTCCAGATCCGCATCTTCTGGAATGTCATCGCCAAAGTCATCTTGAAGTTCATCGTCGTCGGGGGCATCCTTCCCCTCATCCAATTCGTCAGACATAGTAAAACCTTTTCCTTATCAGGGGGATAATAGGCCTTTCTTTAATACTTTGGGTGACAAATCTGATCTTTTTTCAGATTTTTTATGGTGATAACTCTCGTTTTTCTTCAGCACGGCGTTCACTTGCTAGCCTTTCCAAGTCAGTCTCGTCAGTAAGATCTACAAATTTCATCATTTCAGCAACCGACTTGTGGCCAGCCTCTTCTTTAATAAGCCTAAACATTTCCTGCCCTACTTCTCGGTAGGTGGGATGCCCCTGGGGAGTTGTTCGCAACTCAATCAGATGCATCGCCGAACGGGCGTTTATATTCATGTTGAATCGAATTTTGTAAGCCAGGCTTACAGCGTATGAAGCTTGATTAGGAAAATCATCTAATAGTAGGTCATACAATAATGCTGATCTCTCCATTGCTTCATCAAACGCCCCATTCATCCCTGCTGCATCAATCAGTGGCGGACGTGTATATCCATGCGTTGGACTGAGCTGTTGCCATTCCATTGTTAACATTCGATGTCTTTGCAAGTCACGAAAGGCCCCGTAGTCGACAAGAACATCAAAACGGTAAAAGGGTCTTTCTAAGGCCCTACCCGGCTTATGGCGACGGTTGCTCCTATCTCCGACGTACGCTCGAATTAGTGCAAGCTTGTCTTCAGTATTTAGTCCTGCGACTCGGCGCTGCAACTGCTCTTCAGGCAAGTTGGAATGTGGATACATCATCGAGGCTATCATTTTCGATTCACCATCTTGGTCAAAATCTACAAGCCTTACAACGGGAGAAGGATCAATGGGGGTACCCTCCTGGAAGAAAACAGAAACTACGTCTTTAGTGTCTTCTCGAGTATTCTCAAGATAGTCACTCCATACGACGCCTCTATCTTCAAGGTCGACGCGCTCTAGAAATGACGGAATGACCTTTCGAAGCTCACCAAGCATAAGATCGGCGTAGAATCTTGATTCAGGAAGTGGATGGGCCCTCATCCTTAGCAGAAGAGCTTCGTATGCTTGGCCGGTTCCATATATTCCAACATTTGATAGTGACGACGCAGGAAGTAGCCCCCTCAATGCGTCGAATGCTTTAGCCTTGACTGCTTGTCGATAAACAAAGTCTGAGTCATCAGGGTGTTTAGGGAACGATTCTCTGACGAAATCTTGCATTGGTGATATCAATTCAGAATATATGTCGAAGATTCGATCCATGTCCCCTACATATCGGGTTCCATAAGAAGAATTAAGTATTTCTGGGTCCCTGTAGTATCTATATCGGCCCCCAAGCCGACTGTCATATGAAATATATCTGGTTGATTGCTCCAGATAACTCATCAGCCTTCCCCATTCCAGAACTTTTGTAAGAAGATTTGAAGCTTGTTCGCATGCTAAGTGGACACCACCAAGTTGGGCGACCGAGTCGTCTCCATACTCAAAAAATATTCTGTGGTAGAGGGTCTCTGCATGTTCGAGCCCTATCGTTGCATCGATACTTTGATCACCTTCGATATCTAAGTCTCCAAGGAACTCGTCAAGGAAAAGTCTTCTTAGGCTTTTTGCTGATCGACTATACCTAGCAAATAAGGCTCCCTTAACGACCTCTGGAAGGTTGACAAGTGCGAAGACAGGTTGATCTAAGTTAGTAAAGTATCGACGAAGCACATCTGCTTCCTCGTCTGTCCACTCTTCTGCTATATATGCACTCACGACATTTGAGAATACGTCGCGTTTTCGACGAATGTGCGGAGGGTAGGAAGATTGATAGTAGTTGGCATCAAATAATTACCTTGATCCCCTTGGAGAGAAGGGAGATCCTGACTTCATCACTTCGGCCGATAAGGCGGCCATCAGCATAGATTCGCATAAGTCTTTTAAATGAAAATGAGCGCTCATCTGTAGATTTTATATTGATGTCGGGATGTGGCACATGACTTCCAGATTCTGACAGCTTTGATGCCAACATATACTGCCTTAGATTCAACTTAGAACTGATTACATCTAATTTCCCATCGCTTGGATGGCCCCTAATCGAGACTCTTCTGTTTTTGTAGAATTGTGAATTCATAACTAGTACCCCTTTGGTACTGAAGTGATATTGACGCAGAGAACAATGGCTAGCAAAGAGAAATTCTTTCTTTTTGAACTGCACCTTGCCCAGATCAATTTCACACATGGTTGCTTCGAGAGAAGTTGGCTTTTTTCTATCCTCTCTGCCACCAAGAGTTCTGAATATGTTACCGGATTCAATCCTGACTACTTTCTCTCCTGCTGTAGCGAGTTTTGCGATCTCTCTGTCCGATTTAGCAATAGGAAAGGAGCTATCGACAGATATTTGATGGGCCCATTCATCAAAGTCTTTCATCCCACTCCCATCTTGGGGAAATTCTTATTCTGTGCCTTTGACAATTTTCGTTCGCGCGCCCATCCATACAGCACTGCAGCTTCATAAAAGAGATACATAGGAACTGCTAGAGCAAGAAGAGAGATTGGGTCACCACTCGGCGTAATAATTGCAACCAAAACGACTATCCCAACTACTGCATAACGCCATTTTTTTCTTAATGTTTTATAGGTAACTATTTCTAATTTTTGTAGGAGAATCAAAATCAATGGGAATTCGAAGCCTATACCAAAAGCAAGCATCATTTTGATAATGAATGAAACATATGCTCGGGCCCTAAACTCTGTCAATAGGTCCTCTCCACCGATTTCGATCAAGAAGTCTAAGGCGCGTGGAAGAGTCCAGAATGCTAGCCCACAACCCAATATAAACAGAATGACGCCGAACACTACAAACGAAATTCCATACCTCTTTTCATGCTTATGAAGTCCAGGACTGATAAATTTCCAAGCTTGCCATAGCAATATAGGGATTGAAACTGCTATCCCCGTATAGATCGCAATCATGAATCGTGTATTCAATCCTTCCAAAGGTTCATCTACGCGCAACGTGCATTGCTCACCTAGGGTTTCGCAATATGGGTCGAGGATGAAGTCGAGTATCTGGCTGAAAAATACCCACCCAAGAACTGAGAAGATACCAATTGCTATCACACAGCGAATAAGTCGGGACCGCAGTTCACCCAGATGTTCTAATAGTCCCATTTTTGCTTCAGGGTTTTGATTATTCCGTTGTTTCATTTTGTTGCATTGACCTTTTACCATCAGAAATATCATCTGACTCTTTGGCTGTAGTTCCAAGATCTGGTTGTGGCAATGATTCGGGTCCGGTTAAGTCAATACCTCTTTGTCGTGCTTGCATTTCAGTGTTGTCATCTACAGCAGAGCTCAATTCAGAACGAAAGCTTTCACTGACTCTTCTTATAGCTTGTGTTGTTCTTCCTAGAGCTCTAGCGATTTCAGGCAATTTTGAAGGACCTAGAAAAATTAACGCTACAACGAGGATTACAAGTATTTCACCACCACCAATATTGAACACAGCTTAAGACTACCTAGTGAATTGAAGTAAGAATAATTTGTATGGGAATTACCACGGAAGCACGGTAACCGCTTCCAATATATAGATACCCTCAGGAGGGTTAGAATTAATCTGCAAATAGCAGTGTTATAGGAATTTCAAGCTGCTAATTGGCCATAAACGGATAAATGCTCGCCCTACGACTGTATCTTTTTCGATGGGTCCGAAAAACCGGGAGTCGCGGGACCCATCTCTGTTGTCACCTAGGACGAATACGTGATTCTCCGGAATTAAGCAACTATTTTCTGTTGCCTTTTCGCACAAATCCGTGTTTTCGAAACCTTGAGTGTAGGTAGTCGTCGCAAGATATGGCTCAACAAGTAATTGTCGTGACGATGACTGGGACTCAGTGATGTATATTCTGCCCTCTACAATTTCAATGAGTTCACCTTCAAGAGCTATAACTCGTTTTATTAAATCTGTTTTACCGGTATTTTCACTAGGTGGTCTCTCAAAGACTACTAGATCCCCTCGTCCTATATCCCCGACCTCATAGCTTAGTTTATTTACTAGTACACGATCCCCTACTTGCAAGGTTGGGGTCATAGAGGAAGAAGGAATGTAGTAGGCCTGCATGAGAAAAGTCTTGATAAGGAAAGCAACTAATAATGCGCCTAGTATTACTGCGCCCCATTCAAGGAAACTCTTCAGAGTTTTCTTCTTGGGTTCCTCATCTTCTATCTCAGTGCCTGAACCAAGAAATTCTTCATCTGGATACGGACTATCTGAGGGTGAAATAGGCGGACTAGATTCATCCTTCAGTAAATCTATGCTCGCGCGCTCATCGTCAGGTAACCCAGCAGAAGTTGTAGCTTCATCCTCGGTACTCTTCACAGGATCACTCGGTGAGAACTCAGGTGAATTCTCGATTGATCGTTCAACAGCTCTAGCTACTACGTCATCGACCCATTGCTCAGAATCAGCGCCTTTATCTTCATTCTCAACCACAAAATCGCAGGTTAGTCGAGATAAGCAATATAAGTCGCATCACGAGTTCTGTTTGTATCTATTAGTAATTGCTTCAGCTACCTGCCTCACTAAATCAGCTGGGATATGCTCAGGGGCTTCGATTATTTCTGTAGTGGGTGAAAGACGAAGAAGAAGACGTTTTAGCCAAGCAATTCCAGCTACTACAAGTCTGACTTCAATATAGCCATTTTCATTTTGAGTGTATTCTTCTATGGGATAGGTAGAAAGGATCCATGAGTCTTCGTCAGAGATCTTTAATGTAATCAGATCTCCGCCCGCATCTAAATTCCACTTTTCTTCCAAGGAATAGGATTCTCCATCGCCTTTGGGAATAGAATGTGAAATTTCTAATTTTTCTACTTCTAAAATACGATCCAATCGGAAGAGTCGATAATCATTCGCAGTTTCACAGTATGCATAGAGATAATGGTTGTAGTCACGGTTCACAATCTCCAAAGGGTGAACTGTTCTCGTAGAATTTTCATCTTTACCGTAGGCGTAATACCGAATACGAAGTTGCCTTGCTTCTCGTATTGATTCATTGATTGTAAATACATCGGCATTTTCAATTTCCGATATGTCTAAGTCAAAAGTTTCTTTACTTTGACCGAGTGCGATCTCTAGTTTTTCTATAGCACTACTAAGTGCTCCAGCTTCACTTTGACGATTAATAAGTTCTAAAGTTTTTGCTTTTCGCAACAGGTTAAATCCTTGCTCAGGAGTGAGCCGGATTGGCCGGGAAAGCCAGTCTGCTTGATCTATCCACACTCGGCCGTCTTCGATGATTACTTCTATCAAAGTGTCGGGAGTATGCGGATAGGGGCCAACCATAAAAAGCACTTTTGTTAAATCTGTGAGAAGCAGTTCTTCCGGATACTCAAAGCGTTTAGCAATCAAACCTAACTCTGGCCCATCATTGTCGATGATCCAGGGAATCATCGCAAGTAAACGTTCTAGCTTCTCTGATGCTTTAAGATGTCCCATTTTTAACCTCATTAAACTTGCCAATGTGGGTAAGGTATTCGGTTCGCATTTCTTCTGGTGAAAGAATTTCAGCATGGTCCAGCAAGAGAGTAAGGCGAGTAAAAAACGCCTCCTTGTTATGGACATCTACTTTGGCAATACCGGATCCATCCTGCAGTATTTGAATATCTGCTTGAAGGCTAGTGCTCGCCCAATCCAAAAGATCACTATCAATCCGTACTGTTGTTTTGATCTCTTCGCCTTTCCCATAACTCCATGGTTTTAGATTTACACGTGGTGGGCTAGAAGGAATCTCATAGCTTGCGTTCGCATCGTCAACCTTCAGCTCTTTTATTTTGTCGACTCGAAACGTTTTTGCACCTTCCTTAGGTAAATCATTTCCTATTAAGTACCATCTCCCGTTGGTGAACTCTAAGCGCCATGGTTCAACATCTCTGGATTTGGCCCCATAAACAAATAAAACCCTCTTGCGGTTAGAAATGGCGTCAAACATCTTTGCAACATAATCATCATCTGAGTTTTGCAATTTCAGTATATTTGGAGCTTGGTCTTCTTCGAAGCCACCTAATTTCCGCATTGCTTCGACTTCAGTAAGCCCATCAAGTACCTCGATACTCGCGATGGCAAAATTTAGCGCTGAGAGTTCTTCTTCAGTGAGGTTGAGATCTTCAAGATAGTAGGAGCTTTTGTTTATAAAATATCCCTCTACTGGAGGGTTTGTGCCTGGGACAGGCGCTAATTCGAGTGGGATACCCATATCTCTTAATGCGTTCTTATCTCTGTCGAATGTTCTTCGAAAGGCTGCTAAATCATCAGGGTACATTCCAACACGATTTTTTAGCTCTGAAGCCGACTTTGGTATCTCGGAATTTAAAAGCTCGGCAAGAAGGTTTAAAGTTCTTTCTAGTTTCTTTGAAGTCATCTATTTTCTTACCTTTTAATCTCAATTTAGAATTGTTACTCAGTTCACAAACTTTCAATGAGTTTTTCGACACGCTCATCCGAAGATACGAATGGGTCCTTACATAACACCGTTCGTTGGGCCTGGTCATTCAATTTAAGGTGCACCCAATCTACGGTGTAATCTCGATTACGGTCTTTTGCTCTTCGAATAAAATCGCCTCGCAACTTAGCTCTAGTCGTCTGTGGAGGATGCTCCACTGCGTGTGTTATGTCTTCATCGCTGCATATTCTTTCTACCTTCCCGTTTGCTTGAAGGATATAGAAGAGCCCCCTTTGACGATTGACGTCATGGTATTGAAGGTCGATGAGTCCAATTCTTGGATCATTTAGTTCTAATCCATGCTTTTCCTTATATTTTTCGATTAGATGAAATTTCGTAACCCAATCACACTCCCTAGAGAGGCTGAATGGATCTTTTTTTAAACGGGTGAGACAATGTTCCCACATGCTCAGGGACTGTTTTTCCTCGGGAGTTAATTCTCGCCTATCAGCGAATTTAAGAGCTTTATCTAAGAACTCTGATTGAATATCGAGAGCGCTAAGTTCTCTCCCACTGGCTAGCCTGACTTTTCGAGTACATGTTATATCATGGCTAATTTCTCTTATAGCTCGGATCGGATTTTCTAACGTCATGTCACCCA
>CETH01089974.1_pt1 | contig 16252 bp, 16 predicted proteins | sample 361461 | NCBI WGS metagenome assembly CETH01 (sample SAMEA2622695, study PRJEB7988) | marine metagenome | isolation source: saline water (ENVO:00002010), including
AATTTATGCCATCTCCTTTGGCATAATCATAACTCCATTGAGACATCCAGCTTCTAAGCGAACAATATCGTGCTAAGCCTATAGGACTATTATTTACAACTTTTGGATCTCCTAAAAAGCACCAATTTGGTTTCCTCCCATTTGGATCAATAGCAGGATCTAACCATTTAGGATCAGCCATAGTTCTATGAACAACAAAACCAAATTCTCTATCTTTTTCATTGTTCTTTTTAAAGTCTAAAAGTTTTTCTTGTACCCATGAAGTTATCCTTCTGTTCCTCTCTATTTGTGCTCTCCTGTAGGTATCTACAAATTCTTTTGAGTAAGTAGGCTGATTAGGGTTATTAGGATTATAAATATCGAGTTCGGTATCTCTATTCTCTGGTTCGTCTTCGCTTGTAACTGATCCATCAATCCATTCTGTAAAAGTTCTATGTCTTGATTCATGGGCTGCTATAAGCATTATTCCATCAGCAGGTATAAATTTTTCATCTACAAGATTTATTGGATCTCCTGCAGGAGTTTCAGTTATAGAGGGATTCTCAGCTTCAGATTGATAAAACAAGGACAAGGAACCCCCCCCACTCCATCCACCTAATATTATCTTTTCATAACCGTAATCTGCTTTTAATGAACCAATACAATTTCCTAGGTCTATAAGGACCTTTTCCATAATTAAAGCAGAATCAGTGCCTCTATACCTACTATCACACCAAACGGTGTCTATATTTTGTTTTGCTAAAGAGTTAAGCATGGGAAGATAGCTTCCTCCTCCAGTTGGATGCATAAATACTACAACCGTTTTATTAGTTGAATCTTCAGGTTTCAATAAATGAGCCGTTAAAGCAACAGTACCTATCTCACCAGCATATGTGTCTTTATAGGAAGAATTATCTTTAAAAGCGAATATCAAAGGAGATCTCTGATATTTAACTTGTTCACTCATGTTGGGTTTTTTCTCTAAGATCTAGAGCATCGCTACCAAATTTATTTAATTTTAGTTTCCTAGTTTCCTTAGTCCATTGATGTATTTCTTGATGAGCTTTTTTAGCATCTTTTTCCATTATTTTATCATGGTCATTAGCTCTGCAAGTGAATTCAAGTTGAATGCCGTTAGGATCAAAGATATATACAGATGTTACAAACTCGTGATCAATGGTAAAGAAGTCCCACCCAACTGAATTTAGTTGTTCTTTTACTTTATCTAAATCAGATATTGAATTTACTTGCACTGCAACGTGGCTATCGAATCCGTTCATTTCTTTAAAAAAATTAGATGGTGCATTATGTGGGTCATCAAAGAAGGCTATGTAATTTCCATCAGCCATTTCAAAAAATATATGCATATATTTCATTTCTTTGTCAGTTCCAGAAATATGATCAAATGACATAGCGGCTGCTAATTTAAGGCCTAGAACGTCTTCATAGAACCACCTTGTCTGTTCAGCATCTCGGCATCTATAAGCTACATGATGAACATTCTGAATTTTTGTAGGAATTTTAGACATATTACCTCTTAACTATATTAACTTGATAATTAATTTTTATAAACAGTCCCTTTAAAACTTACTTTATTAACAATAGTTTAATCTAATTGAATTTGGAGTATTGATCTATTTACTTCATCAGATATGTATAAAATATCTTGATGTATAGCTAGACCGTTTAATATCATCGAAGGAGGCTGAAGCGATGAGGCAGAAGGATTTCCTGCAGGTATAGTTGCAATAATTTCTAATTTGCCTTCTGTATATTTTTTAATATTGCCCGTATTGCCTTCATGTATATATAAAACACCTTTATCATATGCTATACCTTCAGGAGAATTTAACCCTTCTAAAAAAACTTTTTTCTCTCCTAGAGTATTGATTTCATAGATTATTCCCTCTTCTCTATCAGATATAAGTATATTATCTTCGAAGTTTATTAGATGAGTAGGAGAAGTTAAGTCTCTTAAAAGTGTTGTTTGCAAGTTACCGTCTTTACTTAATAAAATAATAGAGCCTTCGCCGTGTAGAGCTACTGCAATTGAATTTCCATATTCAATTGCAGATATAGGTATATTTAAATTATTAAAAATTCTTTCTATTTTTTTTGTTATCGGATTAAAAATTTTTACAGTGTTATCTATCCAGCTTGTTAGAAGGATTTTATCTCCTAAATTAGAGACGGAAGTTGTAGCTCCTAATTCGGACGTTCTAAAAACATTATTAATTGACCAGGACCTTTCTTTAGTTTGTGTGTTATAGGCTTTTACTGATTGCACATCTGCAACTACTAAGTTCGATTTATAAACTGTTAAACCACCGGGATGAGAAACACCACCAGGCAAGATTGATTCTATATTGTCTTCAGAAACTTTTAAAATATAACCGTCTGCATAACTGGAAACAAATAACTCATCTTTTTCATTAAAAGCTAAGTTATCTAAACCTGTTTCTAAGATTGCTATTTCTTTTATAAATCCATCAATGAATTTAAATATTTTTCCATCACCTGTATCTAAAATATAAAGTTCACCTTTAGAATTAAACTTAACTGCTGCAGGTACGTTCAGATTAGAGACCTCAACCCTGATCTCTCCTGTCTTAACATCTAAACTTACAACTTCATTATGAAACCACCTAGGACCATATAATCTTCCATCTGGCCCCCAATCCATACCATTTAAGCCGCACTCAGGACCTAATCCTTCTATAATAAGTCTTGGTAATGTTTTACCGGTTGGATCAACTTCATAAACACCATCATCGTAAAAACATTGAGCTACAAATAATCTGTCATCATCAGAAAAGGTTATTGGATTTACTCCAATACCTACATTGCCAGCAATTACTTTCTCACCATTTTGATTAAATCCAGCAACTTCGCCTGTAAGGATGGAAGTCCAAAAAAACTCTCCTTTTGAATTAAAAGCTAAGTCATCTGGACCGATAACTCCGTGTTGAAGCCCAAATCTTTTAATGATCTTTTTTTTATTGATATCAATAACTGATATATCTGAACCTATAACAGAAGCAGCGTATAGATTTCCATCTGGACCAAAATGAATTCCATTTACGCCCGATATTTCAGATCCTTTTACAAAAATATTTACACGGTTATCAGAACAGGAAACAACAGTTAAAAAAATAAAAATTGTTGATATTATTTTACTCATAAATTTGTTTCTAAGCCTTAATATTGTAGTTTGAGTCTATCTGTTTAATTTCTTTTCTTAATAGTATTAAGGCAATTAAATTTGGTACTGTAGCTATAGGTCCAATGACAGTAGCAATATCCCAAACTATTTTAGTGTCTATTATTGAAGCAGTAAAAAAGGCTGCAACATAAACCACTCTATACCAAAAAACCCATCCTTCACCAAAAAGATGTACGGTCGCTCTATCTCCATAGTATGACCAGGCTATTACAGTTGAGAAAGCAAACAACAAAAGCCCAATTGCTACTATGTATTGGCCAAAATTACCAAAAACACTCTTTGTAAAAGCCTTGCCTGTTAAATCTGCACCCAGAAGCAATGAGTGTCCTCTTAGAGTATAGTTTCCGATGTCTGTTATTCTTCCATTTTCTATATTTAATGATCCTGTATATAAAGAATTATCTTTAGAAAGATAAACAATCGTATTTTCAGCTATAGATCTATTATGAAGCAAAGTTGCATTACTTAAATCCAATGCTCCATCAATTACTTCAATAGAGCCTGTGAATTCTATTTTTGAGCTACTTCCGTAATAATAATCTCTTAATAATTTAAGATTTTCTTGTGCTCTAATTTTTTCTTCTTCTTGCATGTTATCTTCATTTATATCAGTAAATTGACCTTGAACAACAACCATGGCACTAGATTCAAATTGATTTTCAAATTTCTGATTCCAAACTCCAGAAGAGAGAATAACTAAACCAGTAAGAGTACAGATTATTATTGTATCTATAAAAGGTTCAAGAATAGAAACCATACCCTCTTCTATAGGGTTTTCAGTTTTAGATGAGGCATGAGCTATAGGCGCAGAACCCTGACCAGCTTCATTTGAATATAGACCACGGTTTACACCTCTAGTAAGAGCGGCAGCTATGCTTGCACCTAGAAAACCACCAACTGCTGCTGTTGGAGTAAAGATATGAATAAAAATTGACTGAAAAGAAGGGATAATATTTTGGTAATTGCTAATAATCACAGCTAATCCACCAACTATGTACCAGAAAGCCATAAATGGAACTAATTTACTGGCTATTTGAGCAATTCTTTTGATACCGCCAATAATAACTAACCAGACTAGCACGGAAAGTACTAATCCAGTTACGATTTTAGGTATATTAAAGGTATCTAGCAACACAACTGAAATACTACTAATCTGAGGCATATTACCTGTACCCAAACACATCAATAATAGACATACAGAGAAAATAACTGCCAACCATTTCATATTTAAACCATTTTCAATGTAATACATGGGGCCTCCAGACATGCTTCCATCAGGTAATTTTTCTCTATATTTATGAGAGAGCGTGACTTCTACAAATTTAGTTGTCATTCCTAGAAAGGCCGTTACCCACATCCAAAAAATAGCTGCTGGACCACCTAGAAAAATCGCTAAAGCCACACCACCTATATTTCCAGTCCCAACTGTTCCTGATAAAGCAGTTGTTAAGGCCTGGAAGGGAGTTGTGTCACCTTCTGTGTCATCTTTTACATATTTACCACTAAGGATTCTCCAGCCATGTCTAAAGTACTTTATTTGTGGAAAACCTAGATAAATTGTAAAGAAGATACCCGTACCGATTAAAAAAGTAGGAAACCAATATTGGTCTACTAACCAGTAAGTTAAAAAGTCTAGAACAGAAGTTAAGTATTCCATCTTATTTAAGTTGTATATCTAATTCAGTAAAACCACCAACGTATTCACCGTCTAATGTAATTTGAGGAAAAGTTCTAGCTTGAGGAAATTTTCTTATAAAATCTTCGTGTGAGTAGTCTACATCCAACATGTATTTTTTATATTCTAAATTTTTAATCTTACATAGCATTTCTGCTTTATCACAGAATGAGCAATTAGGTTTTGACCAAATTTCTATCATTTATAATTTCCTTATTTGTTAAAATTATATTATGGAGTTTTTATGATAACGGAAGGTTACTTTTTTTCTATAAATTTTTTAAAAGAGAATTTCTTAGAAATATGTAAAATTATGCTTATCCCTTTCCTTTTGGTATTGCTCTTTTTCTCAATTGATACAAATTCTAAACAGATTTCTATTGACAATGATCCTACTAAATCTCTTCTTTTTATCTTTAGTGATCCAGCTTTTCTATTTTATCTTTTATATGATTTATGGGTTTCCATTATAGTGATTATGTTTATAGATGATAGAAAGAGCAAAAAGCAAAGAAACATTGTTAATTACTATTTTCAATCATTGTTCTTTATTATCCCAATTCTGATTGCAGGTTTGTTTTCATTATTTTTAATAATTTGTGGTCTTTTTATGTTTATCCTTCCGGGTATATATATTGGAATCAGAATGATCTTTGTTCCTTATCTAATAGTAGTTAGAAGAACATCCATAATTGATTCTTTTAAATTTTCGTTTACTTTAAGCGAGTCAAAGGTTTCTGATATTTTGTATTTTATTATTCCTTTTTTTATATTTGCCCTCTTCTATGTGCAGACATCTAGTTCTATAAATATAATGATTAATTTAGTTATTAATTACTTTCTTATTACTCCTTTAATTTATTCCTATATGTATTTTTTATATATAAGATATTCCTCTGAGTATGAAAATTTATAAATCAAAAAATGGGATTTCTTATCTTTCAAAAGGAAGAGGAGACCCCCTTTATTTACTACATGGATTTCCTGATACTCCTATAAATTTCCATAATCAGATTAATTTTTTTGCACAAAATGGTTTTGAAGTATTCGTTCCATACTTACCCGGTTATCATAAAGATGATAAGGAATTAGATACATATCAGACTTTAAGAATTTCTGAACTTATTATTGATTTTATAGAATGCACTTCACAAGAAAAAAGTATTTATCTATTTGGCCATGATTGGGGTGCCCCCATATCGTATGGCATTTCACAATTAAGGCCTGATTTATTATTAAAAATGTCAACTTCATCTGTTCCTCATGGTTTAAGCGTACAAACTTCTTTCTTAAATAATGGCGATCAACAAAGAAAATCTTGGTACATGTTTTTTTTCCAACTCCCTGTTGCTGACTTTGCTATTCCAGTAAACAATTACGATTTCATACATAGACTTTGGAGAGAGTGGTCACCTGATTGGGATGAATATAAAAAATATTCAGATGAAGCTATTAATTGCCTAAAGCAAGGTGAAGTATTATCAAGAGCTTTGTCTTACTATAGGGCAACATTTCAACCTCAACTGCAAATACAGAGATTAATAACTAAAACAGAAGAAATTTCTCTTCAAAAAATAAAAACACCTACCCTTTATTTTCATGGGCTAAATGATGGTTGTATGGGGCATTCTCTAATTGAAGGAATGGAAGTTCATTTTGATAAACTTGTTATTAAAATAATGGATGACTGTGGTCACTTTCTTCATCTAGAAAAGACTGAAGAATTTAATAAAACCCTACTAAAGTTCTTTAGAGAGAACTAATGCCTAATTTCTTTTCCCAGAAATTGAAAAGCTCTAGTAGTTGATAATCAATTTTCAAATTATTTGAATTTTTTGAAACGATACCCCTTACTTCATTTGTTTTTCTATAGATACTAAATAGATTTAGAGCATTAACTTTTTGACCTATATAGGTTGTTATATTCCTAGTATCATGAAATAGCTGTGAAGATTCAGCGCTGTTTTTATATCTAATAGAGTCTTCAATAATATTTGCCATCCATTCAACTTTTAATTGTAAATTTTCTACATCTTCATTCCATTTTTCAGATATAACAATAAAATCATCCGCTCCTTTAATAATTGAAGATATTTCTTTAAGAAAAACATTCCTCATATCTAATATTCCCGAAGACAAATACTCTTTAGCAGCAAAGGGCCTATTTGAGCAAAGGGAAAGTGCAGTTTGAATAGAATCCATATCATACTCTCCTGAAAACCAATCTATACTCTCTTCAGTGGTTGGTGAAGGAATCTTAATATGTGTACACCTACTTTTTATAGTTAAAGGCATTAAATACATTAAGTCTGTTACTAAAATAAAGAAGGTGTTTTCAGGAGGTTCTTCTAAGACCTTTAATAAAGTATCAATAGCATCTTGGCTTAGTAAGTTACAATTCCTAATGAGGCATACTTTATTTCTACCTAAAAAAGGTGATTGATAAATCTTTTCTTTTAACTCTCTAACATTTTTTATTGGAATATTTTTATTATCAGGATCCTCAAGTATATAAAAATCAGGATGATTTCTTTTTAAAACAAAATTGCAGTGATTACATTTACCACACACCTTCATCTCTTGTGATAGGCATAAAATAGATTTACAAAAATATTCTGCTAAAGAATATTTTCCTATACCTTTTCTGCCTGAGATCATCAAAGCATGTGGTAATTGACTTTTATCTATGTCTTTCAGTGCATTGAATAACCAACTAGGCAAACTATCTTGCATATTAAATAAATTGTTCCAGTATTTTTAGAATATTCTTCTCAACAGATTCTAGATTATATCGGCTATCTATCACCCTAAAACGGTTAGAGTGCAACTCTGATAAATCAAGATATTTTTTTCTAATTCTATTATGAAATTTAAATGTTTCACTTTCAAATCTATCTAGAGAACCCCTTTTCTTAACCCTTTTAAGGGCTTCTTCTACGGGAAGATCAAATAACAGAGTTAAATTTGGTTCAGGTATATTTATCAAATTACTAATAGAGTTTATTAATTTAGAATCAATATTTCTTCCTGCACCCTGGTATGCAATAGTAGAATCATGAAATCTATCTGAAATAACACTTATCCCTTTTTTTAAAGCTGGGTTGATAATATTTTTTATATGATCGCCTCTATCTGCCATCATTAATAATAACTCTATTTCTGAACCAATTTTTTGATTTTTATCTAACAGTACTTTTCTTAGATCTTTCCCTAAAGGACCACCTCCAGGTTCTCTGGTATTTATAAATTTAATATTTTTTTTGTGAAAATATGATTTAATAAAATCTAGACTTGTTGATTTTCCAGAACCCTCAATTCCCTCTAATGTTATAAAAATAGGTTTATTCATTTTTTTAATTGATATTTAGTAACTGCAGCATTATGGTCTTCTAAATTAGAGGTAAACACATGACTGCCGTCTCCTTTAGCTACAAAGTAAAGTTTATCTGTTTTTATAGGATTTAAAACAGCTTCTAAAGCTGTTTCTGATACTAATCCAATAGGGCCTGGAGGCAAGCCTTTTATGTAATATGTATTATAAGGGTGTTTTAATTTTAGATCTTTTCTTCTGATATTGCCTTTGTATTGATTTCCCATTGCGAAGATTACTGTTGGGTCAGCTTGTAGTTTCATATTCATAGTAAGTCTATTTAAAAAGACTGAAGCTATTTGTTTTTTTTCGCTTCCCTCTTTTTCTACTATTGAAGCTAAAGAAACAGCTTCTTGCAATGTTTTTAAGGGTAAGTTATCAGACCGTGTTAGCCAAATATTATTGTAAGTCTTTTCTCTTTCTTTTTTAGCTTGCATAAGAATTGAACTTAACCTATCCCCTCTCTTATAAAAATAAGTGTCTGGTAAGTAAGAACCTTCAGCTTCTTTTGTTAGATCTAAATCTTGAACTAAAGCTTTATGGCTCAATATCAAAAGACTAATATCAGCTAAGCTCATCCCCTCTACAAGAGTAAGTTTTCTATAATAAATTTCACCCAGAAAAAGTTTTCTATTTAACGAAATGATTGATTCATTTTTTAATAAATATTCTCCTGCCTTTAAAGAGTCATACCTATTAGATAAGTAGCAATATAACTTAAAAAGATTACTATTAATAATGTATCCTTTATCAAATAGATTGTTAGAAATAGATGTTAAGCTTTCACCATTTTCTATTATAAAGAGACTGGGGTCTTTGTAATTTTTTGTGCTTAATAAAACAAATAAGATTGTTATTATAAAACATAGTAGAAAAGAAGAAATTTTAAGAAGTTTCACTAACTAATCTATCTCGCTAAAAATAAGTGAAGCATTAGTTCCACCAAACCCAAAAGAATTAGACAAAGATATTTTAATAGTTTTATCTGTTGCTTCTAATGCTGAATAATTTAGATCACAACCTTTATCAGGATTTTCTAAATTGATTGTAGGCGGACAAATATTTGTATTAATAGCTAAAATAGAAAATATAGACTCTATAGCACCCGCAGCCCCTAAAAGATGACCTGTCATAGATTTAGTAGAACTTACAATAAGATTTTTAGTATGTTCTTTAAATGTAGATTTTATTGCTAAGGTTTCTGCTATATCACCTGACGGAGTCGATGTACCATGAGCATTAATATAATCTATATCATTATGAGTAATGTTTGCATCATTTATAGCATTTTGCATTGATTTAATAGCACCATTACCATTCTCTGGTGGTGCAGTTATATGGTGAGCATCTGCACTCATTCCAAAACCAATTATTTCAGCATAAATATTCGCTCCTCTTTTCTTTGCATGTTCATATTCTTCTAAAAGAAGACATCCTGCGCCTTCACCTAAAACAAATCCGTCTCTTTCTTCATCCCAAGGTCTGCTTGCTAATTGCGGGTTTTCATTTCTAGTAGATAGGGCTTTAGCAGCATTAAAGCCCGCTATCCCTAAAGGGGTAGTAGCCATTTCAGCCCCCCCAGTTAACATCATATCAGCATCACCGCACGCTATACTTCTAAAAGAATAACCTATTGAGTGACTTGCACTAGAACAAGCACTAGCTATAGATATGTTTGGACCTTTAAGGCAATATTTAAGAGATATATAACCTGAAACCATATTTGAAATAGCACCAGGTACAAAAAATGGAGAGATTTTTTTTGGTCCTACATTATTTAATTTCAAATTATTTTCTTCAATAGTGCCTAAACCTCCTATTCCCGAACCAACAGACACGCCAATCCTATTTAAATCTATTTGATTTAAATCAATTTCTGAATCTTCAATGCATTCTTTAGCTGCTATTAATCCGAATTGAATAAATTTATCTGTTCTTCTAATTTCTTTATTATCTAGACTTTTTGTTAGATCACCTTTTACAGTTGCTGCAAATTTTGTTTCTAAGTTATCGGTATTAAAAGAAGAAATCATTTCTACGCCACTAATACCAGAAACAATATTTTTCCAAGTATCAGTCCATGAGTTTCCTACAGGAGTTAGACATCCCATTCCTGAAATAACTACCCTTCTAAGAGCCATTTCAGATGTGTTCTAGAAATTAAGAATTTTGACTAATATAGTCGATTGCATTTTGTACAGTTTGTATATTCTCAGCTTCTTCGTCAGGTATTTCTAGTTCGAATTCTTCTTCAAATGCCATAACAAGCTCTACAGTATCTAGGGAATCTGCTCCTAGATCGTCTATAAAAGAAGCTCCTGATTTAACCTCTTCAGCGGAAATACCCAGTTGTTCACAAACAATTTTTTGTACCCTTTCTTCAACGCTCATAAATATTCTCCTTTTTAAGGATTTTAATTGGAATCAATGTCTATTTTACTTTTTTTTATAAATATTTCACTGACATCGCTATGTAAAAAAAATTGAATTGTCAACTTACATATATAGGCCACCATTAATATGTATAGTTTGTCCAGTAATATATGATGCTTCTTCAGAGCAAATAAAAGTGACTAATTTAGCTACTTCTTCTGGTTTACCAAATCTCTTTAAGGGTATTTTTTTTAGAAGGATATTTTTATCAACTCCTTTATTTAAATTAGTCATGTCTGTATCTATAAAACCAGGGGCTACAGAGTTTACAGTTATATTTCTGCTTCCTACTTCCTTAGCCAATGATTTAGTAAATGCTTCTAAACCTGCTTTAGCTGAAGCATAATTGCTTTGACCTTTATTTCCTATAGTAGCGGATGTAGATGAAATATTAATAATTCTCCCCCACTTTTTTTTTAAAAGCATCTTAAGAACAGCCTTAGTTAATTTAAAGTTACTATTTAAATGTACATCAATAACATCCATCCATTCTTTTTCTGACATCCTTAATACGATATTATCTTTTGTCATTCCAGCATTGTTTACTAATACTGATATGTCAGGATGTTTATTAGATATTTTTTGTATAAATGGCTCTATATTTTCTTGTAAATCAAGAACAAAACCCATAATGCCTAACTCATCTAAATTTTTAGCACCAACTTCAGTAGTTGAAGTGCCAAGGACTTCATAGCCTTGTTCTAACAAAGCTAAAGAAACTGCTTTTCCTATACCTCTTGAAGCACCTGTAACTAAAGCTTTCATTTATTAAAACCTTGAAAAGATGAATAATTATCTAATGTCAAAACTGTAGAGTCTTTAGATATTCTTTTTATAAGTCCAGATAAAACTTTTCCAGGGCCACATTCGATAAAATTAGAAATTCCTAAAGAGTTAATATTCTGTATTGTTTGGGTCCATTTAACCGGGCTATATAGTTGAGTAACTAAATTATCTCTAATCTCCTCTTCACTGCTTGGGGCTTTAGCGGTTACGTTTTGAAAAACTATAGTTTTAGGTTTTCTTATTTCTAAATTTTCGAGAAGTAGTTTAAATTTGTTAGCCGCTGGTTTCATTAGAGAGCAGTGTGACGGAATGCTCATTGATAAAGGAATAGCTCTTTTAGCTCCTGCTTCCTTACTTTTAGAAATAACTCCTTGTACTGCAGTTGAGGAACCAGATATAACGATTTGTTGAGGTGAATTAAGATTTGCTATCTCTACTACATCCCCTTCTTGAGTTACTGATTTACAAATAGTATTAACCTCATCTTCTTTAAGTCCTAAAATTGCAGCAATACCTCCTCTTCCTTCTGGAACTGCTTCCTGCATTAATTTAGCTCTAGATGAAACTAAAATTAATGCATCTTCAAAGTTAATTGATTCTGCAGCTACTAAAGCAGCATATTCCCCCAATGAATGACCAGCCATTGCTTTTATAGATATTAAATCAGGATTTAAGCATTTCCAAATAGCTAAATTTGTAACAAATACTAGGGGTTGTGTTATTTCAGTTAAAGATATTTCTTCTTTATTTGCTTCTTTTAAAAGATAGAAGAAGTCTATATTTAAAATATCCTTAGCTTCATTAAGTAATAAATTAAAATTTTTTTCCTTGATTAAATATTCAGAAAGCATCCCCTCGCTTTGTGAACCTTGACCAGGAAAGACGAATGCAAGATTTGAAGGAAGCATATGTTTACTAATCTTCTGGTTCTTCTTCTTTATTCTTTAATTCTATAATCTTTTTTCCCTTATAGAATCCATCAGCGGTCATGTTATGCCGCATATGTCTTTCTCCAGAAACTGGATCTGTAGATAAAGTAGGGTCTGTTAAAGAATGATGTGCCCTCTTTTGAAGTTTTTTTGATTTAGATTTTTTACTTTTCTGTACTGCCATAATTATCTCCGGCGCGGATTTTAGTGCAACTAATCGATCAAGTCTCTAATTTTTTTAAAAGGTAGATTAGAACTTTTGTTTTCATCATCTAATTTAGGTAAACAATTTTCATTCTCACAAAATAAATAAACTGGATAATTTAGGCATATTTCTTCTTCTACCAACAAATCTATATAAAAAAACTTTAAGTCTTGGAAATGGCTGACACCAACATCTTGTTTATCTTCTTCGAGATCTTGAATATCTTTGATAAGAGTTGAAATTATAAATGTATGATTAAATTTAATTGTATCTAAACAAGATTGACATTTATCAAGAAGATTGCAATTTATTTCTCCATTACACTGATAGAGATCTTTTGATATTTTTGCTATAGATATTTTAAATTTTGGATTCTCCAAGAATTTACCAGAAATTGAAATATTATTTGTATCTATATTTCCAGAAAATTTTAACGGAATTTTAGTTTCTCTAAGATTTAAAACCTTATTCATATTCTAATAAATTATAAAAGTCATCAGGTATCTCTGTATTACAGAATATACCTAAATTTTTAAAATTAATACTTTTAGAATGTAACATCATTCTGTTTAATCCCCTTTTTTTATATAGTTTATTTATTTTATTGTCACCATATTTTAAATCTCCAATAACTGGATGATTTTGAGAGCTAGTATGTACTCTAATCTGGTGAGTCCTCCCAGTTATAATTTTTATAGACAATAAAGTTAAGTTCTCATTTTTTGTTGAAATAATTTTAAATAACGAAGTAGATTCCTTACCTGTATCGCTAATTTGTACAAATCTCTCATTAGATTTAGTATTCTTTTTTTCTATTCTTAAAGTAATTTTTGTTAAGTTTTTAGGCCAAAGACCATGCACAACAGCAATGTAGTCTTTCTCTACTGATTGCTCCCTTAATTCTTTCTGTAATTTTTTTAACATGTTTTTTTTTAATGCAACAACCATACAGCCGGATGTATCTTTATCTAATCTATGGACTAAGTGAGCGTTCTTATATTTATAATTAAGCTGTCTTATAGTCTCAATCAGGCCTAGTGAAATACCACTACCTCCATGGCTAGCAATACCTGTTGGCTTGTCCAAAATAAGATAATCAGTATTTTCTTCTAGGATTGAAGATTCAATAATCTCTAAAGTTCTACCTTTAGCTTTTAGTGTTTTATTTTGTTTTGCTTTGTGGGGTGGAACCCTTACTAAATCTCCCCTTTTAACTCGATAGCTTGGTTTTGCTCTGGACTTATTTACCCTGACTTCACCTTTACGAATGATTGAATATACCTTAGACCTAGGCACACCCTTCATAAGGTTCAGCAAAATATTATCTAACCTAGAGCCTTCTTCTTCGGTATTTATTTCTAGGTATTGAACTTCTTTCTTGTCTAGTTTTATCATCAATTTAGGCTATTTTCTTTAATTAAATTGTTGTTTGTGGTATTTTATATGTATAGAGCGCATTTTTATAAAAATAAAAGTAAGACGCATAAAAATTATTTAAATAAAAGCATACAAGATAAGAATAAAAGAATTCAAGCTACATAGGCGTGTAGCACACTAAAATTAGTAATTCGCCTAAATACATTTTCTAGAAATACCCTCTTACTTAAATTGTATGCTTTACGTTAAGGATACGTAATGAAAAGAATGTTAATCAATGCTACTCAGCCTGAAGAGTTGAGAGTTGCCTTAGTAGATGGTCAAAGTATATACGACTTTGATATCGAACAAATAGGACAAGAAAGAAAGAAATCAAATATTTATAAAGCCCGTGTCTCGAGAATAGAACAAAGTCTTGGTGCTGCCTTTGTAGATTTTGGATCAGAAAGACATGGATTTCTACCAGTTAAGGAGCTAACACCTTTATTTTTTAAAAATAGTGGAAAAAATAAAATAAATGAAGCATTAACTGAAGGACAAGAAATTTTAGTTCAAGTTGAAAAAGAAGAAAGAGCAAATAAGGGCGCGGCTTTAACAACATTTATATCTCTACCTGGACATTATCTTGTATTAATGCCAAACAATGCTGATGCAGGAGGAATATCGAAAAGCATACAAGGTGAAGCTAGAGAAACAATGAAAGCTAAATTAAGAAGCCTTAATGTTCCAGACAATATGGGGTTAATACTTAGAACGGCCGGTAAAGGAGTAACTCTTGAAGAATTGCAGTGGGATTTAGATTATTTACTTTCAGTCTGGGATGCTATTCAAGAGGCAAATTTACAGAAAAAAGCTCCTTTTCTTATTTTTAGAGAGAATGATCTTATATCTAGATCATTAAGAGATTTTTTAAGAGATGACATCACCGAAGTTTTAATTGACTCTGATGAAGCCTATGAGAAGGCTTGTGAGTTTACTAGTAGATTAATGCCTGACTATGAAGAAAAGGTTAAAAAGTACGATGAACCTATACCTCTTTTTACTAGGTACCAGATTGAAAGCCAGATAGAAACTGCCTATCAAAGAGAAGTTACATTACCAAGTGGAGGTTCTATTGTAATAGATCAAACAGAAGCTTTAGTTGCAATAGATATAAATTCTTCAAAATCAACTAAAGGGAGTGATATTGAAGAAACAGCACTTGATACAAATTTAGAGGCAGCTTATGAAATTAGTAGACAACTAAGGTTAAGAGATATTGGAGGTTTGGTAGTAATAGATTTTATAGACATGCTTTCTTTAAAAAATAAGAGAGCAGTTGAAGATAGATTAAATACTTCTCTATCAATAGATAGAGCTAAAGTCCAGATAGGAAGGATTTCTAGATTTGGTTTAATGGAAATGTCTAGGCAAAGATTAAGGCCTTCACTAGAGCAAAGATGGACACAGGGCGTAGCAAGTTTGTCTACTGCAGTTTTAAGGTTAATTGAAGAAGAAGCCAGTAAAAAGAAAAGCGGAGAAGTTAGGGCTATAGTTTCTTCAGATATGTCTATCTTTCTGCTAAATGAAAGGAGATCAAGAATAAATGAAATAGAAGAGCGAACACAGACAAGAGTTATAGTAGTTTCGGACCCCTCAAGATCTGATAATAGATTTGAAGTGACTAGATTAAGAAGTGATACAAAAGGAAAGGATTCTCCAAGTTATGATATACAAAATGATATCGATAATGATTCTATAACTAAACTTAATTATAAAAAGAATAAACAAGAAAAAGCTGCAGTAAAACTGACTCCACCTAAAAAACCTAGAAAGAAAGGTAGCTTTTTTAAGAATATTTTAAAAATCTTTGAATCTGATGAAGATAATATTAATAAAAAGGTTAATAATAAAAACAGAAAACCAAGAAAAATAAATAAATCGAATAGAAGACCAAAAAAATATCAAAGTAAAACTAAATCGAGTTCTTCATCGCAGAAAAGTCAAAATAAAGGAGCGGAAAATAAAACAAAGAAAGGTAATAAACTAAAAAATAATAAACAGAATCAAAAGAAGGATTTAAAAAAGAACAAACAGACTAAAGACACTAGAAAAGAGAAAGACAACACTAAAAATAAATTATCTAATCAAGAAAATAAATCAAAAGAAAGAAAACAGGCGTCTCAGAGTATTAAGAATGAAATAAAAACAGAGACAGACAACAAAGAAAACATTCAATTAAAAAATGAGAAAGAGAATAAGCCGAAAGTAGAGAAAGAGAATAAGCCGAAAGTAG
>CETH01135124.1_pt1 | contig 16215 bp, 10 predicted proteins | sample 361461 | NCBI WGS metagenome assembly CETH01 (sample SAMEA2622695, study PRJEB7988) | marine metagenome | isolation source: saline water (ENVO:00002010), including
ATAAATTTCATTCATTTTCTTTAATGATATTAAAAAATACATTTAAATCATCATCTTTTTTTAAGTTTATAATTTTATCCCAAACAATTAATGCTTTTTCTGCTTCAAATACAGATTTGACATTTCTTACAAATTTATCTTTTAACAAAGGTATTGCTTCTTCTCTTCTTAATGGATGACCTAAAGGATTTTCTATAGTTACTTTTTCTGAAGTTGAATTATCATTGTATACAATTTCTATTGAGTTAGATATATGTCTTTTTGAGAATTCATAATAATCTTCTGTAAATTGTGGTTCCTCAAAAACGAATACTTGTTCTCTTAAATTATTAATTTGTTCAAATCCTTCAAAACTTTCCTCATACATTTCATATCTTAAATCACCAAAAAGAAGGGCAGCAGCGACCATGTATTCAAGACTATGATCCCGATCAGAAGCATTTTTCAAAATTTTTTTGTTTGAAATTATCCTTATTGCGGGTTCATGTGTATAAATATTTACCTTATCCACCTTATTTATATTATTATTAAATTCTTCACTTAGCTTAATTGCAGCTTCAACCGCTGACTGACCGTGAAACTCTGCAGGAAATAAAACTTTAAATAATACATTTTGAATAACCCAATTGCTAAGATCTTTTCCAAATTCTAATTTCGTATTATTCAAAAAACTAGATTCAAATCCCCATTTACTATTATCTTGAATGGATTCATAGACTTCATCTTTATATCTACTTATAATAGCAAGCTCAATTCCCCGCTTTGATGCATCAGCAGCTGCCCAGCTTTTTCTCTTACCAACATTAGGAAAATGCCTATAAGCTCTTAGGTTTGGTCCATCTAAAATTATATTGTTGACTGTCCTTCTAATAGCCTCAGAATTACCATTATTTACTAAATGAGAAAAGACAGAACCTGAAGCAAGTTTTACATAAAATACATGATCATAACCAAACTTATTTAATGAGGTTCCTAAACATAAAGATCCCTGTATTTCATATGCTTTGGTTAGTGAACTTGCAAAATCATAAAATTTATAACTGTTATTTTTGTAATAATAACTATAAATTGAACCAAAATTATCAGACGGATGTGCCCATTCTTTTGCTAAAAAAGTATCATTGTAATCAAACCATCTTGTTAAAACAGTTAAGTACCAAGAGATGCTTTCATAGCTTTCATCAGCAGTAAAATTTTTAAATGGATTTGTAAAATTTAGGCTTAACTTATTATTTGAAGCAAAATCAGCAACTTCTTTATGACTATTGGCTTCAATTATGCATCCTATTGTGTCTAATATTACTAATTTTGATGAAAAAAAGTGATTATCGTTTAGAACTATTTCTTTTTTAATATATTCAGTGATTAAAGAATCTAAATTATTAGAATTCAAAAATTATCTTTCTGATGGTCCAATATATTTGGCTGCTGGCCTAATCAAAATATCTTGCTCTCTTTGTTCGAAATAATGTGACGCCCAACCTACTGAACGTCCAGCAACAAATATTGGAGTAAATAAATCTACTTCAAACCCAAGCTCAGCTAAAAGAAGACCACCGTAAAAATCTACATTTGGGAAAAGATTTTTTTCTTCATCCATAATTTGATCTATTTTTTGCGCAATTTCAAATCGTATTTTTGATGATTTATCATCTGTAAGTTTTGCTACCCAATTTTTTACAATTGGACTTCTTGGGTCCTGTACTTTGTATACACCGTGTCCAAAACCCATAATTTTAGTTTTTTTCTCTAAAAGTTCTTTCACTCCCTTTTCTGCATCATCAATTGTCTCAAAAGAATTTATAAGCTCTACCGCTCTTTCATTTGCACCACCGTGAAGTTCACCCTTTAATGTTGCAATACCAGAAACAATAGCACCTGTTAAATCAGCTCTAGTTGAAGCAGTGACTCTTGTAGCAAAGGTAGAAGCATTAAAACCATGCTCTGCATATAAAATTAACATATCATCTAGTGCTTCTAATTTTTCTTTTGATGCACCATTGGGAAGTAGCGAGCTAGCAACTAAATACTGACTATTTAATTCATCTGTGCTTTCGTTGTGATATGAAGCAATGATGTAACAAACAATTGCATTAATCCTTGCAGATAATTCAGTCTTATCTTCATCATCTAATCTTTGTTTTCTTAAAGTTGTTAATTCGCCTTTGTATGAAACAATTGTCCTCACAACATCCATAGGGTGAAGCTTTTCTTTAATTTCTGTAAGTAACTCATTTAACTTTGTATCTTTGATAGTTTCTGAATAGTATTTTGAAAAACTTTTTTTGAAATTTTTATCATTCAAAGAATCTGTAATTATTAATGATGCAACTTCTTCATATGTATTATTAGATGTAAGATCAGTTGCGTCATAACCTCTATATCTAAGTGAAGTTCCTTCTTTGCCAACTGTAGAGATTGCTGTTTCTCCTGCAATGACTCCTCTTAAACCAGGTGAATAATCCATCGGTACAATTGTACAGTATTAACATTTATAAGGCCAGAAATTTAACTGCTCAAAGTAATTGTTTTTGATTATTAAGGTTATCATTTTCATATGGCACAAATACATAATTTAGAAACTAAAACTAGATATGGCTCAAGATATGTTGCAGGTTTTTTTATTTTAATTTCAAGTATATTACTTGCAGGATGGGTTGGTTTTTTTGTGTTTTTGCCAATTAAGTCAAGTATGGAAGTTGTAACATCTCTTGAGGAAAGATTCTTGCCAAGAGCTGAAGGTATGGTTTTAAATTTTGTTTCTCTTTCTGAGCCATCAACAATTATTACTTCCGATAATAAAATATTAGATGAATTACATGATGGACTAAACAGAGATCCAATTTCTTTGTCCGATGTTCCTCCATTTGTAATAAATACTTTACTAGCTGCCGAAGATAGTAATTATTATCTTCATGAAGGTGTAGATTTTGTAGCTATATTAAGCGCAGCATTAGATAATTTAAGAGGTGTAACCCGTGGTGGTTCTACAATCACTTCTCAAGTAGCAAAACAATCATTTGTCGGTGATGAAATTTCAGTAAGAAGAAAAGTTGCGGAAGCAGTTGTTGCTGCAGAGCTAGAAAGAAGATATACAAAAGACCAAATTTTGGAATACTACATAAATTCGATTTATTGGGGATCTGGAGCATATGGCATTCAGTCAGCTGCATATGAATATTTTGGAAAAGATATAAGAGATATCACACTTGACGAAGCAGCAACATTAGTTGTGATTATTAGAAGTCCTGCTTATTACAATCCAAGAAAATATCCAGAAAGAGTTATCGAAAGAAGAAATGATGTTTTGAATATTATGCTTAAAGAGGGTTTTATTGTTGACATACAAGCTAGATCAGCAAAGCTTGCACCCTTGAATGTTATTGATTCAATTCAGATTGACTCTCAAGCAGAACATGTCGTTGCAGAAGTAAAAAGACAACTTTTGAATGACCCTCAATTTGCAGTATTAGGAAACACTAAAGAGGAACGGAAGAAAAAAATATTTGGTTGTCCTTCTGACGATACCTCATGTACTGGAGGAGGGGGATTAAATGTATATATAACTTTGAATCTTGAGTTTCAAGAACATGCTAATCAAATATTAAATAAATGGGTTCCTTCCGGAGATGTTGACGATGAAAATGATGAACCCAAACCAACTGGTGTAATTACTTTATTAAATAATCTAACAGGCGGTATTGAGGTAATGGCTTCTGGAATTCCATTTGATGAAGAACAATACAATTTAGCAACTCAAGGTAAAAGAAATCCTGGTTCAGCATTTAAACCTATTACATTACTAGCAGCTTTAGAATCTGGTTCAAAGTTATATAGCTACAGAGATTCAAGAAGTCCAGTAGAGATAGATTGTGGTTATCCATGTGCTCCTGATGGAATTGGAACAAAATGGGTAGTAAGAAATTATGGAACCTCCATAACTGCAGACCGATATTTAAATAAAATAGCTGCACAAGATAGAGCAATTGAGCTTCAATGTGTTGGTTACCATGTGGAAAATATTAAAAATGTTGATTTTATTAAACAATTTCCACTGGTATCAAACTTAGACGAAATAGAAGATGAATTCGAAAAACTAGTTGAAATTGGAAAAGCGTTAAATCAACTTGATGAAGAGGGCAATCCAATAATTTATCAGGAAGATACAGAAAATGTTGAATTTCCAGATGGAACTGTTGTAATTACAGATCCAGAGTTAATTGAAGAACAAGCGAATACGACTCAAATTGATACTGAAAGTGAAACCCAATACATATTTAAACCATGTAATGACAAAAGTGAATACAACAGATCTGTAAAACTTCTTGACACCTCTGGAATGATTTCGCTCGAAGAAGCTACAAGAAGATCTATAAATACAGTATTTGCACAAATGGCGTCAGAAATTGGTGGGGAAAAATTAGCATCGACAGCAAATCGTATTGGTATAGACTCTGAAATTGATCCAGTAATTTCTCTTACATTAGGTGCTGGTGCAGTTACTCCAATTGAAATTGCATCTGCCTATTCATCTTTTGCAACAAATGGTGTGCTAGCTCCTCCCTATCTTATTGAAAAAATAGAAGATGCCAACGGTGAAATATTATATCAAAATATAGTTTCTCAACGAATTTCTATCCCTGACCCTGGTGCTGCAGCAGCTGTAAGAAAAACATTAGAAGTAGCAGCACAATTTGGAACTGGTACAAGAGCAGTTTTAGATGATAGACCTATTGCTGGTAAGACAGGTACTCACCAGGGATTCAGAGAAGCTTGGTTTATTGGTTTTATCCCACAATATACATCTTCTATATGGATTGGTTTTGCTGAAGAGCAGTTACCGCTAACAGATGTAGAAATCAATGGAGAGTTAATTAAAAATGTTTCTGGAGGTCGTGTACCAGCCCCTATGTGGAAAGAATTTATGACTGAAGTTGTAGAAGGTCTTCCAGTTTTAGAGTGGCCAATTGATCCTAGTGATTTAGAAAAATACTATGAAATTCCCACCGTCGTCATTCCAGAACTTACGGGTTTAAATGTACTTGTTGCTGAAGAAATAGCTTTTTCAAATTATTTACTTCCTGATATTAAATTAGTAGATTCTGAAGAAGCTCCTGGACTTGTTTTATCTCAAAGTATTGAAATAGAGGAAGAAGTTCCAGAGGGAACAGTTATTGAGCTAGAGGTTTCTGGTCAAAAATTTTCAGCACCAATTCCAAATATTCCACCATGTGAATTATTACCAGAAGAGGCAGAAAACCTTATCAAAACTTACATGCGTGAAAATAACGTAATTCTTTTTTTGAAGAAAAATTTTGAATCAAGCGACATTAAAGAGTGCCAAGGTAAAGTTATTGGAACAAACGTTGCTCAAGGAGCCACTATGTCTACGGGAGACACATTAATATTCATAATTGAGAATTCAGAGGATGATTCTTAGCGACCCATTTCATTAAAAATAAAATTAAAATAACCAATAACTCCAAATCCCGTACCACCCTCAGAGTATATTGAATTATTGCTTCTAGATCTAGCTGGTCCAGCAATATCTAAGTGAATCCAATCTAATTCATCAACAAATTCTTCAAGAAGCAAAGCCGCAGTAATTGCACCACCAAACCTACCACCTGAATTTTTCATATCAGCAATATTTGATTTAATTAAAGATTTGTAATTTTGTTCAAGTGGTAAAGAGTGATAGCTTTCAAAACTATCAGTATTTGCGTTTAAAAAATTATTCAATGTTTCATTATTATTGGAAAAAACCGCTCCAATCTCAACTCCAAGTGCGACATAAGCGGCACCGGTAAGTGTTGCTACATCGCATAGAATATCTGGTTTACTCTCACTAGCATAAGCTAAAGCATCAGCCATTATTAAGCGGCCTTCAGCGTCTGTATTCATTACTTCGATTGTTTTACCATTTCTCATATTTAAGATATCACCAGGTCTAATTGCTGTTCCACTAGGCATATTTTCAACTATTGGTGTATAAACTTTTAAACCAATATTTAAACCTTGTTTTGCAACCAATGCAATTACTCCCCATGCTGTTGCAGCACCAGCCATATCTGTTTTCATTGTTTCCATACCAGAAGGAGATTTCAAAGATAGACCCCCAGAATCAAATAGAACACCTTTACCTATCAACGCAATTTGTTTTTTTGCTTTAGGGTTGTACTCACCAATAAGAAATTTTGGAGACCTTTCAGAACCCTGGGCAACACCAATAACACCTCCCATATTATTTTCTTTTATCCATTTTTCATCATATGAATTAAATTTGATATTTAAATCTTTAATAAGTTCTTTTACTTTTTGCTCAAAAAATTCTGGTGATTTTGTAATTGCTGGATAATTTACCATGTCTCTTACCCAGAAGATTGAATCTACTTTATTTTGAATCTCTTCGGAGTTATCACTATCTAAAATAGTAAAATTTAAACGAGGTTTTTTATCAGATTTAAAGTTATCAAAACTATATGAAGAGATACAAATACCAAATTCAATAGAATACATATCTAAATTTTTTGATATTGGAACTAATTTAATCTCACAATCTTGGCCAATCTTTTTTCCAATAAGTGCTCCCAAATTTACAAATTCATGGGGGGTATCACAGCCTTTTGTACCTACAAGAAGTGTTGAAATATTTTCTGAGCTATCGACGTTAGCCAAAAAAAACATTTGGTTTTTCTTGGCTTCAAATTGATTTATTTCAAATAAATTTTTGTTTTCTTCATAATTTTTGATCGATGTCAAAGATTCTTCATCAATAGCATCAATTAATATGACTTCTACTTTCATTTGCTTGCTGTCCACTCCTTTTCAAAATCTCTCGCTAACATCCATAACAAATCAGACAATCTATTTAGGTATACGATTACTTGTGTGTCGTCTATTTTGTTTATTTTTTTCCAAGTGACAGATTTTCTTTCTGCACGTCTAGAAACTACTCTACACCAATCAAATTTGGCAGCAATACTATTTTCCCCAGGAACTACAAAATAATCTGGAATTCCATTTTTCTCGGTCAAGATATCAATATTTTTTTCCAGTTTTTCAATCATGCTCTTAGTTACATAAGTCTCATTTGGGACTAACTTAGATCTTTTTTCTTTTGAGGTAGCTAATTCTGCTCCAGCCACGAAAAGCTCTCTCTGTATACTTAAAATTAGATCTTTTATTTCTGGGGGTAAATTCTTTTCATATCTTATTAAACCTAAAGCAGCTACTAATTCATCAACTGAGCCGTAAGCTTCTGGAGCAATGCTATCTTTAGATACAGCATCGCCATACAGCAAACGGGTCTCTCCCTTGTCTCCTTTTTTAGTATAAATTTTCATAATTCAAGAATAGTGTCATATAGAAAGTATTAAAGTTCCAGAAGCTCCTAATGAGATGATTAAAGATAAATAACTCAATCCAGTACTTGCCATGACTCCAGTGTATGATTTTTCTTGTAATGCTTTGTAGGAACCAAATGAGAGTGTACCTGCTGAAATATACAGTAAAATTATTACATTGTTTAATAGTTCGTTTCCAATCAAATTAAAAAAATCTGAACTACTTTCATAAAATTTTGTAAAAACTAGGAATGAGAGGACAGCAGAAAGATACATCGAAAATTTTGCAATATTTTTCATACCATTACGACTTATCGTTGGATCAACTAAAAACCAATGCCCGATCATCATTAGAGAAAAAACTGATGATATAAGTAAAACTGGAATCAAACTTTTAAAAGCATCAATACTAACTTCTCTAAATAATCCTAAAGAGAATATCAAAAATGCGATTGCTAAATAATAAACTCTTTCTTTTTTTTCGTATCTATACAAATAAAAAGCAAAGAAAAGTAGTCCAAGAAAAGATAAAATTTCTGCTTTTATAACCACATTAAGAGAAATAATTGCAATAAACAAAATGCTAAATCCTTTTTTAGGATTTGTTGAATGCACAATATAATACAAAAAAGGTATACAGAGTGTAAGAAATATATAGGTAAATTCACTCAATTGCATATGTAACTTACAATAATATATATGTTGAAAAATATAGTAAAAAATAATTACAAGGCTGCATTGATTACAACACTAATATTTATGTTTTTTCTAACAAATTTTTCAAATGTTCCTTTAAATTACTTCATTTCTTTTGATTTCATAAACACATTTATCATGTATTTTGGCTTATTCATAATTGCTATTCATAGTTTCAAAAACAATAAATTAATTGGAGTTTTTTTATCAATAACAATATTTTTTATCCCACCAGAAATATTTCCAAACTACAGCGGTCTCTTATATCCAGTTACATACCTATCGTTTATTACTTATCTTGGATACTTATTTTCAAAGGAATTGTTTATGAAGTGGAAAAACAATCAGTAATTATGAAATACAACGCAATTTATCTAAAATGAAATAATGAAACAGGGGTATAAACATTCTATTTTATTTATATTAGTTTTCAGTGCATCTTTTCTATTGATAAATAATCAAAATGAAGTTGCTGAAGCATATCAAATTAAATATCAATCACAAGACTTATCCTGTGCAGACAATGCTATTGCTCCTTTAAGTTCTATTAAGGATATTCAAACTTTTTTAAATTGTAACGGTTTTAATCCAGGACCAATAGATGGTCTTAGCGGTTCAAGAACTGATGGAGCAATCAAAAGCTTTCAAAAAACTGTTGGTTTAACAGCTGATGGAAAAGTTGGCCCTGCGACAAAACAAGCTATGAGAAGTTACAGTTCAACTACGTTTACATTTAAAGGAAGTGGTTGGGGTCATGGAGTGGGTCTTAGCCAGTATGGTACAAAAGGGTTAACTGAGCTAGGAGCTAGTTTTTGTTCGAATACAAGCTCATGTAACTCTAGTGAAGTTGTAAGTTACTATTTTCAAGGCACTTCTGTAAAACAATTATCAGACATCAGCTTATCCTCTCCAGATATATCAACAAATAGTAATGCTCTATGGGTTGGGTTAGCGCGAAATGCAAATTCTATTAGCTTAACTACTCTTCCTTCCTCAAGTCCTCCAACCTTATTCATATGTCAGGAAAATTTACCTAAGGTAGTGGGAGTACAAGCATTTCTTTCTTCAAGAGGTTTTGACCCAGGCACTGTAGATGGTGCGTATGGTGACAGAACTGCAAACGCTCTTAAAAATTATCAAGCTTCTGTCGGCATTAGTCAATCTGGAACTATAAATGATGAAACTTTAAATAATATAAAATCCGATGCAAATTCTGATGGGCCTTGTGAATCAGAATTTGGTCCGTTGAAAGTAGCAGGTGGTGCAACTATAAACATTATTTATTCAAATGGAAATTGCTACTTAACTGGACACCCTTTACTTTCAAAAGTTCCAGCGTCATGCAATATTGGAATTAGTTGGTCTGACGGTGGACGAATAAGAGTTGGTCCAAGGGAACATAAACATGGGATTCTTAAATTAAGAAATAAAAGTGTATCAAATGGTTTTCATGTTTCATTAGCTGTCAATATTGAAAAATATTTATATGGATTAGCTGAAATGCCGTCACATTGGAATGTGAAAGCACTTGAAGCTCAAGCTTTAGTTGGTAGAAGTTATGCTGTCTTCCAATATTTAAAACAAAATTCTCCATCCGAAAAAACTGATACTGATGCTGGATTATCAAGCTCCAGAAAAAGTTATTGCTGGTGCCATATTGGCTCTACAGCTTCAAGTCAATATTATTATGGCTACCTGAAAGAAATTGCTGGACCTAACTGGGTGCAAGCTGTAAATAATACTTCAGGAAAAGTCATAACCTATGATGGAGGATATACTCAGAGCTCTGTTGTTCAAGCGTTTTATTCATCATCTACTGGTGGAAAAACAAATGATAATGTAGTTGGATTTGGTTCTGCAACTCCATGGCCATATTTAAAAACAGTTGATGATCCATGGTCAGTAGATAATAGAGTTGGAAATCCAAAAGCTGCGTGGTCGTATGACTTCAGCTCTTACCAGTTATCCAAAAATATTCTTTGCGGTGAGACACCATGCTTTGATGCAATAACAGATATTTATGTATCTTCTGTTTCAGAATCTGGTGCTGCTTTACAGGTTACAATGAAAGGTTTTAAAAATGGATCTGCTAAAACTGTAACTAAATCCGGTAGAAATATTAAATCTCAATTAGGATTCACATCACATTATTTCAAAACATCAAGTCAGTCGGATGTTTCGAATTTAAATATAGGACCAATTACTGCAAACAATACAACAACCACCGCTGTTGAAAATACTTCAAGCTCAACAGGTGATACTCCACAGTATGCAACTTCATCTAGTGGCCTAAATTTCTTATCAAAAGCAGGACTTTTAAATGTATGTAATGAAACATCAAGTGCATGTCAAGCAAAAACAATTTCAAGAGAAGAAGCTGCAGCAGTTGTAACTGTGGTTGGTGGGGTCTCTCTTGATGCTCCAAATGCATATAGTGATGATGATCAAAGTGTTTACCAACAAGCAACAAATGCTTTGCCTTATTATGGAATGCAAGTTTGTTTTGGTAGCCCATTTCAAATTCAACCATCCGAAACTGTTTCTAGAGATGAACTTGCTTGTTTACTTGTTAAGTCTATAAGAGCTGGAACAACTGAAAATCTAAGTGGTTCAGTTGATAATTACTCTGATGAAGGTGCAAGTAAATGGACAAATGAAATAAATGTACTTGCAGCAAATGAAGTAATACCTGCATGCAGTGACTTAAGCGATAAATTTTGTCCAAGTCGAAAAATAACAATCGGAGAAGTTTCATATATTGTAAATAAATTAGTTGAAAAATCACTCGTTCCGACATCGGTATTTGATGCTAATCCATTCCAAGCAGGCTGGGCAGCAAATGGTGGTGAAGTAACTGAAGCATCATCCACAGCTGTTTCAAATCCTAATGCGGGTAATGATGCATGCGTACCCCAGGACAATAGTTCTCTTGTTATAAATTCGACTCTAGATATCCAACAATTTCTATCCAATAATGGATTTAATCCTGGGCCAATTGATGGACAATCTGGTCCAAAAACTAAAAATGCAATTATTTCCTTTCAAAAAGAAAACGGACTTTTAGCAGATGGTATAGCTGGAAATAAAACTAAAGCTGCAATGAGAGCATATACAGGTTGTAAAACTGAAAATGTTTGCATTGCAAGAGATAATAAATCGGCAAAACTTGACTCTATTGCAGATGTTCAAACGTATCTAGCAAACAACGGATTTAATCCAGGAATTATAGATGGAAAAATGGGATCCTACACCAGAGAAGCAATAAAAGCCTTCCAAAGAAAAGTTGGATTAATTCCAGATGGCGTCGCTGGAACAAGAACTAAATCTGAAATGAAATCTTATACAGGCTGTTAGCCGAGATACTTTCTAATTTTTTTTCCAATATATTCAGCATTTATTTTAAAAAACTCAGCTAAATCTTTTTCTGGTGCAGATTTACCAAATGTTTGAATACTAAAAGATTCAGTTATGTTACCAATATAATCTGACCATCCTGTAGCTTTACCTAACTCAATGGTAAAGGTAAGTTCATTATTATTTAGTGACTCAGATATTTCAGAAGTTAATTTATTTAGTATTGGAACACTTACAATTTGAACTGAAAAATCTTTCAGTATCTCTTTTACTTCCCATGCTAAATTAACTTCTGAACCTGATGCAAAAATAGTTAAATCATTACCTTTAGAAATGACAAAGCCACCTTTTAGGAAATCTGAATATTTGATATCATAATCTAAAAATTTCAAATTTTGCCTTGTCAGTGAAAGAGCTTTGGGGTTTTTTGTGTCTGAAAATAAATACTTATATGCATAGATTGTTTCAATACTATTTGAGGGTCTAATAACATCTAGTCCAGGAATTAGCCTCAAAGACATAAGGTGTTCTACTGGTTGGTGTGTTGGGCCATCTTCACCAAGATATATTGAATCATGGGTAAAAATATAAGCAGAATTTAAATTCATCAATGAAGCTAGCCTGATGCTTGGACGCATATAGTCTGAAAAAACTAAAAAAGTAGAACCAAAAGAAAATAAATTACTATGAAGACTTATTCCATTAACTACTGCTGCCATACTGTGTTCTCGAATTCCAAACTCTATATTTTGTCCACTTCTATTTTCACTTTTGTATGATTCTTCACTAATTATTTGTTTAGTTGATGCTGCTAGATCTGCCGAACCCCCTAGAACAAATTTATTCTTTAAGCCAATTAAATTCAAGTAATTACCGCCAGTAACACGTGTGGCTGCTTCTTGAATTTCAAAACTTTCAGGAAAATTTAATTCTTTTTTTTCAAACTGTTTCCATAGTTTTTTAAATGATTCATCATTTTTTAATTTATTGTTTAAGTTTGAATTCCATTTTTCATAAGATTTATCATCCTCTAATCTTTTTTCAGCAAAATAATCATGGACATCATCACTATGCTCGAAAGGATCTCCTTCCCAGCCTATTTCATCAAAAAATAATTTCATTTCTTCACTACCAAGAGGAGCGCCATGTATTGAGCTAGTATTTTGTTTATTTGGTGCGAATTTTCCGATAGTACTTTTTGCAATAATTAAAGAAGGTTTTCTTTTTTCTTCTTTTGATAAATCTATCGCATTTTTAATTTCTATTTCGTTGTGTCCATCAACTTCTAAAACTTGCCATCCAACAGACTCGAATTTTTTCTTTTGATCCGTAAGGGATACTTTATCAACATTGCCATCTATAGAAATATTGTTGTCATCAAAAATATAAATCAGTTTTCCTAATTTCCATACTCCAGCTAACTCCGCAGCTTCAAAAGATACCCCTTCCATCAAATCACCGTCAGAGACTATTCCATACACATTATGATCAATAATGTCTTCTCCTAAAACTTCAGATAAATAGGACTCAGCTAAAGCTAGTCCAACTCCAGTTGCAAATCCTTGACCAAGAGGTCCTGTAGTAATATCTATTCCTAATGATGTGTCAACTTCAGGATGTCCAGCAGTATTAGAATCTAGTTGTCTAAATTGCTTGATATCGTCTATAGAAATATCAAAATTATTGAAATGAAGCAAGCTATAGAGCAACATCGAACCGTGGCCGGCACTTAAAACAAATCTATCCCTGTTGATCCAATCGGGGTGTTTATTTGATACTTTTAAAAAATATTTAAATAAAACTGTTCCGACTTCTGCCATACCCATAGGCATTCCTGGATGTCCAGAGTTAGCTTTTTCAACAGCAGCTGCTGAAATAACTCGAATAGATTTTGTTACTTTATCAAACATTGCTTTAAGTATATAAGAATCTATACAGACGCAAAGGAATCTTTTGCATGGTAAGAAGACCTTACTAACGGGCCTGACTCAACATGTGGAATTCCAAATGATTCTCCTAGAAATTTATAGAAATCAAATTCTTCTAACGGCGCATATCTATCAATTGGCCTGTGTTTGGCTGTAGGTCGTAAGTATTGTCCAATAGTTACAATGTCTACATTTAATTTTGAAATATCTTTTAAAACTGATGCTACTTCTTCTTTACTTTCGCCCATACCAACTATTAATCCTGTTTTTGTTTTTCCCTGAAAACCTTGAGATTTTACATAGTGGAGCAATGATAAAGATCTTCCATAAGATGCTGAAGTTCTTATTTCTCTTTGTAGTCTTGGCACAGTTTCAAGATTATGATTGATTACTTCAGGGGAAGCGCTAATTATATTATCAATTGCTGACCTATCCCCTTTAAAATCAGGAATCAAAACCTCTACGTCACATTTGTTATTTAATTTCTTCACTTCATTAATAGTTTCAGCAAAAAATAAAGAACCTCCATCTTTTAAATCGTCTCTATTGACTGAAGTAATTACAGCATGGGTAAGTTGCATTGCCTTAACGCTTTCTGCTACCCTTGCAGGCTCTTCCCAGTCTAGGCTTCCAGGCTTTCCGGTTTTTACATCACAAAATCCGCAAGCCCGAGTGCATACATCACCCATAATCATAAATGTTGCTGTTCCCATCGACCAGCATTCATATATATTTGGACAAGATGCTTCTTCACAAACTGTATTTAGCTTTTTTTCATTTAATAAGTTTTTTAAAGATCTGTAATCATTTCCTAAATTAGCTTTTACCTTCATCCACTCAGGCCTCCTTGGTTCACTTGGTAAAACTCCTCTGATAGTTATCGGGATACCTTTATTAGTGGGTCTAAAAACTCCGTTGGCAACCATTTTGTCAATATTAAACTCTTTTCTTGACTTGAGCTGCTTAGGTGTAAATTGTGAAAATTGCTTGTCAACTTCAAGATACTGAAATGATTTTGCAAAATTCTTAGATATTATTTCTGAAACTTCATCAAAGGATACTTCCTGATTAAAGTTCTGTATTGAAGTTATTTTTTCTAACTCATTCCCACAAGGATTGATTAGTTCAAAACCCTCAAGTTTATCAAAAATATTTAGTGAAAATCCATGATATGTAGTCCACTTACTAACTTTTATTCCGATTGAAGCAATTTTCCCATTTTCAGTCCAAACCCCTGTATCGTCTTCCTTTGTGAATGAGTCAATAGATAATTCCTCAAGAGTATCAATTAATACTTCTTCAATTAACCTTACGAATGGAACTACTTTTTTTGGATCTTCAAGTCTAATAATTGGATACCCGATCAATTGCCCTTCTCCGTGAAAAGTAATATCACCACCTCTATCAGTCTCAAAAAAATCAATTTTCATATTTTCCAAGTCTTTGAGAGGTACTAATAAACTATCGCTTTTTGATGTTCTTCCAGAAGTAATAACATTTTCATGTTCAAGTAATAATAGATAGTCATCGTTGTCCAAGTTGCTTGCAACAGATTTGTGTAAACCAACTTGCAAATCGTAAGCTTCAGAATACGGAAGTTTACCGAGCCATCTTACATTTAGTTTTCTCAAATTAATTTAATTCCTGTGACCAATCAGAGTTTTCCAATTTCTCTTTAATAGAATTTAAAAATAATAATGCAACTGATCCATCAAAAACACGGTGATCCCAAGTCAAACTCAATATTCCAGTATGTCTTATTGCTATAGAGTCCGTTCCATCTTGAGTTTCAATTACAACTGGTCTTTTTTTAACTGACTCAGTAGATAATATTGCCACATTAGGTTGATTAATTATAGGAGAAGTTAAAAATGAGTTAAAAGATCCATTATTAGAGATTGTAAATGTGCTACCTGAAACATCGTCCAAATCATAGTTTCCTTCTCTTAACTTTTGTGATATATCAGAAATTTTTCTGGCAAGGCCTTTTAAACTCAATGAGTCTGCTTCACGTAAGGTCCCGACTAATAAACCCTCTTGATTTAGATCAATAGCGATACCTAAATTAATTTGGTTATGAATATTGTGCATATCTTTATCTAAATCAAATGAACTATTAACTACTGGATAATCCCTCAAGGCGTAAATTGTTGCTAAAGAAATAAATGGAAGATAAGTAAGAGAGAAACCATTATCTTCCTTGAATGATTTCTTATTGTTACTTCTAAGTATTTCAACATTTTCATAATCAACCTCAACAGAAGTCATAACGTGAGCTGAGGTTTGTTTTGACATAACCATATTTTCAGCAATTCTTTTTCTCAATCGTGAAATTTCACCGCTGGAAGATTTATCTACTTGTCCTTTATCTTGCTGTTGTAAAGGTGGTTCTTTTGCCTTTTGAGTTACCTTATTTCCAGAAGATATGAAACTTTCGATATCTTTTCTAGTAATTCTTCCACCTGAACCGGTACCTTTAACTTTTTCAAGATCAATATTATTTTCAGAGGCAATTTTTCTTACAACTGGAGATAGTTTTAAATTAGATTTTTTTATAGTTGGTGCAGGCATAACTTCTTCATCAATTTCTTCTTGAGTTGGTTTTTCTACAATTTCAATTTCATTTGAAGATTCTTCGATTACAGGGTTTTCATTTGAATCTCCATCAAGTTCTAGAAGAGATGCACCAACTTCAACTGTCTCCCCTTCTTCAACCAACAATGAAGTTACTTGACCTGTAAAAGGTGACGGAACTTCCGTATCAACTTTATCAGTTGAAATCTCTAAAATTGGATCATCTTCTTTCACGTTATCACCAACTTGAACTAGCCAACGAAGTATTGTTCCTTCAGTTACCGTTTCACCCAATTGGGGCATAGTTACAATTTGAC
>CETH01184467.1_pt1 | contig 16200 bp, 15 predicted proteins | sample 361461 | NCBI WGS metagenome assembly CETH01 (sample SAMEA2622695, study PRJEB7988) | marine metagenome | isolation source: saline water (ENVO:00002010), including
CTTATAGGAATATCTTGGAAATCATTATCGACATCGCGAAGTTTTTTTAATTCTCTAAAGCTAGAGCCGCTGGTACTAATTGAAAAATGTGGGTAAAGAGGCAAAACTACTACTTCTTCAATTCCATCTGCTTTTATATCCGCAATTGCTGATTCAGTAAAAGGATGCCAATACCTCATTGCTATATAAGTAGTTGCATCCAAACCTCTTGCTCTAAGCATACTTTGCAATTCTCTTGCTTGTTGCTCTGTAATACGTCTTAGAGGAGATCCTCCTCCAATAGCAAGATAAGCTTCTTGAGATTTTGTACTCCTTAAAGTACTAATTAACCATGCCAAAGGCTTTTGAAAAGCAGGTATTGGCAATCTAATAATTTCTGGATCTGAAAATAAATTATACAAGAATGGTCCCACATCTTTTATTCTCTCTGGACCACCCAGATTCATTAATAAGATTCCGACCCTAGCCATCCTAAAAATAACTTCTTACTTAGAGATTGATTTACTTCTAAACGAACGTCAATATATCTACAAGTATTGAAGTAGATGAACCTCTTAAGTCAAATATCAGAAATCAATCAAAAGATGTCAAATTCTGGCATTAATTTAAAGATTGAACAACGAGGCAAAAGATTAAATTTAAGAGGGAAATTACCTTCTCAGGAAAATAACAAGATTTTCAAAACACAAAGAATTTCTTTGGGACTAAAAGCTGATAGAGAAGGAATTATAGAAGCAGAAAAGTCTATTCAATTAATTAGTTTACAACTAGAACATGAGAAATTTAGATGGGATGATTGGTTAAGCTTTGGAGAAAAGAAGAAAAAAGTCAAAGAAAGTAATCTTCAAGATCAGTTAAAAAGTTTTGAGGCTAATTTCTTCTCCCAAAAAGTTTCTAATGCTGGTCTATCTAGCACCAAGACCACTTGGGAGTCCTCTTATGTCCCTTATTTAAGAAGATTAAGTAAACTTTTTGATGATGGAGATTTTAAAAATCTTCAAGATTTATTTCTCAAGACCTTACTCTCATATAAAGAAGGTAGCAGGAGTAGAAAACAGTGCGGAACATCCATTTCTGTCTTTGCTAATTACCTAAAAGAAGACCTTCCTAACTCCTGGAGAAATCATGCGAATGGCTATGGATTAAAAAAAGCTAATTTTAGAAATTTACCTACAGATAAAGACATTGAACAATTATGGACAGAAATACCAAATAAATCATGGCAATTAGTATTTGGTCTAATGGCTACTTATGGACTAAGAAATCATGAAGTATTTTTCTGTGACCTAAGTTCATTAACAAAAAATTCAGACAAAGTTATAAGAGTTTATCCAACAACTAAAACAGGAGAGCATCAATCGTGGCCTTTTCATCCTGAGTGGGTTGAAAAATTTGAACTATATAAACTCTCATCTAATAAAATGTTGCTTCCTAAAATAAATCTAGATTTAAATAAAACATCTTTACAAAAAATCGGGAAAAGAATTGGTGAGCAATTTAGAAGATACAAACTTTCAATTACTCCATATCATCTAAGACATGCATGGGCTATCAGAACAATTCATTATGGATTGCCTGATTCTGTTTCGGCTAGAATGATGGGTCACTCTGTATCTATTCACACCCAAAATTATCATCATTGGATAACCAAAAGAGATCATCAAAAAGCTGTAAATAAAGCATTGAACTCATTTAATAAGAAAATCTAATGTAGAATTTTCTTTTATAACATTAAGAACTTATAGAAAATTTTCGTCTAAAATCTAAACTCATAATTATCACTTAAACAATGAATAAGAAGATGGATAAAAAAGACCATAAATCACGAATGGAAAAACGTAAGGAATTACAAATCAAAAGATTATCTGAAAGGCAAATTGAAAAAGGTCTTATTCTTGTATTAACTGGAAATGGCAAAGGCAAAACAACTTCTTCATTAGGAATGGCGCTAAGAACTGTTGGTCATAATGAGAAAGTCGCAATAATTCAATTCATTAAAGGTGCCTGGAATACAGGAGAAGAAAAAGCTTTAAAAGCTTTTAATGACAAAGTAAGTTGGCACTCTTTAGGCGGGGGGTTTACTTGGGAAACTCAAGATAAAGAAGAAGATATAAAGTTAGCTAATAAGGCATGGTCCAAAGCCAAACAATTTATACAAGATGAATCATTTAAATTGGTCATTCTTGATGAAATTTTAATTGCATTAAAATTAGGATATTTGAAAGAACAAGAAATTATAGATAATATAAGATTAAAGCCTTTATCATCACATGTAATTCTTACCGGTAGAGGAGCAACTCAAAATATAATTAAATTTGCTGATCTTGTAACTGAAATGACTTTAATAAAACATCCTTTTAAAGATCAAGGAGTAAAGGCTCAATCATGCATAGAGTTTTAAATTACAAATTAATTTTCATTATCAATTTTTTTTTTAAACGTTAGAAGCAATGATAATCCACAAATTAATATTGCCTCATGAACTTCTGGATAACTCCAACAAGAAGGGTATCTGCTTACTTCTTCAACAGCAGAAAGAGTCAAGAGTCATCATCTCACTTGTAGATAATTGACTATTCATTCAATTAAACAGATAAACTAAATAAGCACTTTTTCTTACCCTTCGCTAGCAATCCAATACAGAATAGAAATAATTACCCTATGGCTGCTACTGTCAAAACGATAGAGGTAATGAATGTCTTACAAAAGAGTTCTACTAAAACTTAGTGGGGAAGCCCTAATGGGTGATAAACCATATGGAATTGATCCTGCCATTGTTCAAGCTATTGCTCATGATGTTTCTAAAGTTGTTGAGAAGAAAACTCAACTTGCAATTGTTGTAGGGGGTGGAAATATTTTTAGAGGTCTGAAAGGTTCAGCTGATGGAATGGATAGAGCAACAGCTGATTACGTAGGTATGCTTGCTACTGTAATGAATGCTATCTCTCTTCAAGATGGGTTAGAAAGGGCAGGAGTTGAGACAAGAGTTCAAACTGCTATAGAAATGCAAGAAATTGCTGAACCATATATAAGGCGAAGAGCTATTAGACATCTAGAAAAAGGAAGAGTAGTAGTATTTGGGGCTGGCTGCGGCAATCCATTCTTCACAACAGATACCACAGCCGCACTAAGAGCAGCCGAGATAAACGCTGAGGTAGTTTTTAAAGCCACAAAAGTTGATGGCGTATATAGTCGAGATCCAAATAAATTTAGCGATGCGATTAAATATGATTCCCTGAACTTTCAAAGAGTCCTAAGTGAAGAAATAGCTGTTATGGATAGTACTGCAATAGCTTTATGCAAAGATAATAATATACCTATTGTAGTTTTTGATATTTTTAAACCAGGAAATATTTCAAAAGCTGTTGCAGGTGAAGCAATAGGGTCTTTAATTAATAATAACTAAACAATTATCTAATCTTTTGAATCATGGACGAAAAAGAGCTCGAGACGAATATGGTCAAATCAGTAGAAGCAAGCCAAAGGATGTTTAACACCATAAGGACTGGAAGAGCCAGTACATCTTTGCTAGATAGAATTAAAGTTGAATACTATGGTTCTGATACTCAACTAAAAGCTTTAGCCACTATTTCTGCTCCTGATTCTCAGACAATTTCAATTCAGCCATTTGATATTAATACTTTACAATCAATAGAAAAAGCAATTTCTTGCAGTGATTTAGGAATTACACCAAATAATGATGGCAAAATAATTAGAATTAATGTTCCACCATTAACAGAAGAAAGGCGCAAAGAATTTTGTAAATTAGCCTCAAAATATGCAGAAGAAGGAAAGATTGCATTAAGGAATATAAGAAGAGATGCAATTGATAAGATCAAAAAGGCGGAGAAAGATAGTGGGCTATCTTTAGATGAATCAAGGGATCAACAACAAACTATTCAAAAAATAACTGATAAATATATTGCCTTAATTGATAAAAATCTATCTGAAAAAGAATCTGAAATTCTAAAGGTTTGATTACTTATGATAGTGCCATAATAGGTGGGGGAGTTGCAGGAGCTACAGCGGCCTTTCATTTAGCAAATTTAGGTTATAAAATAATAGTTCTAGAAAAAAACAATTCACCTACGATAAAACCTTGTGCTGGAGGGGTTGCTTCCTCTGTTAATAAATATTTCCCTTTCGATTTAAAGGATAGCGTCGAGAGTGTAATTAATAGAGTAGATTTTTCCTGGAATTTCTCAGATAAAGTAATTGCTAAATTATCAGGATCTTCTCCTTTCTGGATAGTAAAGAGAGAAATTTTCGATGAATTTATAATTGACAAGGCAGCAAATCAAGGGGCGAACATCAGACGATCTTCTAATGTAATAAGTATTAAAAAAATCAAAAACTCTTGGGGAATTAGTTGTGATGATAATTTTTCTCTAGAAACCAAATCAATTATTATCGCAGATGGATCTAATTCAAATTGGCCACAACACTTTGGGCTTGGTCCAAGAAAACCTAGATTTGCTCAAACACTATCAATAAGGATAAATGGAATAGAAAACGTAAGTTCCAACACAACCCAATTTGAATTTGGACTAATTGAGAGAGGTTTCGCTTGGGCTTTCCCTTTAAAAGATGGAATAAATATTGGGGTGGGATCCTTTATTGGCGGTGGAAATTTAAAAGAGAAAGTTGATATTGATAAACTTATATATGGGTTTGGATTGAAATATAATTATTCAACCCCTGCATTTAAATATCTCAGAATTTGGAATGGTAATAAAAGACTACATGGAGATGGGATATTAGTAGTAGGAGATGCTGCTTCTTTATGCGATCCTTTTTTGGCAGAAGGAATCAGACCTTCGCTATTAAGTGGATATTATGCATCTAAAGCAATTCATAATTGGCTAAAAGGAACCTCAAATGATTTAAAACTTTATTCAGAAATAATAGAAGATAAATGGGGTAAGTCTATGCAATGGGGTAAGAATATTGCTCAAGTATTTTATAGGTTTCCTAAGACTGGTTATAATCTTGGAATTAAAAGAAAAACAGCTCCTGATAGAATCGCGAAAATACTATCCGGAGAAATGAGTTATGAAGATATTGCTATAAGAGTAATTAAAAGACTTCTACTAAATCAAAAATAAATTGGGATTAATTAATTTCTATATAGGCAAAAGATCCTGCTTATGAATTGTATTTAATCTGTTTTCAATAATTTCTTCTAAATCTCTAATTGCTTTGCTAAAACCTTCAATACCTTCAGCTAATTTATCACTTGCCATTTGATCTTCCAACATTTTAATTTTAAACGATTGTTCATCAAGAATTAATTTCTCAAAAGATTCTTCTATATTATCCTTCTGAAGTTTTTGAATCAACACGGATTCATCGTTATCTAATGCTTCTAAAAATTTAGGAGAAATTGTCAACAAATCGCAGCCAGCTAATTCTTTAATTTCATCTATATTTCTAAAACTAGCCCCCATTACTTCTGTCTTATAAGACATCGTTTTGAAATAATTAAAAATTTTGGTAACCGAAATCACTCCTGGATCTTCACTCCCTGAATAATTATCTTTACCTGTTTTAGCTTTATACCAATCTAAAATCCTTCCAACGAATGGTGAAATTAATGTTACTTTAGCCTCTGCACAAGCTACTGCCTGATAAAAGCTAAAAAGCAAAGTCAAATTGCATTGTATCCCCTCTTTCTCTAGTACTTCAGCTGCTTTAATACCTTCCCAAGTAGAAGCTATTTTAATAAGAATTCTTTTTCTATCAATTCCGAAGGACTCATACATTTTGATAATTTTTCTAGCCTTGAGAATAGTTGCTTCTTTATCAAAACTTAATCTTGCATCAACTTCTGTAGAAACTCTACCCGGAATTAATTTTAATATTTCTCTACCAAATAAAACACAAACTTGATCCATAGACTCGTCAAGCAATTCTTTAGGATTTTTGGTTGATGCAATTTTATCCTTAGCTATCTGAATGGATTCATTAATTAAATGAGAATAATTAGGATTTTTAGCAGCAGCCAAAATCAAAGAAGGATTTGTCGTAGCATCTCTAGGTAAAAATTTCTTAATTGAGTCTAAATCTCCAGTATCAGCAACTACAACCGTCATTAAAGAAAGCTGTTTTAGATTTGAAGTCATTAGTATTTTAAATGTATAAATATAAACTAACTATCTTGTGCAAAGAAATCATCCCTTGAGTGAGGGGATCAACTAATAATTAAATCATGTTAATATTTTTACTAACACAAAAAATCATGAATTATTTATTTAGGTGGTATTTTTTCTAATACAATTAAACTCTCAATTATTTTTTTAGCGGCCGGGACAGCCACATTAGAACCATATGCATAGGATTTTGTAGGCTCATCAACTACAACCATAACTATATATAGAGGATTATCTGTAGGGAATGTAGCAATAAAGCTACAAACTTTTGAAGTATAAGTTCCTCCAACCGCCTTTTGAGCTGTTCCTGTTTTCCCTCCAATATTATATCCTTTAATTCTCGTTCCATTTCCGCTACCATTCTCAACAACGGACTCCATCCAAGAAAGAATCGTCGAAGAAACTTGCGGAGAGAATAATAATTCTTTTCTTTCAATATCTCTTTGATCAATATATTCTTTAAAAGCAAAAGAGATATGAGGTTGAACTAGTTTTCCACCATTTGCCAATGCTGCATATAATTGAGCTAATTTAATAGGTGGAATAGCAAATCCTTGACCAAAAGATGTAACTGCTGGTTCTATAGGCTGATTAACAAATACTGTTTTGGATTTCATTTGTCCAGGTAAAGAATCTCCTAAATCAGTTTCAAGACTTTCTCCAATTTCAAGTTTATTTAATAAATCCCAATATAAATCTGCTGGGAGATTGCTCATAATTTTTACCATTCCCACATTACTAGAAACCTGTAATACTCGTGGATAATCAATTATTCCATTACCTTTTTTATTCCAATTAGATAATGACCAACCACCTATATTTACAACGCCTTCATCGTTCACAACACCATTTTCATCTATTACTTCCGCTTGAAGAGCAAGGGCTAGATTAATGGGCTTAAAAGTTGATCCTGGCTCTATTAAATCTTGCACATACCAATTTTTATATAATTCTGAATTATATTTCCAATATTTATTTGGATTATAAGAAGGTGCGGATGCAAGAGCAAGAATCTCTCCATCCTTAACATTCATAACTAAAGCAAAACCTTTCTTTGCATTCCATTCTTTCACTTGCTCTTCAATAGCTTTATGGGCAACCAATTGCAATCGAGAATCTAAAGTTAATCGTAATTTTGTATCGTCATTAATTAAATTTCCAGGTTTAGTATTATCTGGTAATGGAGTCCCATCCGCGCCTTTTCTATAAATCTGAACTTTCTTATTGATTTTTAAATATTGATTTAATTTAAGTTCTAGTCCAGATTGAGGTTCCTTGTCCTTATTAACAAAGCCAATAACACTTGCAAATAACTCTCCTTGAGGGTAAACCCTTTTTGAATATTCTTCTATATCAAGACCACTAATAAAAAGATTTCTAATTTTATTTGCCTGTTCTAAATTTAAGTCATCTGAGAGCTTAATACCTGTTTCTTGAATAGATAATTTCTCTACAAGAATAGGTAATGGAATATTCAGAATTTTTGAGATTTGTTTTGCTACTTCTTCTGGTCTTCTTTTCGACCCTGGAAGATCTCCTGGAAAATTAAAGAATCTAGGATGTGCCCAAAGAATATAGGAACTCTCATCAAATGCTAATAATCTATTATTCCTATCCACTATACTCCTCCTTAATTTAAGAGGCGTAGTTTTATAAACCTGAAAAGACCTGGCTTTTAATTGAAGTTCATCTCCTCTAATTATTTGGAGCCAGGCTATTTTACCTAGAAGAATAAATAATCCTGTAGAAAGCAAAAGAAAGACTAATTCAAGTCTAAAGGGATGGATCTTATATAATTTTATAATTTTTTTTCTTTTCATAATATTTTAATAAAATATTAATAACCTTTTAATACAGGTGATAAGAAAATTTGATCTAAAAGATTATTCATAAGACCAGATTTTCTTAGTACTATATTATCTAAATCAGGTTTTCGTAAATAAATCAAATCCTCTGGATTAGCTACTTTTAATTCAGTTTTAACATCATAAGTGTCAAGATAATATTTCTCTAAAAAAGCGATTGAATCTACATAGGATTTATTTACCTCTCTAAGATCGTTAAGATTAGAATAAACATTTGTCCACTTAGATTGACTTCTTATAGTAAAAAATGAGCCCAATAAAACTGATAAAACAATCATAATATTTATACTATCTATAACCTTATGAATCATAGAAAGATATAACTTTCTAGAAATCCTAACAGGATGTTTATTTTGATAATTATATGAGTCTAGAATTTTAGAATCTTCTAATAGATTTCTAGATCCTTGGGAATTCTTAAATGATTTATTATTAAAACTAGATATTTTCATAAACAATGAAACCTATATTAAAGGAAACACAAATATTTATCCAAAGCAATAGTATTAAAACATTATTTATTTATTTTGTTAGTAATAATAAATTCATAAATGTAATACCATTCCATACTGAATGCATAACTATAGAGGGAAATAAATTACCAGAACTAAGCCTGACTATACACAATCCTATCCCTAGTACAAACAAAGGCGGGAACTCCCCTAAACTTAAATGAGCCAAAGCAAAAGTGAAAGCGGTAATTAATATACCAATATAGACTCCAAATTTTTCTCCTACAACTGGGAGCAAAGCTCCTCTAAAAATAATTTCTTCAAACAATGGAGCTAAGAACATTGTAGTTATTAAAAGTAATATAATAGCGATAAAATCATTACTATTTAGAACAATTTCTAGCAAAGGATTACTGCCGGCTTGTTCTTTTATGAAATAATTCATCAAAGCAGAAACAAGAAATACTGGAGGAATAACCATCAGCCAGCCTTTAATACCTATTATTAAATTTGACAGCAAAGGTTTAAATTTAAATTGTATAGAATCTAGGAATGAAGACTTACTATGAGATTGAATTTGTTTACATAAAATCAAGAGGGCAGGCAATGCCATGGAAATATATCCTATAAAAATCTTTAAAGATTGACTTATTGAAGACCTAAAGAATAGATCAAATTTACTAGTTAAAGGTAAAATTATTAGTGGTGAAAATAATTCACCTAATACTACAAAACCTCCGGCTATAAGTAATATAAGATCAACTAAATCTAGTTGAATATCTGATTTAATTATCCATAATAATTTTTTATTAAATAAACTTATCCAGAATTGATAAATAATTAGAATTGAGCCAAATAAAAGAAAAGCTATAGGCAAAAATTGAGTTAGATAAAATCTAATTAGAATATTATTATGATCTGTATATATACTAGTTTTATTATTAAATATTTTCTCAGAAATAATTTTATACAGCAAAGAATCTTTTTTAAAATCATTGATATCAGAATAAGTCAAAGATGATTTAGAGAAATCATTAAAATTAATTTTGTTTTTAAGTTGATTTAGAAAACTATCTTCAAAAGATATATTTTTTAATGAAGAAAGATATTCTTCTTTTGGTTCAATTATGGCTAAAAGTAATTTGTTTCTTTCTGATAGCTTTTCAAATTCTATACTCTTTAAACTATCTTGAAGTCCAATCAAAGGATCTTTAGTAAAAACAATATTTTTAACTGGATCTGGTAAATTTGGATAAGCCAAAACTTGTATCTCTTCCTGTCTAATAGTCAATTCAGATACAACTGATGGTCGTCTTAAACTATCTCTTAATCCTTGTTGCCATATAAACAATGTTATAATCAAAGAAAAAATTGCTAGAAGGATTTTCCACCTAGATTTAAAAAAATTCATACTTAAAGACTAATCCCCAAAAAACAATTTTCCTTAAGTTCATAATATATATCAGTTTTTGTTCTTCAAGGACATAACATAGATAATGAAAACTATTTTGACTGATGGCATTAAAAATAATTTTTGTTCGGCATGGATTAAGCAGCTTTAATAAAGAAGGGTTAATACAAGGGAGAAATGATGAATCTGTTTTAACATCCACAGGAAAATCTCAGGCTATAGCTGTTGGAAAAACTCTAAAAGGCATTAAGTTTGACAAAATCTTTTCTTCACCATTAAAAAGAGCTTCTGAAACGACTCAATACATCTCAAAAGAGCTAAACGAAGAATGTCCGCAACCTCTTTTAAATAATGAGCTTTTAGAAGTTGATCTTCAAAAATGGACTGGTTGTAAAATTAAAAATTTAAAAGCAGAATTTCCTAAGGAATATTTAATTTGGCAAAAAGATCCGGAAGAATTAACTCTTGAGAAGGAGAATGGTTCTTTATATATGCCAATTAAAGAATTATTTATACAAGCATCTTCTTTCTTAGAAAATTGTCTTGATGAATTTCCTTTGAATGAAGAAAAAACCATTTTAGTAATTGCCCATAATGCAATTTTGAGATGCCTAATTTTAAATCTTATTAATAATCCTAAAAGAGGCTTTAGAAAAATAAAACTTGATAATGCTTCAATCTCGATCATCAATATAAAAGAAAAAAGAGAAGGTACATATTTCTCTCAAATTGAATGTCTTAATGTTACTTCTCATCTAAAAAAAGAATTAATTCCCTCTAATGAAAATTCAAAGATAATTTTAGTAAGACATGGAGAAACTAATTGGAATCTAGAAGGCAGATTTCAAGGGCAAATCGACATCCCCTTAAATAATAATGGAAAGGAACAAGCTAAAAAGGCTAGGGAAATTCTGAAAGGAATAAAGATAAACAAAGCTTTTAGTAGTTTTTTAAAGAGACCTATGGAAACCGCTGAAATAATTCTAGAAGGGAAGAATATAAAACCAATAAAAGTATTAGAATTAGCTGAGATAAATCATGGTTTATGGGAAGGTAAATTAGAAAGTGAGATTAACGAGGATTGGGAAGAATTACTTGAACAATGGCATAAAAATCCTGAGAAAGTAATCATGCCAGAAGGTGAATCGATTCAAGATGTATGGGAAAGATCAGTTAAGGCTTGGCAGAAGATATGTAATCAACAAGAAGATGGGGATATTACTTTATTGGTTGCCCATGACGCGGTAAATAAAACTATTATTTGTTATTTAATGGGATTAGGCTATAAAGATATATGGTCAATAAAGCAAGGTAATGGGGGATTTAGTGTCTTTGAAATCTCTAACAAGAAAGACAGAGAGATTATCATCAATAGTATTAATATAACCACACATCTAGGGGGGATTATCGACTCAACAGCCTCAGGTGCACTTTAAAGTATGAAAAGCAATTATCTCCTAAAAAAAGTAAATATTCTAAAAGGTCCTAACAAGAAAGTTTTCCAAGATTCTGTATTAATCTTAAATGATGAGATTAAACTATTTGGAAAAGAAGCAGAAAAAAAGGCTGGAGAACTAAAGATAAAAATTATAGATGCTAAAAATCAATTAATTGCTCCATTATTAGTTGACCCTCATAGCTTATTGTTAGATCCAATTAATGGTTATGAAGATAATTTAAAAATGTTAAAGAAATCGGCGGCAATATCTGGATATGGAACAGTGGCAATACTTCCACATGGTTTAAGTTTCAGAGATAGTCCTGAAAAGTTATTACAAAAAGAAGTAAATCAATATGAAGTTAAGATATATTATTGGGGTGGATTAACTAAAAATGGAGAAGGGAAAGAATTATCAAATCATCATCTATTAATTAATACTGGAATAATTGGTTTTGCTGGTCATGATTTTATGCTTCCATCAGAAATTATTGAAAAATTATTGATAATAGGAGAAACAAAAGACTTACCAATTTTATTAACTCCAATAGAAAGAAATATTAAAGGTAATGGTTTTGTTAGAGAATCTATAGAGGCTTATCAAGAAGGATTACTAATTGATAATTATTTATCAGAAGTAATTCCATTACAACAAATAATTGATTTGAAGAAAAACTATAATAATAATTCAATTAGGATTAAGAATATATCAACAAAGCAAAGCATCTCAATTCTTAAAGATACAATTTCACCTCCCCTTACCAGTGTTTGTTGGTGGAATTTAGTTGCTGATAGTAGTAATTTAAATATGAATGATTTAGGTTGGAAAGTATTACCTTCTATTGGCTCAAGAGAAGACAGATTTGCTTTAATAGAAGGTCTAAAGAAAAAACTAATTAAAGCAATATCAGTAAATTCTATTGCTTTAGATGAAAGAGAGATACTTAAACCAATTAATGACAGATTACCTGGATTAAGTTCTTATGATTTAGTTTTACCTGCATTATGGCAAGAATTAATTATAGAAGGATCTTGGTCTATTGAGGATTTATGGCAATGTTTAAGCTTTGGTCCTTCTCAATTCCTTAAAACAAATCCTGAAACAATTAATATAGATAGTAAAAGATGGCTTCTATTTGATCCAAATATTCAATGGGAAAACAATCCGAAGGAAATAAATCAAATCAAACAATTAAATAGGCCATGGGTCAATAAAAGGATCAAAGGCAAAGTTATTGATACGGGTCTAATTTAGTGAAATTTTTCAATCTATGAATTGGCCAGAATCTAAAATATGCTCTACCTATTATTTGATTCTTATGAAGAAAATGCCCACCGGGCCAATATCTGCCATCCCAACTATTTGATCTATTATCTCCTAAAACAAAAACATGGTCTTTAGGAACTATAGCTTTAAGACCAACACATAAATTAAGCTTGATTTCATTATCTATGCACTTATTACTAACATAATTTTCTTCAATAAACTTTTCTCCAATAAATATATCTCCTTGATTATTAACTTCAACCAATTCATTTTCAAGAGCAATCACTCTTTTAATATATGCATCACAAGCAGGATCACTAACTCCAGGAATTATATTTACTGGGGGCAAAGTATAAAAGAAACATTGAATAGAATTTGGTAATTTAGTTTTTCTTCTTTTAATTAACTCCTTATCAAAAGAAAATGGAGAATTAAATACTATGATATCTCCTCTATCTGGATTTCTGCTCCTTGAAGATAATTTTTCTATTATTAATCTATCATTTATTTCCAATTCTGGGAGCATAGAACCTGAAGGAATATATCTCGCATCTGCTATCAAACTTCTAATTAAACCATATAAAAATATTGAGAAAAAGACTGGTCCTAAAAAATCTAATAATATGGATATTAGAGCTAGTAATTTAGTTATCTTTGACTTAGGAAATATGAATTTCATAGTAATTAAAATATATAAGTCATTAAGATTTAGCTTTAGTTAATAAAAGGAATATTTATAATCTTAAGTTTAATTCTCATTATTATTAATATTAATAAATGCTTCTATACAATTATCTACTAATAACTGAACATGTTCAACATCCTTCCATCCATCGATTTTCACTGTTCTTCCAGCTAATCCTTTGCTTGTTCTAAAAAATTCTGCTACATCCTCCAATTGATTTGGTGCAATTTGCTTAATACTTTCTATTTGACTTTGTCTAAAATCAGCTTCAGGAACACACAATAATTTCCCATCATACCTATCACAATCAAACATATCTAATAAACCTATTGGCTTTGCTTTGATTAGACACCCAGCAAAAGTCGGTTCTTCCATAATTACCATTGCATCCAATGGAGCTCCATCCTCAGCGAGTGTATTAGGTACAAACCCATAATCAAAAGGGTAACGAACAGATGAATGTAAAACTCTATCAAGAGCCATTATTCCTGCCTGGGAATAATATTCATACTTATTCCTGCTTCCAGCTGGAATCTCAACTACCAGATTTACTATTCCCTTCTCCGGGGATGGAGGAATTAGGCTTAGATCCATCTTTAAATATTGAATAGAATGGAACAACCTCTAGATCAAGAGGTCTTGGTTCTTCAAATAATACACTTGCCAGTGGTATAAGAACACTAGAAATCGCTACAAGAACACCAAATAGATTCAAATAAGGATTTTCAAGACCATAGTAATCAGATTGATCCTTATATTTATTATGAGGATTTAAAGAATCATTCATTAAAAAAATATCTTATATTTAATTTATTAATTGAAAAGATCAAAGATTCGTTATTAAGTCCTATAAAAATTATAAGTTATTATAAAAAATTTTTAATAAATTCTCCTGAAATTTTATTCAATTTATTTTTTCATATTTTCCAACAAATTCTTTATTGATCTTAATTCTTCTAAAATTGAACTTAATGAATTCTGAGCTGCAGAAGCAGGTGAATTTAACACTTCAACTGTAACTTCCTTTATTCTAAGAATATCTTTAGCAAATCTAGCCACTTCATTAGGATGAAATAATAGAGGATCTTTCTGATCACTTCTATATTCAGGATTTAATTTTCTAGGGTTAAAAGGGGGATTAAGATTTCTAGGATCTGTATTTGTATACCTATAAACCGATGCTCTAGATCTATTAAGAGATCTTTGTACTTCATCAATACCAATCATGGATTCAATATTTGACATGTTTTTAATAAATTAAGCTGAAAGTAAAGGGATTTCTAGAATGATTGATTTTGACTTCTCCTTTCATTAAGACTGACTCTTTAAAAGAGGTAATACTTCGAAAAAAAATAGCAGATAAAAGACGCAAAGCTACACCCCTTTAGCGACTCAAGACACACTGTAAAAATATGATCAGATAAATTGATAAGATTGAGTATCTTCAATGTCATTAATTATGCGCGTCTCTCATCTAGGATTAAATACACTTAGGGACGTCCCATCAAATGCTGAGATTGCTTCTCATCGTCTACTTCTTAGAGGAGGATTCATAAGAAGAATTAGTGGTGGAATTTATGCATATATGCCATTACTTTGGAAGGTTATAAAAAAAATCACTAATATTATTGAAGAAGAGCTTGAAATCATAAATTGTAATCAGACCCTTTTACCTCAATTGCATCCATCTGAACTCTGGCTCAAGTCAGGTAGATGGAAAAATTACACTGAAGGGGAAGGTATAATGTTTAATTTAAAAGATCGTCAAGATAAGGAATTTGGATTAGCTCCTACTCATGAAGAAGTTATTACAAATGTTGCTGCTGAAACTATAAATTCTTATAAACAATTACCAATATCTTTTTTTCAAATTCAGACAAAATTTAGAGATGAAATACGGCCAAGATTTGGACTAATGAGAAGCAGAGAATTTATAATGAAAGACGCTTACTCATTTCATGCAAATAAGAAAGATTTACAAATTTTCTATAGTAAAGTCAAAAGCTCATATGAAACAATTTTCAAGAAATGTGGTCTAAGAACTGTTTCTGTTGATGCAGATAGTGGCGCTATAGGAGATGGAGCCTCTCGAGAATTTATGGTTATTGCCGAATCTGGTGAAGATACGATATTAACGACTCAAAGTGGCGATTATGCTGCAAATATTGAAAAAGCAATTTCAATACCTTCAGAAGCAATACCTTTAAAAAAAGCAAAAGAAGAACTCATTAAGACACCCTCCCAAAAAAAGATATTACAACTATGCGAATCTCATGCTCTGCATGCATCACAATTAATCAAGGTATTATTATTTATTGCGGAAGATGCATCAAATCATAAAACCCTAGTTTTGACTTGTTTAAGAGGGGATCATGAAATTAATGAAACAAAATTATTTAACATAATTGCTTCAAAAAAGATAGATAATATTATTTCCATAAGGACATTAGAAGAAGAAGATTTTAAAAAAGAAAAAATCCAGTCAATACCGCTTGGATTTATTGGTCCAGATCTTGACGAAAACTTATTAATAGAAAGTAATTTATCAAATAAAATGATTCGAATTGTTGATACATCTGCTTTAGAACTAGAATCTTTTGTTTGTGGAGCAAATGAAATAGGATTTCATAAATTCTTTTCTAATTGGAATTCATTAAAAATAAGCCATGAAACAGGAGATATTAGAAATGCTTCTGAGGAGGACTTTTCAATTAATGAAAAAGGAGAGAAACAAAAGCTTTTTAAGAAAAAAGGTATTGAAGTTGGTCACATTTTTCAATTAGGTCAAAAATATTCAACCTGCCTAAATGCATCTTTTACTAATGAATCTGGTTCATTAGAATATTTGTGGATGGGTTGCTATGGAATAGGAATAACTAGGCTTGCGCAAGCTGCTATAGAGCAAAATCATGATGAGAATGGTATTTACTGGC
>CETH01065573.1_pt1 | contig 16195 bp, 16 predicted proteins | sample 361461 | NCBI WGS metagenome assembly CETH01 (sample SAMEA2622695, study PRJEB7988) | marine metagenome | isolation source: saline water (ENVO:00002010), including
TTAAAAAAACCAAGACGTTGGTTGGTGGAGGGACACTATCGATAGTTAACCAGACGGTAGTTCGCGCTTTGGAGAATTTGGGATACAGCACTGATCAATGTGAGGACATCCTTTCGCATATAGATAGTCATGGGAGCGCAAAAGAAGCCCCTTACCTGAAAGAAGAACATCGAAATGTGTTTGCTTGTTCGATGGGGGATCACGTTATCGAACCTCTTGGCCACGTAAGGATGATGGCGGCTGTTCAACCTTTCCTTTCTGGCGCTATTTCTAAGACCGCTAACCTCACTCATGATGCTTCGGTGGAAGATATCGAAGCGTTATATATGGATGCTTGGAAGTTAGGTGTAAAAGCGCTTGCTGTTTATCGCGACAATTGCAAGGTCTCACAGCCGTTATCTGTAGAAGCCCCAGAGTCGACTAGTTCTATAGTCAGTGCTGCCGAGGCGGTTATTTCTTCGATAGAAAGTCCCCAGCGTGAGAGGTTGCCGAGGTCGCGGTCGAGCAAGACATTTGAATTCCGAGTTGCGGATTGCAAGGGGTTCGTAACGGTAGGAGAGTACGATGACGGCCGTCCGGGAGAAATCTTTATTCGAGTTAGCAAACAAGGGAGTACGTTAGCCGGAATCATGGATGCCTTCGCTATGGCGATAAGTCATGGTCTTCAGTATGGTGTGCCGTTAGATGCTTACGTTCGAGCATTTGTGGGTATGCGATTTGAACCGGCAGGAATAACCGATGATCCGGAGCTCCGAATTGCTTCGAGTCTGATCGACTATTTGTTTAGGCGTTTGGCCATTGAGTACCTTGCCGCAGAGCAAAGAGCGCAAATGAATATCTTTACTACCGGAGAGAGAATTCAGCCTACACTTCCAGGTATTGAAGAGGCTACTGTTGGGACTGAACAGGGCATTGATATCAAGCCAGATCCTCCCTCGGGAGATGCCATTTCAAATACGGAAAAATTACGTACTTTCATTCGAATAGATGCTCCGTTTTGTATGCAGTGTGGAATACAAATGGGGCGATCAGGAAGTTGCTATACATGTCAGAGCTGTGGGAACACGAGCGGTTGTAGCTAATGCCGGAAGCGATCATCTGCGTGTGTGAGAAATCTAGGGCTTGTAAATCAGGGTTGAGGTTTATCGGAATACAGCATGGAGGTTGATCATCAAAGGCTTCGATCCTTAAAGGGAGTTAAGTGGTCCAAGTATGGCCCAGACGTCATTCCAGCATGGGTAGCCGATATGGATTTCCCACCTTCACCTAGAATCATCTCAGAGATTCAAAAAATGGTAGATCTTGGCGACTTCGGGTATAGATATCATGATTTTGATCTGCTTATTCCAGCTTGGTGTGAGTGGGTCGAAGAATCGCATGGTTGGCTCCCACCAGCCGACGAATGTCGAGTATTTACTTCTTCTATGAATGCATTAGAAGCGGTGATGCTTTTGCATACAGAGCCAGGTGATGGAGTCGTGCTTTTCTCACCTATTTATATGCCATTTCGAGCAGCTGTTGAACAAGCCGGAAGGACGGTGGTGGACGTCCAGTTACAAGGTCCCGATTGGGAATTCGAAGCTAATAGATTTAAGGACGCACTCGATTCGAAAGCGCGGGTTGTGCTTTTCTGCCAGCCGCATAATCCGACCGGTCATATCTATACGAAGCAGGAGATAAATGATTTTGCTGAAATAGCGGCCGAACACGACCTTATAGTAATAAGTGATGAAATTTGGGCTGATTTGGTGTTCGAGGGGAATAAACACTTATCTTTATTCTCTAATCATGACAAGTTAAGTAATAGAACAGTTACTATCGGTTCGGCAAGTAAGGCGTTTAATTTAGCTGGAGCTAGATGCTGTGTAGCTCATGTGGGTTCCGCTTCGACACGATCAAAATTAGAGAAATACCCTGATCACTATTTTGGCCTTCCAAGCTCCTTTGGTTCGGCAGCAACCTTAGCAGCGTGGAAGCATGGCAAGTCATGGTTGCAGGATGTTAAGGAACAGATTCAACGCAACAGAGACTATATCTATGGCCGAATACTCGAAGACCCATCAGGACTTACTATGCATTTACCTGAGTCAACTTATCTAGGGTGGCTAGATTTCTCGGATACAAGCTTTTCACATCAGCCCTCAAAGGAGCTACTCCATAAGGCGCAGATAGCACTTGAACCTGGAGATAAGTTTGGGGAAGAAAGTGGATCCTTCGCTAGGTTGAACTTTGCAACCGGTATCGATGTTATTGAAGAACTACTTGAACGAATGTTTAGGGCATTGAATGGTTAAATTTTATCAAATATTCACTACCGGCCTGCTCTGCTGTCGAATTAGGCAAAGATGAGGTAGAGTTCGAGAAAACCTAAAAGGAGAGTAGGGAAATGCGAGCAGCGATTTTGCGCGATGACAGCGGTTCTTTGAACGTGGAAGACATATCCATAGATAAGCCTCGGAGAAACGAAGTACTTGTTCAGACTGTTGCGTCTGGACTCTGTCACAGTGATTTACATTTTATTGATGGCAGCTGGTCCCACCTTGCTATGTATCCGATGCTCCTCGGTCACGAAGCTGCAGGCATCGTTCAAGATGTAGGCGAAGACGTAGTAGGTATAGAAGTAGGCGATCACGTCATTAGTTGCCTTTCAATTTTCTGCGGTTATTGTGATCGTTGTTTGACAGGACATAGCTATATCTGCTCTCAACGTCAAGAAATCTCTGGTCGTCCTATGGAAGAGCCGCCACGACTTACCGATAGCGAAGGGGCAGTGATAAACCAATTCACAGGTTTAGGTTCTTTTGCGCAAGAGATGCTCGTTCATCAGAATGGAGTAGTTAAGATTACCCCAGATATGCCCTTAGACCGTGCTGCTCTAATTGGGTGTGGGGTGACCACTGGCGTTGGAGCTGTTTTCCGAACAGCTGAAGTTAAGCCTGGTTCCACCGTTGCTGTCATTGGCTGTGGCGGTGTCGGAATATCGGCTATTCAAGGGGCGCACCTTGCAGGGGCACGGCAAATTATTGCTGTTGATTTAGAACCCCAGAAACTTGAATGGGCTGTGCAATTGGGGGCTACACATACCGTTAATCCAAATGATGGAGACCCAGTACTGCAAGTTCACGAGCTTACCGGTGGAGGAGTGGATTACAGCTTTGAATGCATAGGGCTAAAACAAACAGCTGAGCAAGCTTTTGGAATGATACGTCAAGGGGGTGCCGCAACGATTATCGGAATGGTTCCACTAGGCGAGAATATTGAGGTTTCTGGAGCGGATTTATTTCTTGGGTCAAAGAAGCTTCAGGGCTCAATGATGGGATCTAATAATTTCAAGGTCGATATGCCACATCTATGTGATTTGTATCTTGGTGGCCGTCTCAAGCTTGATGAGATGGTTTCTCGTACGATCACTCTTGATGAAATTAACGATGGTTTTGATGCGATGAAAAATGGTGAAGTGGTTAGAGCAGTCATAGATTTTGGAACCTGAAATACCTATAGCGGGGTGAAAATATGACTGCCTGCCCTACGTTGGAGACAAAGCGACTCATTCTCCGCCCGTTCCGTGATGATGACCTTGCAAGCTACTTTACGATGATGGATACTCCAGAGTTGCGTGAATCGCTTCGAATCCCTGATAAGAGAGGAAGATCTGAGGCTTGGTTTGAAATGGCTTGGTGGCTTGGCCAATGGGAACTTCGAGGAACCGGAAACTGGGCACTAGAGGAAAAGGCATCTGGAAGTTTTATCGGGAGAGCGGGCTTGCATAATCCTGAACGACATGACTGGCCAGGAGTAGAGGTAGGTTGGGCACTTCACCCAGACTGGTGGGGGTTGGGATACGCTACGGAGGCAGGAGAAGAAGCTGTCCGATATGGTTTTGAAGAACTTGGTCAGGACTGCCTCTATAGCACTATTTTGGTAGATAATCATCGGTCTCAGTTGGTAGCCCAAAGGTTAGGCTTTGTTTTGATTGACACGAAAGTGCTCTCTCATTATCCCACGGAACCGCATGGTATTTGGATGTTGAGCAGGGGATCATGGGTAGCGTAATTAGAAAAGAAAATTCAGGTTGGTGGGATGGGGGCGTAGGTTACGAAGTTTATATCCGGTCGTTTGCTGATAGTGACGGAGATGGAGTCGGGGATCTGTCAGGCATTACTGGAAAATTGGAGTATCTATCTTGGTTGGGCGTTGACCTAGTGTGGATTACGCCGTTTTACCCGTCGCCAATGGCAGATTTCGGTTACGACGTAAGCGATTACTGTGGAGTCGACCCCCTTTTTGGAAACCTTAATGACTTTGATGCGCTGATTGAAGAAGCACATAGGCAGGAGCTTCGCGTCATAATCGACCTTGTGCCCAACCACTCTTCTTCAGCGCACTCATGGTTTAAGTCCTCTAGATCATCGATAGATAATGAGTACAGAGGCTATTATCACTGGAGAGACCCAGCGGCTGATGGGGGGCCACCTAATAATTGGGTGTCTCATTTCGGAGGTTCAGCATGGACATTCGATGAAGAGTCAGGACAATATTACCTTCACCTCTTCCTTCCAGAGCAACCTGATCTGAACTGGAATAATCCCAAAGTGATCCAAGAGTTCGACGAGATCCTCAAGTTCTGGCTCCTGCGGGATGTTGATGGTTTCCGTATTGATGTAGCACAGGGACTTGTGAAGAACATGCTGATGCCCAACAATCCTATTCGTTTTCAGATCACTGAGGATATGAGCCCTCGACAAGTGTTCGCTTCATTTGATCATCGATATGATCTCGACCAAGCTGGAAATCTTGAGATCTTTAGAAGGTGGAGAAACCTTGTAGACCCTTATGGATCACTGCTTCTTGGAGAAGTTTACCTTCGTGACAATGACCCGAGCAGGGTCAGTAGGTATGTGAGTTCAGGGGATGCTTTGCATCGGGCTTTTTACTTTGCCCCCATGCATGTTCCTTGGGATCCCCAGTCTATGTGGGATACGTTCAGAGATGCCCTTGACGCTGCACCTGAGGATTTGTCTTGGGCTCTAAGTAGCCATGATGACCCTCGTGCTCCAACAAGATTCGGAGGGGGTGAAGAGGGGAAACAGCGTACGCTGGCGTATGCAGTTCTTTTATTTTTTCTTCCAGGTTTACCAGTTCTTTATCAAGGAGATGAACTAGGGCTACCAAGCATCGAATTGAAAGAAGAAGAACTTGCTGACCCCGTAGCGACAAGAAATGCTATCGAACTAGATGGTCGAGATGGAGCTAGAACTCCCATACCATGGAGCGGAGGTTCCGAATTTGGGTTTACGACAGGAGTCCCATGGATGACGGTCGGAGATCGCACCTATGAGGACACCATAGAATATCAACAAACAACCGAAGATTCTTGGTTGATGCAGTATCGAAAGCTTCTTGCAATTCGTAAGGAGAATCTTGAACTAGACACACCTTTGCGCTGGGTTACTGCCAGAGATAGTGATGTGATCAGCTTTCGTCGGGGTAAGTTGATTAGCGCATTAAATGTTGGTGCTTCCGAACAAACGATTTCTCTTCCCCAAGGGATGTGGAATTTGGTATTTCATGTTGGTGAAGTTTCTTCGAACGACAGGGAAGTTACTTTTGGGGAGAACTCTGCTGCAGTCCTAGTGTTAGTCAGTTAATGACCGAGCAAGTTGAATCATAGCGATCGCAGCCTCTGCGGCTGATGAGCCTTTGTCTCCGGAAGATCCGTCATGGTCGACGTAGCTACTATCTGACCTATTGAGGGCCTGTTCGTAGGTGTTGGTAGTTAGTACTCCTAAAGAGATCGGGGTTTTCGTTGAGAGGCTTACTGTCTGAATCCCTCTTATGCACTCTCCAGCAACGAAATCAAAATGAGGAGTTCCACCTTTGACTACAGACCCCAAAGTAATGACTGCGTCTACGTCTGTCTTATCGATTACCTCTTGGCATGCAAATGGGATTTCGAAAGCGCCGGGAACCCAACGGACTGAAATATCCGCATTGAAGTCAGAACTATTTTCCAGATAAGTACATGCTCCGTCTAGTAAGCGATTGGAAATCTCTTCATTGAACCTGCTTACGACTATGGCTATACGAAACCTTTCAGATGTCACTCGTTCTCCTCAGCTACTTTCCCTTCATCTACGCTAAGCAGGTGGCCCATTCTCTCCTCTTTTGTTTGGAGGTAGCGGATATTTTCGACATTCGACCCTCCAATGAGAGGAACACGTTCAACTATTTCGAGATGGTACCCTTCGAGGCCGCCATATTTTGCAGGGTTATTTGTGAGAAGGCGCATTTTTGTTATCCCAAGATCTGAAATAATTTGTGCTCCGATTCCGTATTCTCTTGAGTCGACTGGTAGCCCTAAGGCAACATTGGCCTCGACTGTATCCATTCCTTCGTCTTGAAGTGCATATGCTCTCATTTTATGCCCTAGTCCGATTCCGCGCCCTTCATGCCCTCGTAAATACACAATCGCTCCATTTCCGGATTCACTTGCGAGTTGCATGGCCAAATCAAGTTGGGAGCCGCAATCGCATCTCAAGGAGCCGAGAACATCACCTGTTAGGCATTCTGAGTGCACGCGAACCAGCGGTGCTTGATTAGGGTTAAAGTTTTCAGTAACAAATGCAAGATGCTCTATATTGTCAAGTGAGCTGCGGTATATGTGGGCGGTAAATTCTCCGTATTGCGTCGGGATTCGCGCCGTAGAGAATCGCTCAACAAGTCGCTCATGGCGATTCCTGTACCTGATCAAATCCGCAATCGAGATGATGGGGATTTCATAGGTTTTGGAGAATTCTAGTAGCTCAGGGAGGAGCGCCATGGTTCCGTCTTCGGAAACAATCTCTGATATAACTCCTGCAGGTGAGAGTCCAGCCATAGTTGCTAGATCAACTGCCGCTTCGGTATGACCAGCTCGTTTGAGAACTCCACCCGCACGTGCCCGAAGAGGAAAAACGTGGCCAGGTCTAGCGAAGCCATTAGCGATGACGTTGTCGTCTGCAAGGGCGCGGCAAGTTAGAGCTCGGTCACTTGCAGATATTCCTGTGGTCGTTCCTTCGGCAACATCTACAGAAATAGTGAATGCGGTACCCATCGCTTCGGTATTGTTGGCGACCATTAATGGAAGGTGGAGTGCGTCAGCACGTTCATTAGTAATTGGGCAGCAAACGACTCCGCTCGTATGTTTTACCATAAACGCCATATCTTCCGGAGTAACTGTCTCAGCAGCGATAATTAGGTCGCCTTCATTTTCGCGATCTTCATCATCTATTACGATGACAAACTTTCCTGCTGCTATAGCATCAATCGCTTCTCGGATTGTGTTCAGTTCGGACACGCTATCTACTCTACTTCTAAGTTGTCTTGCTTATTCGTTGAAAGTTGGCGCTCAACATATTTTGCAAGGATATCTACTTCGATATTAACTGAACCTCCAGCTACTTTCTGTCCGAGGTTAGTTGCTGACCATGTGTGAGGTATAACTGCGATTTCGAAATTATTAGGACTCACTGTCGCGACAGTAAGGCTGATTCCATCTACCGCGATAGATCCTTTGTGGCAGACATATTGTTCCCATTCAGGTTTAAGATCAAAGGCAAATCGGTAAGACTCGTCGTCCTGGAGATCTATGCTCTGTATTGTGGTTGTTCCATCGATATGTCCTTGGACGATATGACCACCGAACCGGCTGGAGGTATGAAGAGGGCGTTCAAGGTTTACTGAGTCTCCCTCATGTAGGAGGCCTAATGTTGTTCGGTTCATAGTTTCAGGTACGGCATCTGTGGTCCACCAGTTCTTACCGAAGGTAACCGCAGTAAGGCAGCAACCATTTACTGAAATCGAAGAACCAGTTTCGATATCGTCTAGAACTTTACTTGCTGAAAAAGTAAACGTAGACCCTGAACCATTGGGAGATATGCATTCGACTACGCCAACTTCTTCGATTATTCCTGTGAACAATTTGCCCTTTCAAATTAGGAAGCGTGATTCCTTGTATTAATGTATACCATTAATACAAGGAATGCAATACGGAAAAAATCCATCTGTTATATTTCAATAAGCAGATGGCGGCTTACGTCTCCGACTTGCCTTACTTCTATCTTTCGGCTGCTAAACCACCATCTATCATCGTACAAATGAAATGAATCGAAATATTGCCCCGTAATAATTACCTGAAGCGGGAAGTCTTTCATTCCCTGAAACACCGTAAAGTAAGATTTTGATTCAGCTGAGTTTCCTATTACATGAATTTCTATATTTGTCGTGACATGGTGTGTTCGAGGCGTTCCATCTTCGTATCTGCGTGTTGTATTTGTATACATTGAGGTCACATCGTCAGACCCCTCGATGTGAGTCGAGCCATCGACAATAATCTTTCCTCTACTGAACAATTCTCCTATGCCTACAAAGTCGCCGTTATCAATACGTCTAGCGTATTCAAGGAGAAGATGTTCAATTTGATGTGAACTATTCATGTGGTTGCTTTCAAGATTTTGCATAGTAGGTCAATGTCTGCATGTAGAATGATTTTACTTGCGGGAACACCGTAACCACTCAAGGAAGATTGTGTTTAGTTCAATTCCGAGTCCCAATTCAGGATCGTTCGACTTAGGGCCTCTTACCCTTCGAGGGTATGGCCTTATGATCGCTCTTGGTGTTCTAGCCGCAGTTTGGCTAGCAGCAAAAAGATTTACTGACCGTTCGTTAAGTTCCGATCATGCGGCAGGCATAGCGATGTGGGGTGTCCCCGCTGGCATCATTGGAGCACGTATTTATCACGTCATTACCGATTGGGGTCGTTTTACAGGGAATTGGGGAGACGCACTCAAAATATGGAAGGGGGGACTGGGGATTTTAGGTGGAGTTATCTTTGGCTATCTGGCTGTTGTGATTTATTGCAGAAGAGCTAATTTAGATCTGCGAACGGCTATGGACGTCGGAGCCCCCGCAATACCTCTTGCGCAACTGATAGGAAGATGGGGGAATTGGTTTAATCAAGAACTCTACGGTCGCCCATCCGACCTCCCATGGGCTTTAGAAATTGACCCTGAGAATCGCCCTTCCCAATATATTGAACAAGCAACTTTCCACCCGACTTTTCTTTATGAATCGTTATGGAATCTGATGGTTGTTCTGGTGCTAATAAAAATTGATCGAATGAAGACACTTTCCAAGGGGATGCTATTCGTTGTTTATTTTGCATTGTATTCCATTGGGCGTATTTGGGTAGAAGCTCTCCGCATAGATGAAGCAACCGAAATCGCCGGACTTCGGGTTAACGTATGGGTGTTTTCCGTCCTCCTTCTTTTAAGTCTCGGCGTCCTCTTCAAGTTTGAACGGCGAGAACGCAGCACCCTGAAAAGTACTGAGAGAGAGCAAATAAATATACGTACTGGCCCTAAAGAGGGCGATGTCGATGAAGAGTTACCTGATCAAACGGATTAATCCTAAGAAATCTCAGCACAGCGGCTTCTATAAGAGTAGTTTCGAGATTGAGGCATTGGGGAAAAATGATTGAAGAGAATCCATACGAGGATAGGTTTGAGCGAACGTTCGCATTCGTAGACCTTTCTGGGTTCACCACCTTTACAGACCGATGGGGGGATAAAGCAGCGGTAGAGGTCCTTAATGATTTTAGGTTTCTAGTTAGGACTGTTGCTTCGCGAAAAGGCATACGTATAGCTAAATGGCTGGGGGATGGAGCAATGTTGGTTGCTGTAGAACCCGAAACCGCTACAGAAGCGATTATGGAAATGCTAGATTCTTTGGCTCAATCTGATGCACCTCTTGAATTGCGCGCAGGCTTGGCTTCTGGACCTGTATTGCTCGTAGACGGAGAAGACTATCTTGGACATGCAGTTAACATGGCTTCTCGGTTATGTGACCAAGCTAGGCCCGGGGAAGTTCTGGCTACAAGTTCAATGATTACCTCATTAATGGTCAATACTCCATCTACTCCTATCGGGAAACACCAAATCAAGGGATTTAAAGAACCTATAGAACTAGTTCGGCTCACACGGGCTAATTCAGTTTGAGGTATTTCCTAACATGCCCATACGAGGTGTCAGAGGATGTATTCTAGATGACTGTGCATACTCCCTACTCTCATCAATCCACATGGACAAAGCGGCGTAGCTGTCTTCTAATTCAAAATGTCTTAACAGGTTTTTATGACAGATAATCAGACATGGAGTGATCTTGGTGTTGACAAAGATATTTGTGAAGTCCTTTTAGAGAGGGCTATAACTTCACCATTCCCTATTCAAACCCTTACAATACCAGATGCGATTTCCGGTAGGGACGTCTGCGGTAAAGCCAAGACCGGATCTGGAAAAACCCTTGCGTTTGGTATTCCTATGATCCAAAATCTCGATTCAACTGGAGTGTCTAGTACAGCAGATCCAAGAGTCCTCATACTTGTTCCCACCCGAGAATTAGCAGTTCAAGTAAGTGAAGAGCTCTTACCTATTACCAATGTTCGTGGGTTAAAAATAGCAGCGATCTATGGAGGGGCGAACATTGAAACTCAGATAAAGACTATAAAGAAAGGGATAGATCTTGTCGCTGCTACGCCTGGAAGGATGATCGACCTTCTTGAACGAGGCGAAGTTTCCGTTGAGGCATTGGAGATGGTCGTCATTGATGAGGCTGACCGCATGGCTGATATGGGTTTTCTTCCTCAAGTGGAATGGATTCTAAGAAGGGTTGGAAAAAAACACCAAACGCTATTGTTCAGCGCAACGTTAGACGGAGCTGTTAATTCTTTAATCCAGAGGTATCAATCTGATCCCTGTATGCACGAAGTAGAAGCAAAGGAAATCACAGTTGAAGAGATGACTCATCGATTTCTTCATGTGCACGAGCGAGACAAGGTAAAAGTGACTGCTACAATAGCTGCCTCGACGTCACGGACTTTGGTATTTAGCAATACTAAGGCAGGGTGCGACCACCTTGTCCGAAAACTTACGAACGAAGGGGTTAAAGCCCAAGCTATTCACGGTGACCTTCGCCAGAACATGAGAGAGAAAGCATTAGACCGTTTCGCAAGAGGAGACCTCCCCGTTCTAGTAGCCACTGACGTAGCGGCAAGAGGAATTCATGTAGATGATGTCGAAGTAGTTATTCACTATGATCCTCCGCCTGATCATAAAACGTATCTTCACCGATCCGGTAGGACGGCGAGGGCTGGAACTAAAGGGCTAGTAGTCACCCTGTTGTTATGGGACGAAGAACTAGTTGTTAAACGTCTTCAGAAGCGCGTTGGGCTTGATATTCCTGTTGTAGAGATGTTCTCCAACGACCAGAGATTGCAGCATCTCGGAGATTGGGAACCAGAAAAGTAGGGGAACAGATAGTTTTTTCACTGTGAAACACTCGTAAACTTTTAGGTATGAATATTTCGAGTGGTTCCCTATGAATCCATTATTAATCGAGTGGATCAAAAAATCTTTAAGAGACGGGTCTACCCCGATCGAAATAGCTGCAGCAATAGCTAGAGGAGTCGCGAATAACAAAGGATTACTTCGAGATTCTTCGGAACCTGAACTTCTTTCCTGTGGAAACCTGCTAGCTCCAGACGAAGTCGAATATACCCCAGAATTGGTTGGTGCGGCCTATGAACAATGCTTAGATTCCTCGATTCGCCGTAACAGTGGTGTCCACTACACTCCCACAGAAGTTGCGCAGAAACTGACCGATATTGCTTTAAGCAAGGCTCCTCCCGGTCCTGTATGTGACCCTTCAGTGGGGGGAGGTTCATTTCTGCTTGCCGCGGCAAACGCATTCCGAGCATTGGGTCTTTCTTCGTCGGTCATTGTTAAAGAGCTCCTATGGGGCATCGATCTAGATCCAGATGCTATTCGAGTAACCAAAACAGTCTTGTCGCTTTGGGCTTCTGAAGGTCAATGGATTGTTGCTGAAAACAATCTTGTAACTGCTAACTCATTAGAAACTGGTGTAGATGCCTTCCAATCACCACCTATTAGAGGTTTTTCAGCAGTCATAGGTAATCCACCTTTTCAAAATCAGCTTCAACATCAGACTGTCCGGACCCTAGACTTAACAAATCAGCTTCGAGAACGTTGGAAGACCTCCGCTGGTCCATACGCAGATACTGCAGGGTTCTTTCTTCTTGTTGGATCATCAATGCTCTCAGAAAAAGGGATATTGCTTATGATTCAACCGCAATCCTTTCTCTCAGCAGCTGACTCTCTTCCGATACGTGAAAACCTTGAAGATCAAATGGACCTTATAGGTATGTGGATCGGCGGATCAGATGTATTCGAAGCCGGCGTGCATGTCTGCGCGCCGATTTTCGGCCACATAGAAGGCGAAAATCAACTGAATCTATGGGAAGGTCCTGAGATAAAGGAAAGACCCCCAATGAGTAGAGAGAAAAAGGATAATTGGACAGAGATTATTTCTGCAGCTAGCGGAGTTCCCTTTGTCGATCTTCAGGGACCAGAACTAAAAAACATATCATCATCCACTGCAGGATTCCGAGATCAGTTCTATGGGCTCAAAGACTATGTCTCTGAAAAGCACCTCTGTCAAGGAGATTGGGCGCCCCTTATAACGGTGGGAATGATAGATCCATTCCGTAATCGCTGGGGGCAAGGCGCATTTCGGTACGCAAACAAAAGCTGGATCGAGCCGGTAGTCGACTTAGATGCATTGAGGAAAGGTAATTTAGAACTCTTCCAGTGGGTAAAGGATCGTTTAAGGCCAAAAATTTTAGTAGCAACTCAAACTAAAATCCTTGAAGTGCTTCCAGATCCTGAAGGTCGCCTTATCCCGTCAACGCCAGTGATCTCTGTGGAGTGTGACTACGAAAATGTTTGGCTCATTTCTGCGGCTCTTAGCTCACCATCTGCTAGCGCCAGAGCTTTCGCAAGAGCCGCAGGAGCGGCTATGTCATCCGATACCTTGAAGTTGTCAGCTACCCAAATCGGAGAGATTCCACTTCCAGAACGAACTTTTGAGTGGGAACAAGGAGCAGAATATGCACAGCAAGCGTACTTGGCGGATTCAGAACCAGTTTGGGCATCGTATCTTCACAAGCTCGGCCAAGAAACCGTAAAAGCGTATGAGGCAGATAACGACGTTTTTGAATGGTGGTCAAATCGCCTACCCGCATGGCGGTAGCAATTCAGGACTGATGTTGGAGTTTCTGTCAAATGCTGGTTGACTGACAGTACATCAAGAGTTGTTCATTAATGAACACGGCAACCTGGGAGTGGCACCCAAGGTGCCACTAGCCAAGGGTTAGGATGGGGTTTAGCCAAAGCTAAGCAAAAAAGTGTGAGAAAATAGAAAGTACAACTTATTACTTATCGCAGGGTGTCTATTTAGAGGAAGGATAAAATGGAACTCGTGAGACGTGCAAAATCTAAAGGACCAAGGTTAGATATTATCGAAGGCGGTCAGAGCCCCGGCGAAGGGTCTGTCAGCGCTGTTCCCGCGCACCCAAGAGACTATTCAACCGGCCTTCCAGTTTCTGGCGCATGGTTTCCTGGGGACCCTGTAGGCCATCGTCGATTTTTAACCATAACAGACGGTCACCCGTTCGCTCTTGAACCCGGTGGTAGTCTCGCTGAAGTTGTGCAAGCATACGAAACATGGGGAACGCTAAACAGTGATTCATCTAACGCTGTGCTGGTATGTCACGCATTGACGGGGGATTCACATGTGACCGGAGAAAGCAACGCTGCCCACCCAACAAAAGGCTGGTGGGATGAAGTAATTGGCCCCGGAAAGGCAGTGGATACAAATGAGTATTTTGTTGTCTGTATAAATGTTCTTGGTGGTTGTCAAGGAAGCACAGGGCCATCCTCTTTAGATCCTCATGTTGGCCGTCCATATGGGTCGCGTTTCCCAGAGATAACAATTCGTGACATCGTCCGAGCGCAGGCAAAGGTCGCAGATCACCTCGGAGTGCGCCAATGGCATGCTGTTATAGGGGGGTCAATGGGCGGTATGCAAGTCCTTGAATGGGCAGCTATGTTCCCTGAACGCGTTCTACGCATCGCGCCAATAGCAACCGCCTTAGCAGCCAGTTCGCAGCAAATAGCATGGAGTGCTGTAGGAAGATCAGCACTAACGTTAGACCCTAGGTGGAGAGGTGGAGATTACTATGACGCTGAACCAGGCGACGGTCCTTATGCCGGTCTTGCAATAGCGCGAGCTATTGCGCAGATTCATTATCGAAGCGACGAAAGCTTTCAAGAGCGTTTCGGAAGAACGCTCGTAGAAAAGGATTCACTCTTTGGCCTATGGGATCGCTTTCAAGTTGAATCCTATTTGGACTATCACGGAGAAAAGTTAGTCCGACGTTTCGACGCGAATTCATATCTCGTTCTCAATCGGGCTATGGATACTCATGATCTCGCCCGGGGACGAATTTCGATGGAAGAAGCTGTCAAAAGAATTTCCGCGACTGCTGCGACGGCCAGCATCAGCACAGATTCTCTGTATCCGCCGCATCAACAAAGTGAAATCCAACGACTAATTCATGAAATAGGCGGTGAATGTACTTACGTTGAAATCGATGATTCAAATGGACATGATGGATTCCTTCTAGCAGCAAAAGGTGTCGGAGATGTTCTTCGTGCACTTCTCCAGAGCTAAACCACTTTCTAAGCGTGAGAGGCCATGCCTGAAGGGATAGAAGTTGAGTACTACCGGAGAGGGGCAGAAGCAGCTCTTTCTCGAACAATTTCGTCGATAATGGCCGACGACTCGCTTTATTTGAAGGGGCAAACTTCTGCACACTTACTCGAAGAAATTTTAGTAGAAAGCAGTTTCTTGCATGCGAGCCGTATCGGCAAGTTGCTCTATCTGGAAACTGTTGATGGAGAAATTCTGGGAATTCGATTCGGTATGACAGGAAGAATTATTGTTGATGGTTCTGCCCCTATTAAATACTTAGAATATTCCAGTGTGCGGGACGAACCTTCCTGGGATCGCTTTGTAGTACGGTTCTCAGATGGTGGGAGCATGCGGATTCGCGACCCTCGGCGCCTAGGTGGTGTAGAGCTGAACCCTGATCTTGGTTCACTTGGTTTCGATTTGTATGCAATTACGGAACAAGAACTTCAGAGCGTACTTTCGGGCTCATCGCGCCCAATTAAAGCTAGATTAATGGATCAAAGCAGGGTCGCAGGGTTGGGGAATCTGTTAGCAGATGAAATTCTTTGGAGGTCTTCTATTGACCCTCGGCGACCATCAGACTCCTTAAGTGAAGACGAAATGCGGACTTTGTACAGGTTCTTCTCAAAGACCATCACTGAACTAACCTCTCTAGGTGGATCCCATATGGGAACTCTTCAAGATCACAGGATAGGGGGTGGGCTATGTCCAAAGGACGGAATTCCTTTAGAAAGGTACAAGGTCGGAGGGAGAACAACCTATTCTTGTCCTGAGCATCAGAAAGGGTAACTCAGAATGAAGAAAGCTAGCATGTACATAAGCGCTCTTGTCCTGAACCTGATCTATCTAATATGCCAAACAGATTTAGTTTTTGCGCAGATAACAGAATCTGACAAAGATTACATCCCTGGAGAAAATGAAACTTCACAACTTATTACTTCGTCATTCGAAGTGAGAAGGGCAGTAATCGCCTTAATAGTTATTGCTGTGGTGACTCTTGCCGGCTTGTGGTACTACTGGCGTAGGACAGGGCAATGGTCTCGAACCCGTTTCGTCGATGAGTATGGCGAAGGTCAATTAAGTAAAAAAGAAACTATCTTTCGAAAACTCCTCAAAATAATATCTCGCTCTATAGGCAAACTTACGAGTTTAGGATCTGGTTCTCGAAACCCTGAAGACGCCGGTTCTGCAGACTTGTAGCCACTTGTTCTATGCTAATTATATGGAAAATGATTTTGATATAGAAGCAATGGCGCAACGCTTTCAAGCTAGAGCTGCTGCAGTGAAAAAAAGAGATCTTCCGCCGGTTGGCGGTGAAGAACGACAACTCTTCATTGAGCAGGCCCAGCAGGACTATATGGACTATGCAATCATCGGAGACGCAAAAGGTTCTCTTGTCGATGGCATCCTCACTCTAGAGATAGATCTTCGAAGCTAACTTGAAAGTGATAATACGATGTTTTCTTTGAAGCATTGTGTTTCCATTTACCTCTGATTGCCTATTTCTCTTTCTGTTTCCTATACTTGAGTCTCTGCGGATGTAGCTCAG
>CETH01095362.1_pt1 | contig 16194 bp, 16 predicted proteins | sample 361461 | NCBI WGS metagenome assembly CETH01 (sample SAMEA2622695, study PRJEB7988) | marine metagenome | isolation source: saline water (ENVO:00002010), including
TGGATTGCGATACTACCGGAGTTGAACCAGAACTTGCCCTTAAAAAAACTAAGACGTTGGTTGGTGGGGGGACACTATCGATAGTTAACCAGACGGTAGTTCGTGCTTTGGAGAACTTGGGATATAGCACTGATCAACGCGAGGATATTCTTGCACATATCGACAATCATGGGAGCGCAAAAGAAGCCCCTCATTTGAAAGATGAACATCGAAATGTGTTTGCTTGTTCGATGGGAGACCACGTTATCGAACCTCTTGGCCACGTAAGGATGATGGCGGCTGTTCAACCTTTCCTTTCTGGCGCTATTTCAAAGACCGCTAATCTCACTCATGACGCCTCGGTCGAAGATATCGAAGCGTTATATATGGATGCTTGGAAATTCGGTGTCAAAGCGCTCGCTGTTTATCGTGACAACTGCAAGGTCGCACAGCCGTTAGCTGTAGAAGCCCCAGAATCGACTAGTTCTATAGTATGCGCTGCTGAGGCGGTTATTTCTTCGATAGGAAGTCCCCAGCGTGAGAGGTTGCCGAGGTCACGATCGAGCAAAACATTTGAATTCCGAGTTGCGGATTGCAAGGGGTTCGTAACGGTAGGAGAGTACGATGACGGCCGTCCCGGAGAAATCTTTATTCGAGTTAGCAAACAAGGGAGTACATTAGCCGGAATCATGGATGCCTTTGCTATGGCGATAAGTCATGGTCTTCAATATGGTGTACCGTTAGATGCTTACGTTCGAGCATTTGTTGGTATGCGATTTGAACCGGCAGGAATAACCGATGACCCGGAGCTCCGAATTGCTTCGAGCTTGATCGACTATTTGTTTAGGCGCTTGTCCATTGAGTATCTTGACGCAGAGCAAAGAGCACAGATGAATATTTTTACTACCGGTGAAAGAATACAGCCAACGCTTCCAGGTATTGAAGAGGCTACTGCTGGCACTGAGCAGGGCATTGATATTAAGCCAGACCCTCCTTCAGGAGATGGCGTTGCAAATACGGAAGAATTACGTACCTTTATTCGAATAGATGCTCCATTTTGTATGCAGTGTGGAATACAAATGGGGCGATCGGGAAGTTGCTATACATGTCAGAGTTGTGGGAACACAAGCGGTTGTAGCTGATGGCGAAAGTAGCCATCTGTCATTGAGGAATCTAGGGAAAATCAGGTATGAGGTTTAGCGGAATGCAGCATGGAGGTTGATCGCCAAAGGCTTCGATCACTAAAGGGAGTTAAGTGGTCCAAGTATGGCCCAGACGTTATTCCAGCATGGGTAGCTGATATGGATTTCCCACCTTCACCTAGAATCCTCTCAGAAATTCAGAAAATGGTAGATCTTGGCGATTTCGGATATAGATATCACGATGTTGATCTGCTTATTCCAGCTTGGTGCGAGTGGGTCGAGGAATCGCATGGTTGGCTTCCACCGGCCGACGAATGTCGAGTATTCACTTCTTCTATGAATGCATTGGAGGCGATGATGCTTTTGCATACAGAGCCAGGTGATGGTGTCGTGCTCTTCTCACCAATTTATATGCCATTTCGGGCAGCCGTTGAACAAGCCGGAAGGACAGTGGTCGACGTCCAGTTACAAGGTCCTGATTGGAAATTCGAAGCTAATAGTTTTAAGGAATCACTCAACTCTAAAGCGCGCGTTGTACTTTTTTGCCAGCCACATAATCCCACCGGTCACATATATACGAAGGAGGAGATAAATGATTTTGCTGAAATAGCAGCTGAGCACGACCTCATAGTTATAAGTGACGAAATTTGGGCTGACTTGGTCTTCGAGGGGAATAAACACTTATCTTTATTCCCCAATCATGACAAGTTACGCAATAGAACAGTTACGATCGGCTCGGCAAGTAAGGCCTTTAATTTAGCTGGAGCTAGGTGCTGTGTAGCCCATGTGGGTTCGGCCTCGACGAGGTCACATTTAGAGAAATACCCCGATCACTATTTTGGCCTGCCAAGCTCCTTTGGTTCAGCAGCAACCGTAGCAGCGTGGAAGCATGGCAAATCATGGTTGCAGGATGCCAAGAAACAGATTCAACATAACCGAGACTATATCTATAGCCGAATACTCCAAGACCCATCAGGCCTTACTATGCATTTACCTGAATCAACTTATCTAGGGTGGCTAGATTTCTCGAATACAAGCCTTTCTAACCAGCCTTCAAAGGAGCTACTTTACAAGGCGCAGATAGCGCTTGAACCTGGAGATAAATTTGGGGAACAATGTGGATCCTTTGCGAGATTGAATTTTGCAACCGGTATCGACATTGTCGAAGAACTTCTTGAGCGAATGCTTAATGCATTGAATCGGTAAAATAAATATTCACTACCAGCCTGCTCTACTGTCACATTAGGCAAAGATAAGCTAAAGTTCGAGAAAACCTAAATGAAGGATGGGAAATGCGAGCAGCAATATTGCGCGATGACAGCGGTTCTTTAAACGTAGAAGACATATCAATAGATAAGCCTCAGAGAAACGAAGTACTTGTTCAGACCGTTGCGTCTGGACTCTGCCACAGTGATTTGCATTTTATTGACGGGAGCTGGTCTCATCTTGCTATGTACCCGATGCTTCTTGGCCACGAAGCTGCAGGCATCGTTCAAGATATAGGCGAAGACGTAGTAGGAATTGAAGTAGGCGATCACGTGATCAGTTGCCTTTCAATTTTCTGCGGATATTGTGACCGTTGTTTGACGGGTCATAGCTATATCTGCTCTCAACGTCAAGAAATCTCGGGACGCCCTATGGAAGAGCCGCCGCGACTTACCGATAGCGAAGGGGCAGTGATAAACCAATTCACAGGTTTAGGTTCTTTTGCGCAAGAGATGCTCGTTCATCAAAATGGGGTAGTAAGGATCACCCCAGACATGCCTTTAGACCGTGCTGCTCTAATTGGGTGTGGAGTGACGACTGGCGTCGGAGCTGTTTTCCGTACGGCTGAAGTTAAACCTGGTTCTACCGTTGCGGTCATTGGCTGCGGCGGGGTTGGAATATCAGCTATCCAAGGGGCGCATCTTGCAGGGGCACGGCAAATTATCGCTGTTGACTTAGAACCCCAGAAACTTGAATGGGCTTTGCAATTAGGGGCTACACACACCGTCAATCCAAACGATGGAGACCCAGTACTGCAAGTTCATGAACTTACCGGTGGAGGAGTGGATTACAGCTTTGAATGCATAGGGCTCAAACAAACAGCTGAGCAAGCATTTGGAATGATACGTCAAGGGGGTGCCGCAACGATTATTGGAATGGTCCCACTTGGTGAGACTATTGAAGTTTCCGGAGCTGATTTATTTCTTGGGTCAAAAAAACTTCAGGGGTCAATGATGGGATCTAATAACTTCAAGGTCGATATGCCACATCTATGTGATCTGTACCTTGGGGGTCGTCTGAAGCTTGATGAAATGGTCTCTCGTACGATCACCCTTGACGAAATTAACGATGGCTTTGACGCGATGAAAAACGGTGAAGTAGTCCGAGCAGTCATAGACTTTGGAACCTGAACTACTCGTAGCAGGGTAAAAATATGACCACCTGCCCTACGTTAGAGACAGAGCGACTCATTCTTCGCCCATTTCGTGAAGATGATCTTGGAAGCTACTTCACGATGATGAAAACTCCAGAGTTGCGTGAATCGCTTCGAATCCCCGACGAAAGAGGCCGATCTGAGGCTTGGCTTGAAATGGCTTGGTGGCTTGGCCAGTGGGAACTTCGAGGAACCGGAAACTGGGCGCTACAGGATAAAACATCTGGAATTTTTATCGGAAGGGCAGGTTTGCATAATCCGGAACGACATGACTGGCCAGGAGTAGAGGTAGGTTGGGCGCTTCACCCAGACTGGTGGGGGTTAGGATACGCTACGGAGGCAGGAGAAGAAGCTATCCGATATGGATTTGAAGAACTTGGTCAGGACCGTCTTTATAGCACTATTTTGGTAGACAATCATCGGTCTCAGTCTGTAGCTCAAAGGTTAGGCTTTGTTTTGATTGATACGAAAGTGCTCTCTCATTATCCCACGGAGCCGCATGGTATTTGGATGTTGGATAGGGGATCATGGATAGCGAAATAAGAAAAGAAAATTCAGGATGGTGGGATGGTGGCGTAGGTTATGAAATCTATATCCGATCGTTTGCTGACAGTAACGGAGATGGAGTCGGGGACCTTTTAGGTATTGCGGGAAAGTTAGAATATCTTTCGTGGTTAGGTGTTGATTTAATATGGATTACGCCGTTTTACCCGTCGCCAATGGCAGATTTCGGTTACGACGTCAGCGATTACTGTGGAGTCGATCCCCTTTTCGGTAATCTGAACGACTTTGATGCGCTCATCGAAGAAGCACACAAGCAGGAGCTTCGCGTAATAATCGACCTTGTACCTAATCACTCTTCTTCAGAGCACTCATGGTTCAAGTCCTCTAGGTCATCGATGGACAATGACTACAGAGGGTATTATCACTGGAGAGACCCAGCCGCCGATGGGGGTCCACCTAACAATTGGGTGTCTCATTTTGGAGGTTCAGCTTGGACATTCGATGAAGAGTCAGGACAGTATTACCTTCACCTCTTCCTTCCAGAGCAACCTGACCTGAACTGGAACAACCCCAAAGTGATCCAAGAGTTCGATGAAATCCTTGAGTTCTGGCTCTCTCGAGATATTGACGGTTTCCGTATTGACGTAGCACAGGGGCTTGTGAAGAACATGCTAATGCCCAACAACCCTATTCGCTTTCCGATCAATGAGGATATGAGCCCTCGACAAGTATTCGCCTCATTTGATCATCGATATGACCTTGACCAAGCCGGAAATCTTGAGATCTTTAGAAGGTGGAGAAACCTTGTAGAGCCTTATGGGTCTCTACTTCTGGGAGAGGTCTACCTACGCGACAATGACCCAAACAGAGTTAGTAGGTACGTGAGTTCAGGGGATGCTTTGCATCGGGCTTTTTATTTTGCTCCCATGCATGTTCCTTGGGAACCTCAATCTATGTGGGATACATTTAGAGATGCCCTTGACGCTGCACCTGAGGACTTGTCTTGGGCCCTAAGTAGCCATGATGATCCCCGCGCCCCAACAAGATTCGGTGGGGGCGAAGAGGGAAAGCAGCGTGCGCTGGCGTATTCAGTTCTTTTATTCTTTCTTCCAGGTTTACCTGTTCTTTACCAAGGAGATGAACTAGGGCTATCAAGCATCGAATTGAAACAAGAAGAACTTGCTGACCCCGTAGCAACAAGAAATGCTATCGAATCAGATGGTCGGGATGGAGCTAGAACTCCAATGCCATGGAGTGAAGGTTTTGAATTTGGGTTTACTTCAGGAGTTCCATGGATACCGATCGGAAATCGAACCTATGAGGACACCGTAGAATATCAACAGATAACTGCAGGTTCTTGGTTGATGCAGTATCGAAACCTTCTTTCAATCCGTAAGGTAAACCTTGAACTAGACGCACCTTTGCGCTGGGTCACTGCCAGAAATAGTGATGTAATCAGCTATAGTCGGGGTAAGTTGATCAGCGCATTAAACGTGGGAGCCTCCGAACAAACTATCTCCCTTCCACAAGGAGCGTGGAATTTGGTATTTCATGTTGGTGAAGTTTCTTCGAACGGCAGAGAAGTTAGTGTTGGGGAGAACTCTGCTGCAGTTCTAGTTCTAGAAGGTCAATGATCGGTTTAGTCGAATCATAGCAACCGCAGCTTCTGCAGCAGATGTGCCTTTATCTCCGGAAGATCCGTCATGGTCGACGTAGCTACTATTTGATCTTTCCAAGGCCTGTTCGTAGGTGTTGGTAGTTAGCACTCCTAAAGAGATTGGGGTTTTCGTTGAGAGGCTTACTGTTTGAATACCTCTTATGCACTCTCCAGCAACGAAATCAAAATGAGGAGTTCCACCTTTGACCACAGACCCCAACGTAATAACAGCGTCTACGTCTTTTTTGTCGATTATCTCTTGGCATGCAAATGGGATTTCGAAAGCGCCGGGAACCCAATGGACGGAAATATCCGCAATGAAGTCAGAACTATTTTCTAGATAAGTGCATGCACCATCCAGTAAGCGATTGGAGATCTCTTCATTGAATTGGCTTACGACTATGCCTATGCAAAATTTCTCAGCGGTCACTCGTTTTCCTCAGTTACCTTCCATTATCTTCGCTAAGAAGGTGGCCCATTTTTTCCTCTTTTGTTTGGAGGTAGCGAACATTTTCTGTATTGCTTCTTCCAATAAGGGGTACTCGTTCAACAATTTCGAGATGGTATCCTTCGAGTCCACCGTATTTTGCAGGGTTATTGGTGAGTAGCCTCATTTTTGTTATTCCAAGATCCGAAATAATTTGTGCGCCAATTCCGTATTCTCTCGAATCTACTGGAAGTCCTAAAGCGACATTGGCGTCAACCGTATCCATTCCCTCATCTTGCAATGCATATGCTCTCATTTTATGCCCGAGTCCGATTCCACGCCCTTCATGTCCTCTTAAATACACAATTGCCCCCCCATTTTCGGACTCACTAGCGAGTTGCATGGCTAAATCAAGTTGGGAGCCACAATCACATCTCAATGAGCCGAGAACGTCACCCGTTAGGCATTCTGAGTGCACGCGAACTAGCGGGGGTTGATTTGGATCAAAGTTATCAGTGACGAATGCAAGATGCTCTATTTCATCAAGCGAACTCCGGTAGATATGGGCGGTAAATTCCCCGTATTTTGTGGGGATTCGCGCCGTGGAGAATCGTTCAACTAGTCGCTCATGGCGATTCCTGTACCTGATCAAATCCGCTATTGAGATGATGGGGATTTCATAGGTTTTGGAGAATTCTAGAAGCTCGGGAAGGAGTGCCATAGTTCCATCTTCGGAAACAATCTCTGATATAACTCCCGCTGGTGTGAGTCCGGCCATAGTCGCTAGATCCACTGCCGCTTCGGTATGGCCAGCTCGTTTGAGAACTCCACCCGCACGTGCCCGAAGGGGAAAAACGTGGCCAGGTCTAGCGAAGCCACTAGCGACGATGCTGTCGTCTGCAAGTGCGCGGCAAGTTAGGGCTCGGTCACTTGCAGATATTCCTGTGGTCGTTCCTTTAGCTACGTCTACAGAAATAGTGAATGCGGTACCCATCGCTTCGGTATTATTGGCAACCATTAATGGAAGGTGGAGTGCGTCAGCGCGTTCATTAGTGATTGGGCAACAGACGACTCCGCTCGTATGTTTTACCATAAACGCCATATCTTCCGCAGTAACTGTCTCAGCAGCGATAATGAGGTCACCTTCATTTTCGCGATCTTCGTCATCTATTACGATGACAAACTTTCCTGCTGCAATGGCATCAATCGCTTCTCGGATCGTATTCAGTTCAGACACGCTACCTACTCTACTTCTAAGTTGGTCACCTTGTTTGCTGAAAGTTGACGCTCAACATATTTTGCAAGGATATCTACCTCGATATTAACTGAATCACCTGCTATTTTCTGTCCGAGGTTAGTTGCTGACCATGTGTGGGGGATAATTGCGACTTCGAAAATACCGGAACTTACTGCAGCGACAGTAAGGCTGATTCCATCTATTGCTATCGAGCCTTTGTGGCAGACATATTGTTCCCATTCAGGTTTAAGCTCAAAGGCGAATCGGTAAGACTCATCGTCTTGTAGATCTATGCTCTGAATGGTCGTTGTTCCATCGATGTGACCTTGAACGATGTGCCCACCGAACCGACCGGAGGTCTGAAGAGGACGCTCAAGGTTTACTGGGTCCCCTTCATGTAGAAGGCCTAATGTTGTTCGATTCATGGTTTCAGGTACGGCGTCTGTGGTCCACAAGTTCTTTCCGAAGCTAATGGCTGTAAGGCAGCAACCGTTTACTGAAATCGAAGAACCAGTTTCGATATCGTCTAGTACTTTACTTGCTGAAAAAGTAAACGTGGATCCTGAACCGTTTGGTGATATGGATTTTACTATGCCGACTTCTTCGATTATCCCTGTGAACAATTGGCCCTTTCAATTTTCGGTAGTGTAAGTTCCTTGTATTAATGTATACCATTAATACAAGGAATGCAATATGGAAAAATCCATACGTTATATTTCAATGAGTAGATGGTGGCTTACATCTCCGATTTGTCTGATTTCTATTTTTCGGCTCTTAAACCACCACCCATCATCGTACAAATAAAATAAATCAAAATATTGGCCGGTAATGATCGCTTGGAGCGGAAAGTCTTTCATTCCCTGAAATACCGTAAAGTATGATGATGATTCAGCTGAGCTTCCCTCTATATGAATTTCGATATTTGTCGTGACATGATGTGTCCGAGGCGTTCCATCTTCGTATCTGCGTGTTGTATTCGTATACATTGAACTCACATTGTCTGACCCTTCAATATGAGTAGAGTCATCGATAATAATCTTTCCTCTGCTAAATAATTCTCCTATGCCTGCAAAATTGCCGTTATCTATGCGTCTAGCGTATTCAAGCAGGAGATGTTCAATTTGATGTGAGTTATTCATGTGGTTGCTTTCAAAATTCTGCATAGTAGGTGAGTGTCTGCATGTAGAATGATTTTACTTACGGGAACACCGTAACCACTCAAGGAAGATTGTGTTTAGTTCAATTCCTAGTCCGAATTCAGGATCGCTCGACTTAGGGCCTCTGACCCTTCGAGGGTATGGCCTTATGATCGCTCTTGGTGTTCTTACCGCAGTTTGGCTAGCAGCAAAAAGATTTACGGACCGCTCGTTAAGTTCCGACCATGCGGCAGGAATGGCGATGTGGGCTGTCCCTGCTGGCATCTTTGGAGCTCGTGTTTATCACGTCATTACAGATTGGGGTCGTTTTACAGGTAATTGGGGAGATGCACTCAAAATATGGAAGGGGGGACTGGGCATTTTAGGTGGAGTTATCTTTGGCTATCTGGCTGTTGTGATTTATTGTAGAAGAGCTAATTTAGATCTGCGAACGGCTATGGACGTCGGAGCCCCTGCGATACCTCTTGCACAAATGATAGGAAGATGGGGAAATTGGTTTAATCAAGAGCTCTACGGTCGCCCATCTGACCTCCCATGGGCTTTAGAAATTGATCCTGAGAATCGTCCTTCCCAATATATTGAACAAGCCACTTTCCACCCGACTTTTCTCTATGAATCGTTATGGAACCTGATGGTTGTTCTGGTGCTAATCAAAGTTGATCGAATGAAAATACTTTCCAAGGGGATGTTGTTCGTTGTTTATCTTGTTTTTTATTCCATTGGGCGTATTTGGGTAGAAGCTCTCCGCATAGATGAAGCAACACAAATTGCTGGACTTCGAATTAATATATGGGTGTTTTCTGTCCTCCTTCTTTTGAGTCTCAGCTGCCTTTTCAAGTTTGAGCGGCGAGAAAGCAGCACTTTGAAAAGTGCTGAGAAAGAACAAATAAATATTCCTACTACCCCTAAAGAGGCCGACGTCGATGAAGAGTTACCGGATCAAGCGGATTAATCCAAAGAAATCTCAGCACAGCAGCTTCTATAAGAGTAGTTTCAAGTTCGAGGCATTGGGGGAAAATGATTGAAGAGAATCCATACGAGGATAGGTTTGAGCGAACGTTCGCATTCGTAGACCTTTCTGGGTTCACAACTTTTACGGACCGATGGGGAGATAAAGCAGCGGTCGAGGTCCTTAATGACTTTAGATTTCTAGTTAGGACAGTTGCTTCGCGAAAAGGCATTCGTATAGCTAAATGGCTGGGAGATGGAGCAATGTTGGTTGCTGTAGAACCCGAAACCGCTACCGAAGCTATTATGGAAATGCTAGATTCCTTGGCTCAATCTGATGCACCTCTTGAACTCCGCGCAGGCTTGGCTTCTGGACCTGTATTGCTGGTAGACGGAGAAGACTATCTTGGACACGCCGTTAACATGGCCTCTCGGTTGTGTGACCAAGCTGAACCAGGAGAGGTTCTGGCTACAAGTTCAATGATTACTTCTCTAATGGTAAATACTCCGTCTACTCCTATCGGGAAACACCGAATTAAGGGATTTAAAGAACCTATAGAGCTAGTTCGGCTCACACGGGCCAGTTAGGTTTGAGGTATTTCTTAACATGCCCATACAAGGTATCAGAAGATGTATTCTAGATGACTGTGCATACTCCCTACTCTCACCAATCCACATGGAGAAAGTGGCATAGCTGTCTATACAGGTTTTTATGACAGATAATCAAACATGGAGTGATCTTGGTGTGGACAAAGATATTTGTGATGTCCTTTTAGTGAGGGGCATAACTTCACCATTCCCTATTCAAACCCTTACAATCCCAGATGCGCTTTCCAGTAGAGACGTCTGTGGTAAAGCTAAGACCGGATCTGGAAAAACCCTTGCTTTCGGTATTCCTATGATCCAAAACCTCGATCTAACTAGAAAATCTGGTTCATCAGACCCAAGAGTCCTCATACTCGTTCCCACCCGAGAATTAGCAGTTCAAGTAAGTGATGAGCTCTTGCCTATCACCAATGTTCGTGGGCTAAAGATAGCTGCAATCTATGGAGGGGCGAATATTGAAACGCAGATAAAGACTATAAAGAAAGGACTAGATCTTATTGCTGCTACGCCTGGAAGGATGATCGATCTTCTTGAACGAGGTGAAATTTCCGTTGCGGCATTGGAGATGGTCGTCATCGATGAGGCTGACCGCATGGCGGATATGGGTTTTCTTCCTCAAGTTGAATGGATTCTAAGAAAGGTTGGGAGAAAGCACCAAACGCTACTGTTCAGCGCAACGTTAGACGGAGCTGTTAATTCTTTAATCCAGAGGTATCAATCCGATCCCTGCATGCACGAAGTTGAAGCAAAGGAAATCACAGTTGAAGAGATGACTCATCGATTTCTCCATGTGCACGAGCGAGACAAGGTTAAAGTGGCTGCGACGATAGCAGCATCGACGACTCGGACTTTGGTATTTAGTAATACTAAGGCCGGGTGCGATCACCTTGTCCGAAAACTTACGGATGAAGGGGTTAAAGCGCAAGCTATCCATGGCGACCTTCGCCAGAATATGAGAGAGAAAGCATTAGACCGTTTCGCAAGAGGAGACCTTCCCGTTCTAGTAGCTACTGACGTAGCGGCAAGAGGAATTCATGTAGATGATGTCGAAGTAGTCATTCACTATGATCCACCGCCTGATCATAAAACGTATCTTCACCGATCCGGTAGGACGGCGAGGGCTGGGACTAAAGGCCTAGTAGTCACCTTGCTGTTGTGGGACGAAGAGCTAATCGTTAAACGTCTTCAGAAGCGCGTAGGGCTTGATATTCCTGTTGTAGAGATGTTCTCTAACGACCAGAGATTGCAGCATCTCGGAGATTGGGAACCAGAAAAGTAGGGAAGCATATAGTTTTTTCACCATGAAAAACTCGTAAACTTTTAGGTATGAATGTTTCGTGTGGTTCCCTGTGAATTCATTATTAATCGAATGGCTTAAAAAATCTTTGAGAGACGGGTCTACCCCGATCGAGATAGCTGCTGCAATAGCTAGAGGAGTAGCGATTAATAAAGGATTACTCCGAGATTCTTCGGAGCCTGAGCTTCTTTCCTGCGGAAATCTGCTAGCCCCGAGCGAAATCGAATATACACCAGAACTGGTTGGTGCGGCCTATGAACAATGCTTAGACTCCTCTATTCGCCGTAACAGTGGCGTTCACTACACTCCCACCGAAGTTGCGCAGAAGTTGACTGATATTGCTTTAAGCAAGGCTCCTCCCGGCCCTATATGTGACCCCTCAGCGGGAGGAGGTTCATTTCTACTTGCCGCAGCAAACGTTTTTCGGACATTTGGTATTTCTCCTACGATTATTGTTAAGAACCTCTTATGGGGTATCGATCTAGACCCAGATGCTATTCGAGTAACTAAAACAGCCTTAGCGCTTTGGGCTTCTGAAGATCAATGGGTTGTTACTGATAACAATCTTGTAACTGCTGACTCATTAGAAACTGGTATAGATGCCTTCCAATTACCACCTAGTACGGGTTTCTCAGCAGTGATAGGTAACCCACCTTTTCAAAATCAGCTTCAACATCAGACTGTTCGATCTTTAGACCTAACAAATCAGCTTCGAGAACGTTGGAAGACCTCCGCTGGCCCATATGCAGATACAGCGGGTTTTTTTCTTCTTGTTGGGTCATCGATGCTCTCAGAAAAGGGGATATTGCTTATGATTCAGCCGCAATCTTTCCTCTCAGCAGCTGATTCTCTCCCAATACGAGAAAACCTCGAAGAGCAACTGGACCTTATGGGTATGTGGATTGGTGGATCAGATATATTCGAAGCCGGTGTGCATGTCTGCGCGCCGATCTTTGGCCCCATAGAAGGAGAATCCCAACTGAAACTGTGGGAGGGCCCAAAGGTAGAGGAAAGGCCCCCAATGAGCAGAGAGAAAAAGGATAATTGGACTGAAATTATTTCTGCATCCAGTGGAGTTCCCTGTGTCAATCTTCAGGGGCCAGAATTAAAAAACATTTCCTCATCCACTGCAGGATTTCGGGATCAATTCTATGGGCTCAAAGACTATGTCTTCGAGAAGCACCTCTGTCAGGGAGATTGGGCGCCTCTTATTACGGTGGGAATGATAGACCCATTTCGTAATCGCTGGGGGCAAGGTGCATTTCGATACGCAAACAAAAGCTGGGTTGAGCCGGTAGTCGACTTAGATGCATTGAAGAAAGGTAATTTAGAACTCTTCCATTGGGTAAAGGATCGTTTAAGGCCAAAGATTCTAGTAGCAACTCAAACCAAAGTTCTTGAAGTGCTTCCAGACCCTGAAGGTAGTCTGGTCCCTTCAACGCCAGTGATTTCTGTGGAGTGCGACTACGAAAATATTTGGTTAATATCTGCAGCGCTTAGCTCGCCCGCTGCTAGCGCTAGAGCTTTCGCTAGAGCTGCTGGAGCGGCTATGTCATCGGATACCTTGAAGTTGTCAGCTACCCAAGTTAGCGAGATACCTCTTCCAGAACGAACTGTTCAGTGGGAACAAGGAGCAGAATATGCACAACAAGCGTACCTAGCAGATTCAGAATCAGTTTGGGCATCGTGCCTTCACAAGCTCGGCCAAGAAACAGCAAAGGCGTATGAGACGGATAACGATGTTTTTGAATGGTGGTTAAACCGCCTGCCCGCATGGCGCTAGCAATTGAGCATCTATGTTGGAGTTTCTGTCAAATGCTGGTTGACTGACAGTACATCAAGAGTTGTTCATTAATGAACACGGCAACCTGGGAGTGACACCCAAGGTGCCACTAGCCGAAGGGTTAGGATGGGGTTTAGTCGAAGGCTAAGCAAAAAAGTGTGAGAAAATAGAAAGTACAACTTATCACTTACCGCAGGGTGTCTATTTAGAAGAAGGATAAAATGGAACTCGTGAGACGTGCAAAATCTAAAGGACCAAGGTTAGATATTATTGAAGGTGGTCAGGGCCCAAGCGAAGGGTCTGTAAATGCTGTTCCCGCGCACCCACGAGACTACTCAACCGATCTTCCAGTCTCTGGCGCATGGTTTCCTGGAGACCCTGTAGGACATCGTCGCTTCTTGACCATAACAGACGGTTATCCGTTCGCTCTCGAACCCGGTGGTAGCCTCGCTGAAGTTGTCCAAGCATACGAAACATGGGGAACCCTAAACAGTGACTCTTCTAATGCTGTGCTTGTATGTCACGCATTGACCGGAGATTCACACGTGACCGGAGAAAGCAACACTGCCCACCCAACAAAAGGCTGGTGGGATGAAGTGATTGGCCCTGGAAAGGCAGTGGATACAAATGAGTATTTTGTTGTCTGCATAAATGTTCTTGGTGGGTGCCAAGGAAGCACAGGGCCATCCTCACTAGACCCGCACATCGGCCGCCCATATGGGTCGCGATTCCCAGAGATAACGATTCGCGACATTGTTCGAGCGCAAGCAAAGGTCGCTGATCACCTTGGAGTAGGCCAATGGCATGCTGTTATAGGGGGGTCAATGGGAGGCATGCAAGTCCTTGAATGGGCAGCTATGTTCCCTGAACGCGTTCTGCGCATTGCACCAATAGCAACCGCCTTAGCAGCCAGTTCGCAGCAAATAGCATGGAGTGCTGTAGGGAGGTCAGCACTAGCGTTAGATCCCAGATGGAGAGGCGGGGATTACTATGACGCTGAACCAGGGGAAGGTCCTTATGCCGGTCTTGCAATAGCGCGAGCGATTGCGCAGATACATTACCGAAGCGATGAAAGCTTCCAAAAACGTTTCGGAAGATCACTTGTAGAAAAGGATTCGCTCTTTGGCCTATGGGATCGCTTTCAAGTCGAATCCTATTTGGATTATCACGGAGAAAAGTTAGTTCGCCGTTTCGACGCCAATTCATATCTCGTTCTTAATCGGGCCATGGATACCCATGACCTCGCCCGAGGCCGAATTTCCATGGAAGAAGCCGTCAAAAGAATCTCCGCAACTGCCGCGACAGCCAGCATCAGCACTGATTCTCTGTACCCGCCTCATCAACAAAGTGAAATACAACGACTCATTTGTGAAGTAGGCGGTGAATGCACTTACGTTGAAATTGACGATTCAAATGGGCATGATGGATTCCTTATAGCAGCAGAAGGTGTCGGAAATGTTCTCCGTTCACTTCTTCAGAGCTAGCCCCTATATAAGCTGAGAGGTCATGCCTGAAGGGATAGAAGTTGAGTACTACCGGAGAGGGGCAGAAGCAGCTCTTTCTCGAACAATTTCTTCGATAGTGGCCGATGATTCGCTGTATTTGAAGGGGCAAACTTCTAGACACTTGCTTGAAGAAACTTTAGTAGGGAACAGTTTCTTGCATGCGAAACGTATCGGTAAGTTACTCTATCTGGAAACTGTTGATGGAGAAATTTTGGGAATCCGTTTTGGTATGACAGGAAGAATTATTGTTGATGGATCTGCCCCCATTAAATTTTTAGAATATTCCAGTGATCGGGACGAGCCTTCCTGGGATCGTTTTGTAGTGCATTTCTCCGATGGTGGGAGTATGCGGATTCGCGACCCTCGGCGTCTAGGTGGTGTGGAGCTGAGTCCTGATCTTAGTTCGCTTGGTTTCGATCTGTATGTAATTACGGAACAAGAACTTCTAAGCGTACTTATAGGGTCATCGCGCCCAATTAAAGCTAGATTGATGGATCAAAGCAGGGTCGCAGGGTTAGGGAATCTGTTAGCAGATGAAATTCTTTGGCGGTCTTCTATCGACCCTCGGCGACCATCAGACTCCTTGAGTGAAGACGAAATGCGGACTTTTTACAGGTTTTTTTTAAAGACTATCAATGAATTAACGTCTCTAGGAGGATCCCATATGGGAAGTCTTCAAGATCACAGGGTAGGGGGTGGGTTATGCCCAAAGGACGGAATTCCTTTAGAAAGGTACAAGGTTGGGGGGAGAACAACCTATTCTTGTCCTGAGCATCAGAAAGGGTAACTCGGGATGAAAAAAGCCAGTATGTATGCAAGTGCTCTTACCCTGAACCTTATTTATCTCATAGGCCAAACAGATTTAGTTCTTGCGCAGATAACAGAGTCTAACAAAGATTACGTTCCTGGAGAAAATGAAACTTCACAACTTATCACTTCGTCATTCGAAGTGAGAAGGGCGGTAATCGCCTTAATAGTCATTGCTGCTGTAGCTCTTGTCGGGTTGTGGTACTACTGGCGCAGGACAGGTCAGTGGGCACGAGCCTGCTTTATCGATGAGCATGGTGAAGATCTATTAAGTAAAAAAGAAACTACCTTTCGAAAACTCCTAGAGGTGATTGCTCGAGCCAAAAGCAAACTTACGAGTTTAGGGTCTGGTTCTCGAACCAGTGAAGCCGCTGGTTCTGCAGACTTGTAGTCACTTGCTCTATGCTGATTGCATGGAAAATGAATTTGATATAGAAGCAATGGTTCAACGCTTTCAAGCTAGAGCTGCTGCAGTGAAAAAAAGAGATCTCCCGCCGGTTGGCGGTGAAGAGCGACAACTCTTTATAGAGCAAGCCCAGCAAGATTATATGGACTATGCAATCATTGGAGACGCAAAAGGTTCCCTTGTCGATGGCGTGCTATCTCTGAAGATAGATCTTCGAGGCTGAATTGAAAATGTAGAAAACGTATTTCTAGAAGTATTGTGTTTCCATTTACCTCTGATTGCTTATTTCTCTTTCTGTTTCCTATACTTGAGTCTCTGCG
>CETH01010229.1_pt1 | contig 16173 bp, 9 predicted proteins | sample 361461 | NCBI WGS metagenome assembly CETH01 (sample SAMEA2622695, study PRJEB7988) | marine metagenome | isolation source: saline water (ENVO:00002010), including
GGTAATGTGGGTGGTGTGAGAGGTATGAGAGGTATGGGTGGTAAAGGTGGTATTATAACTGCTGCTATAATAGCAGCAAGTCTATTAGGTAGTAAGTTATTTGGAGGTGGTAATGCTGATACAAGAAGACAAGAAGGGGCACAACAAACAATAGCAGGTGTAAACACTATTAGTGAACCTGATGTTAATAGATTTAAGGTACAATTGAATAGGTTTGAGTCTATACTTGATGGTATGATGTCAGGTCCAAATCAAATTGGTCAATCTAAAAAAGGTAAGACAAATCCTCCAAGTGGACCTTTAGGAGCAGAAGGAAATAAACAATTAGATTCTGAGATAGGTGAAGCAACTGAAAAGGATGATTTTAGTAAAGGATTTGGATCAGGTGAAGTACAGGTTCCTAATACTCTCAATGATAGTTCAACCATAATACCACCATCTATTTCTGAACAAATCAATGATGGTAATATTATGCCATCCATGTTCACCCCAATAACTAAGGAAGATCTAGCTAGGGAAAGAGCATTAACAAATGAAACAATTGAAAAAAAGACTCCGATATTATCTAATACTTCAGAAGGAACATCTTCAGTATCGGAACCAACTACTAATGTAGTAACTCCAAAAAGAACATCATCAACAGAAGTATTAGATGAGATTAATAAAAGTTCTGATGGTGATACTTCTATGAATGTTTTGGATTCTAATGCTATCAAAGGTAGTTCTGGATCTGTTTCTGGAGTTGATGCATCAACTACTAATGCTTTAGCTAATCTTGATTTATCTGGTGGATCAGTAGATGATGATAAAAAAATAATGAAAGGGGAAGGTTGGCTTAGTAAACTTGATCCTAGAAAATGGTTTAAACAGAATCGTAATGAATCTGAGTCAGATAAGAGTGGGATGAGTAGTGATGATGTAAATGTAGTCAATAATCAACCAGAAGAAGGTTCAGGTGGTGGGTCAAACGTACCTGCATCTGGAGATGGACAAGTTCAAGTAAATGTTGATACTCGATATAGAGTCAATAGCGGTACATCAATTGATAAATTCGAGCATAATTCTGCAATAAATTCATATTCAACTTTTAGACCAGACTGATGACATTAGCTACAGTATCATCAAGAACTAAAATTATTTCTAATGCACTTGTTGCAGATATGAAAGCAACTTTTGCTGTGTCTAGAACTTTAGAAAGACAATCATTAGAACTCAAAAGAAAATTAGTAAAAGAAAGAAGAGTAGCATATGCTGCTCTTGCTAGTAGAGGTCGTGGAACTGATAAAGGTTTTGGTGCTGCTGATGGTTTATTAGGTGGTGCTTTAGGTATAAGAGGTCTAAGAATGGCAAGAAGGTTCCTCGGTGGTGGAGGAGGAACTGTAACTCGTGGTCGTGGAGGTGGAGGTGGTCCTAAATTTCCTAGATTACCTGGTAGAGGACCAAGGATAACTGGTGGAGGTGGAGGTAGATTTAGATTACCTAGATTAGGTGGAGGTGCAAGAATAACTGGTGGTGGTAATGCTCTTAGAGGTGCAAGGGTAGGTCCACTTGCTGTTGCATTTACTGCTTTAGATTTTGGTACTAGATTAGCAGATGGTCAAAATCTTACACAGGCTACTGTTGGTGCAGGTGGAGGATTGGCAGGTGCATTAGCAGGTGGTGCAACAGGTGCAAAGATAGGTGCAGCGATTGGTACATTCTTTGGACCAGGTATAGGTACTGCTATTGGTGGTGCTATAGGATTTGCTGGTGGTAGTATAATAGGTGGTATGGCAGGTAGTGGTATTGCTGATTTCCTTACAGGTGCTAATCGAAGAAGAGAATTTGAGACAAAGAGAACTATACAAATTTCTGCAAAAACTTCTTTCTCTGAAGCACAAGATAAATTTGATAGAGTATTGGATAAATTTGCTAAACTTGCTAGGAAAGGTATATTTTTAGGAATGATAGAGGATGATGATGAAGTTGGTCCTGAAATTGATGATATTATACCCATTAGAAGAAAACCTCGGTGGAGAAAATGGGTTGATAATATCGGATACACTGCTTTAGGGGTTGGATTAGCAACATTAGCAGTTGTTGGTCTTGTCAATATTTTTGATGGTCCTTTGAGTGAAACTGCTCTTGGTTTAGCTGCTAAACAGGCATTTATGAAAGCACCTTGGTTGAAGAGACTTTCATTTATAAAACACCACCGTCCAAAGTTTTGGTCAAGACCTGTTACTACTCCAAATATAATTAATAGGACACCTACACGTGCTACAAAGAAAATCCAAAAGAGGCTCAATAAAGACCAAATTACAATCAATAATCAAATTAGAGAAGGTGAGGCAAAGTTCCAAGAAGTTGGTGAGGCAATTACTAAACAAAGATTGGCAGAGTTGTTGGGATTAAGTAAGAAAACTTTGGAACCTAACTTTGGTAGAGGTATTCAGGGAAATGTATTAGATGTACCTAATACAAGTGGACCTTTAGGTGGATTATCAGGAATTGTAGGTAAGCAAGATGGTGGTGAAGTATCTGCAGGGGAACCAGTTGTTATAGGTGAGATTGAACCAGAATTATTCATTCCTGGTCAAGATGGTGTGATTGTTCCTGGTTCTGGTAGGCAAAAGGTATTGGTTATCAATAATGGTGGTACCATACAGAAAGTTCCTGTGAGTATGGGAAGTGGTGAAAGTTCAACACCAACACGTATGACTACTGATATATACTCGAACCTCGCTAAATATGCACAGTTCACAAGCTTACTAACAGTATGAATAAGAAGAAGCTTTGGACAAAAGGAACCAAGATTGAAAGGTTTGATATAGTTCCACAAGATAAACAAGGTGATTTTCTCAATATGTTGGGACAGATAGCATTCTTCAAGTATTATGAAGATGTATTTGATCCTTCTATTCATGTAACTATTCAATGTAATGATACTTTTGGATTTCTCAATAAGTTACCAATAAGAAGTGGTTCTGCAGTTAATTTGAAACTGACTCATCCAAGTAGTGAGGATGGTATAGAGTTTGATGTAAAAGAGGAACCTCTTGTTATAACAAATATAATGAATATTATGTCTGATCCTAAGAGGGAAGTATATGATTTAATTCTTGAAACAAAACATGCAGTATCTAATCATACCAGTAGGGTATGGGAAAAGTATAAGGGTAATATAGCAAATAGTGTAGAGAAAATTCTAAAGGATAAGTTAGAGATAAAGAAAGAAAGAATTTATACAGAGAAAACTAAAAATGATTATGAGTTTGTTGGTAATTATAGAAAACCGTTGAAAACAGTGATGGATTTGTGTCGTAAGTCTATCCCTGAGAAATCTGATGGTGATAGTGTAAAGAAAGGATCTTCTGGATTTCTATTTTATGAGACATTAGATGGATTTAGGTTTGAAAGTATTGATACAATATTATTGAGTGAACCTTTTGAGGAGAAGTATATTCTATCTGCTGATAAGAAAGAATTAGATCCTAAGGTTGCTAATTTCAAGGTTGCTGGAGAACCTAATTGGGATGAAAGTCACGATATAATCAAAAAACTCAGAGCAGGTGCATATAAAACTGCTAACTGGTATTTTGATTTGGTAACCAAGAAACCATTATTTGCTGATTTTTCTTATAAAGATTCTGTTGAAAAACATATGAAGAAGGCAAATGATGAGGAAGTGATACCAGAGGATTTTACTGATTTCTATTCTAGGATTATAGTTGGTGTAACTGACCAGGGTGCTATGACACCCAATGAGGATGGAAAGCAAACTAATACTCCACAAGATCAGGCAAAGTTTCAGGCTCAATCACATTCAAGATATTCATCATTGTTTTCTCAAACGTTAGATGTTACAATACCTATGAATCTGTCTTTAAGGGCAGGTACCATGATTGAACTTGAGTTTCCTGAACTAAATAATGACGAATCAGATAAGCGGAACTCCGCTTCTGGTAAGTATATGATTGCTCAATTATCACATGAAGTTGGTAATCCTACAGGTGACTTTACAGGTTTGACTTTGGTACGAGATTCTTTCCTATCTAAAGATTAATGACTACAAAAACTCCAGAACACGATCTCAATCATGAGGTCTATATTGATCCAAAGGATCATAAAGAACATGTCAATCATGGTATGATTGAATATAGTGAGAAAGATTTAGAAATGCACAATGATGCTTTTCATGCTCATGAAGAGAATGAAGAGAATCCTGGTGGTGCAAAGATTAATGATTGGCACACACGCCACGAGGATCAGCATTTAGAAGTTTATTGCGATAATCATCCAGATTCATTTGAATGTAGAGTATATGATGACTAATGCTTGAGACACGTCATTCGGCTATTGACTTCATTGGAAGAGATGGGTTTCACTGGTTCTTAGGACAGGTAACTCCTGATAAAGCTTGGCGTGATAAAAACAATCAAAACTTTCAGAATGGATTTAGGGCAAAGGTAAGAATATTTGGTCATCACCCTAAGGCTAGTGGAGAAGAAGGTGGAATAGATGATGTTGACCTACCTTGGGCACATTTTCTAACTCCACCTAATTTTGGTGCTGGTAATAATTTTGGTGGTACTAGCTTTGCTCTGCAAGGTGGTGAATGGGTATTTGGATTTTTCCTAGATGGTGAGGAAGCACAACAACCTGTAGTTATAGGTTGTTTTCATAATAACAGTTCTACTGAGACAGAACAGACTGCTGAAGATGTAATCAATAATGGTACTACAGGATTTGCTCCTTACATTTTCCCTAAGGAAATAGAGAAGGGTGATCCTATTACTCTTGTTAGTAATGAACCAAACGATCCTGTTAGTAGTATTGCTACCAGTGATGCTAAAGTTCTCAATGATAAGAAAGAGGAAAAGGGAACTATAGCAAAACACTTTGATAATAAGACTTACGAAGTAAAGACTCACCAGAAATGTTATACACCTAAGGGTGCAATGGGTGAGGTGGCAAAAGAATTACAGAATTTTATTGGTATAGTTACAGGTCTTGAAAAGTATAAGGATGCTTATATTGATCCAGTGGTGAATAAGTTTGTCAACATGGATAAACTTGTTGATAAGTTTTCTATAAAGATTGCAGGTGGAATGTCTGGTGTAGTAAGAGAAGCAAGAAAGCAGATGTTCTCTGAAATCAATAAGAGAGTGGATGATGCTGTTGGTTTCCTTGACCCTGCTCATTTAATCAAACAACTTGAGGTAAAGAAACAGACTGATGCCATATACTGTTTGATGGAGAATTTTCTAAAAGGTCTCAAGAATTTTGTTGGAGATTTTCTAAAAGAATTACTTGGTAAATTAGTAAATGCACCACTTTGCCTTGCAGAAAAATTTATAGGTGGTTTAATGAGTTCTATTAGTGATTCAATTCAGAATATGATCAATGGTCCTGTAAATGCATTGAGTAAATTAGCAGGTATTCAGATACCATCATTTATGTCAATGATGGATAAGGCAGTTGGTATTGCACAGGCAGGTTTAGCATTATTATCATGTGAAGGTAATGAGTGCGAACCTTCTCCAGATGACTGGGTAACTAATATTGGTCCTGATCCTAAGAAGGTTTTGGATTTCAATAAAACACTTAATCTAGCAAATAGTCTTGGAGGATTCTCTCCTCTAAATTTGGGTGGATTTATGAATCAGATGATACCAGGTCTAAGTTCAGCAACAGGTTCAATAGAAAAATTGAAAGGACTAAAAGATCAAGTTACATCTATGGATATGGGTCTTAGTGGTATCGGTAATATGGAGTCACTTGTAGGTGCATGTAATCCATTCCAGAAAAAATGTGGTCCTCCAAGAATAGAATTATTTGGTGGTGGAGGTATTGGTGCTGTTGCTAATGGTGTTATTAATTCTGTTGGGAAGGTAGTTGGTGTAAGTATGCAAGATTTAGGATTAGGTTTTACAGATCCACCTAAAGTACGTATTATTGATGATTGTGGAAACGGTGCAGGTGCAGCAGGTGAAGCAGTCATTGATCCTGAAACTGGAGAAGTGACTAATATTATTATAACTGATCCAGGTGGAGGGTATTTGGGACCAGAAGATCTTGCAGATTCTGATGGAGAAGATGTAGTGGGATTTGTTAGTGGTATAAAGGTTATTAGTACGGGTGCTGGATATCAAGAAGGTGATACTATAACTGTAGAGGATACAGGTGCAGGTCCATGTACTATTATACCTGAGATTTTTGATGGTAAAATAGTTGGAGGTTCTGCTGGTTGTGGAGTTGGAATAACTGATATTCCTACACTTACCATTAACACAAAAACTGGTTCAGGTGCTAGAATAATACCTATAACCAAATTTACTAAGAGAGAAGAATTTACAGGTGAATTACCACCTACTGCTACTCTTATTAGAGTTATTGATTGCCCTAGGATTTACTGATGTCAAATAAAATAAAAGTAGTTAATGGTGTAACTTTCTTTAATGGGGAAGTAGTAACTGGTAGCAAACGTCAAGCAGCTCTATCATTTAGTAGAGCAAATGCGATAAACAGTTTGAATAGAACTACCAGTGGAAATGGTAGACAGTATAGGATAAGACAGATTAATGGTTATAATAAAGAATTAGGTTTACCACCTTTAGATCATACAGCTCTTGACCCTAGTTACCAAGCTACTGTGCTAACTGGTAATCCTAAGATTGATTCACCTAATGGTGTTGATATGAGGCAACGTGGTGATGGAACGTATTATGTTCCAACTTCCGCTATCGAGGCAGGTGAAAATGAAATTCTAACTAGTCCTACTGAAACTAATACAAACACTGTAGAAGAAACTACGGAAGAAGAAACATCAGATATTGTTACATCAAGTGAAACTGCTGCTTCTAATCAAGAGTCAACAGAAGAAGTTACTGAAGAGTCAACAGTAGAAGAGAATCCAACTGAAAATCTAACTGATAAACAGAAAAAGGCAATAAATCCAGAAGAAGAATTAGGTGATGTAAATCCAGAACCAGAATTAGATAGAGAAACTGGAGATCCTGGTGAAAGAAAACCACCAGGAAATAATAGAGATGAAGTAATAACTACAGCAGATGATACTTCACCTGTAACAGAAGGAGATCCGCCACCAGAAGAAGAGAAAGAAACTAATACTAAACCTCATATACCACCAGTTATAATACAACATCCTGAAGATGGTACATTCTTCATGGGAAGAGAACGGGACGATAAGGTTACACGTAAAAGAGATATACAACTTGTTGGTTCTAAAAGTAATTCTTTGAGATTATTCCATGATGGTGGATTTGAGTTGAAGTCCAGTGAAGATGCTGGAGGAACTTCAGGTTCAAGTATACTACAAGTTGTTGATGATGCACCTCTTCTTATAAAGAGTAAGGGTGATATTAGAATACAATGTGATGGTAGATTCTCTGTGGTTGCTCACGATATAAAGATGAAAGCAGAGGGATCAGATGATACTGGTGGAATTACGTTAAAATCCGAACATGATATTACCATAGATGCTGCAAACCGTGCTATAATAAAAGCAGAAAACATTACATTCGATGCTAAAGATCGAATATTGTCTCATTCCGTAGGATGGCAGATTCTTATTGGTCAGGTTATTAGATTACATGAACCAAAAACAAAAATATGCCCTGCATTCCTGAGGGAATATATAGACGAACAAATCAAAACACTTAGAACAAACTAATGGCTGGAATACGTGACATTGAATCTGGTAAAATTTACATTGGTAAAGAACAACCAGCAAAATTAGATCAATCAGATGAAACTCTGAATGGTGACGCACCTTATGATGGTACTCTTGCTGTTACTGGACCTGCATTTGTAGGAGGTCATAGTAAAGATGCTAAAGGTGTTGCAAATATTGGTACTGACCTAGGAGATTTCAAACCTAATGTTGCAGGTCGTGCTGTTGATATTGAAGGTGATGTCAAAATTGTGACAGAGAGTGGCAAAGCACTCGACATTGAGGGTAACACTGTACAAGATGGAGATACAAATCAAACAGGTAAGATAACAGCATCATCTACAGTGAAGGCAAGTAATTTTATAGGTGATATTAGCACAACATCAGGTACACCACCAGGTTGTAAGGTATTTGACTTACCTCATCCTAACATAGAAGGTTATAGACTTAGACATGCTTGTGTTGAAGGACCAGAGGCAGCAATATATGTTAGAGGTAAAGTTCAGTTGGATGGTATTATAGAACTACCTGACTATTGGCAAAACTTTATAGATATGGAAACTATTACAGTCCATCTTACACCAATCGGATCATATCAAGAACTGTATGTAAAAGAGATACAGTATGGTAAGAGAGTTATCGTAAGAAACAGTGCAGGTGGTCCTATAAATGCAGCATATCATGTGTGGGCAGACAGAGCAGGAGAGAAGTTAATCCCAGAATATCCTGGTAAAAATGCTGGAGATTATCCTGGTGATAATAGTAAATACTCTGCTGCAGGGTATCATTATGATGTCAGGGAAGAAAAACCCAAGAAGAAGGGTTGACAACGATCCTTATAAATGTTAGTATATGACCAGTAATTACTTTATGCATGGCTAATCTTGGTTTCTCTGGTGAGTTTGTTGATGAGATTCGCATAAACATGGAAGGAAGAACCTTTGAGGTCTATGGATCTGATGGTTCTTGCCAGAAAGTTACATGTGAAGATACTGATCAATTTATGGCAGTGTTCAAGGTTACAAAAAAAGCATCTGAAATTGATGACCAACTAAAAATAGTTTATGTCTAATGACAGAAGAAGCAATCACTAAGATTTGCTATACAAAAGCAGAAGTAGATCAAATGATTGCTGATGCTGTTGCTGAAGCAAGAAGGATAGATGAAGAGTCCATGCGTAAGCATAATAGGGATGCTACTATTATTAGTATGATCCTTGGATTTACCTGTCTTGCATTATTTCTTGATGGATTATTGCGGATTTTAGGAATCATTCCACCGTTTGCTGGATTAGATGTAAATGTAATAGATCAGATTGTAGATAAGGTTGAAAGTGATATATTGCCATTAGTCCAGAAGATACCACGAATCTAGGTTCTATAAATAACTTGAAGGAATGGTGTCAGGATTTATAGGCAATGCCACTTAGTAGACTTGAGAATTTTCTAAAGAATGTTCAGGGCAACGTAATCTACGTAAACCCTGAAGAACTTGATGCAACTGATGATATCAGTAACACTGGTAACTCCAGAACTCGTCCGTTTAGGACAATACAGAGGGCACTAATTGAGTCTGCTCGTTTTTCATATCAGTTAGGTAAAGATAACGATAAGTTTGATAAGACCACTATCATGGTCTCGCCTGGTGTTCATTATATCGATAACCGTCCTGGTCTACAAATTGATACAAGTGGTAGTATAACTGATGTAGGTGGAAGTGCAGCGTCTATAAGTGAATTTGCAGTTGGAAGTAATTTTGATATACAAGACACCGATAACGTATTATATAAATTCAACTCCGCAAGTGGTGGAGTTATTATGCCAAGAGGTACATCCATTGTTGGATCAGACCTCAGAAAGACTAAGATAAGACCTAAGTATGTTCCTGATCCTACTGCATCAGGTATAGCACCAACAGCAATATTCAGAGTAACAGGATCTTGTTTCTTCTTTGGATTCAGTTTCTTTGACGCAGATCCTAATGATAGGATCTATAAAGATTATACTGGAAATGTTTATACTCCTAATTTCTCACATCATAAACTAACTTGCTTTGAGTATGCTGATGGTCAGAATGTAATACCTGGTAAGGGTAATACAGATCTTGACATGTATTATCATAAGTTGACTTTAGCTTATGGTATAAACAGTGGTAGAGCATTACCTAACTATCCATCTAATGATGATTTCGAGAAGGTCGTTGATGAGACTAGAATCGTTGGATCAATATCACAAATAGGTGCTATTGAAATATCAGACATATACTCTGGAACAACACCATCATCTCCTACTGCTACTAAGATAGTTACTGTAGTAACAAAAACTACTCATAACTTGGCAGTTGGGACTCCTGTATTGATTCAGGGTGTCAATGATACTTACTATGATGGTAGTTTTATTGTAAACCAAGTCATAAATGACACTAACTTTACATATTCTGTACCAGTAGTACCAGCATCTACAGCAACTCCATCACTTAGTGGCCTTAGCCCAACGGTTAAGATTGAAAGTGATAGTGTAACTTCTGCATCACCTTATATCTTCAACTGTTCAATTAGATCAGTTTATGGTATCAATGGTCTTCATTGTGATGGATCAAAGGCAACAGGATTCAAATCTATAGTTGCTGCACAGTTTACAGGTGTATCCTTACAGAAAGATGATAATGCATTTGTAAGATATAATGCAAGTACAGGAACTTGGCAAGATCAAGCAACTCTTGGAACATCAGTATCATTACATACTGATCCTAATGCAAGACATAAACCTGAATATGAAAACTATCATATAAAAGCATCTAATAATGCTGTAATGCAGTTGGTATCTGTATTTGCTATTGGATATGGTAAACATTATCAAGTATCTTCTGGTGCTGATATTTCTATTACTAACTCCAACTCTAACTTTGGTCAGAGATCTTTTGTTGCTGATGGTTATAGAGATAAAGCATTTACAAGAGATGATAAAGGTTATATTACTGCTATTGTACCACCTAAGAAAAATAATGCTGCTGAAGTTAATATAAACTGGGAAGCAATTGATGTAGATGTCACTGCAGGTGTTACTACAGACTCTAGATTATACTTGTATGGATTTACAGGTAAGGATAGTATACCTTCAAGAACTGCTAATGGTTATAATGTTGGTAATAAAATAGATGAGACATTATCTGTTGGTATAGGTCTTACCACTTATAGTACTCCTGTCTATATGACTGGTAATAATCCTACTATTGCTAACTGGTCTATAGGTAAGAAAGAGTATGTTGTTGGATCAAACTCTGGTATCAACTCTATTACTTCTAATACTATAACTCTAAAGACAGACCATGATCTTTTGGCTGGAGAGAAGGTAAAGGTATATGCCAAGGATGGTAATTTACCTGATGGAATAGAGCATAATAAAGAATATTTTGTAATATCAAGTGCTGATGATAAGATAAAGTTAGCATCAACATTTAATAATGCAATTGCTGGTACCAATTTGACAGGTATCAATAACCTTGGTGGAGAACTAACGGTAGTATCTACGGTAGAAGGTAAGAAACCTGGTGAACCAGGTCATCCAATACAGTATGAAACGAATACTGGTTGGTATATTAACGTAGGTGCAGGTAATACATTACGTACACAGTTAGTCAATAATCAAGCAGATTTATCACCTAAGACTAACAATACATTTATTACAAGAAATCCTGATAATAGACTTGACCTTGATACAGTCTATCGTTTGAGATATGCTGTACCTAATAATACCATTGCTGTTCCACCTACTGATGGATTTGTAATTGCAGAGTCTGGTACTGTAGTTGATGATAATAAGTATCAAAATAATAATTCAAGTCTTGGATCAGTATCCGATCTTAGAACTGATAATGTAATTGTAGATGCAACATGGTCTTCTAATGTTGGTATTATAACTGCACAAGCACCACACAAATTAGATGCTGGTAATACTATTGAGATACTCAGACTAAGAAGTGGTAATAATACACTTGGTGCTGACAATTCAGGTTTCAATGGTACATTTGAGGTTCTTGGTATCAATGATAATAGGACATTTAGAATTGGATTGAATACTAATCCTGGTGGTATAACAACCACTACTGGATTGAGTGCAAATGTAATAGGTTATATTCCATATACTAAACATGATGCAAGTATAGTTGGTTCAGGTAGAACATTTGCACCATACTTTGCTAAACGTGATACACCAAAGGCACTACAAATTTATAGTAGTCAAGAGATTCAAGGTTATAAGCAAGATGTACAAGATGGTGTATATGATTTAACTGTATTAGGTTATGTTGCTCAACCTACTGTATCTCCATTCTCAACAACTTCTAATTACTATCCACAGGACATAAACGATTTACGTCCGAAGACAAGTAAAGATAATACTGTTGTAGATCCTGAGGCTGCTGTTTCTTACGCACTCAGAGGTAAACCTGGCATAGTCAAAACTAATGACCCTGCTAACAGTATAACAAAAGAATCTATAAATTCATTCTTAGATACAACTAATATTGGTATTGGTCTTAGTGCAGGTTCACATAGTGGTGGTAACCTAAGATTAGATACAAGTCATCATCATGGATTCAATGGTGTAAAGGCAACGAATAATCTATCAGGTGGTAGTAATCTAGGAACAAATAGTGGTAATGCTGAGTTCTATTTCAATGTAGAAACCGAAGCTGGTGGTGGACATGGATTGACAGTGGATGTTACTGTAAATGCTGCAGGTGCAGTTAGTGCATTTGATATCAATCAACCAGGTTCAGGTTATTTGGTAGGTGGTACAGTTACTATAAAAGGTATTCCTTTCTCTGCTGCTGGAACTAACGCTACGTTTGACATCACTGAGATTGATAGTGGTGTTGATGATATAATTCAAGTGGTAGGAATGTCTAGTGAGTCCTATAACGGTCTTCATAAGATATCTTCTGTTGATAGTAATCTAAGAGTTACAGTTCCTGGTTCTGCAACTGGGGCTGCTACAGGTGGACACATTTTCCGTGTTGGTAAATCAATTAGTGTAACATCTGTACAACACAACCATGTTAGTGGTATAGCAACAGTTCAGACTTCTGGTGATATTGGTCTTAGAAAGGGTGATCAGATTGTTCTAAACAGTATTCCTAATGCTAATCTAAATGGTACATATGATGTTACTGATAGAGTAGGATATGGTTCATCAGTTCTAGTCAACATTGGTAAGTTCCCAACTCATCAGGCATCAGGTACAATAGTCAGTGCATATGCTCATGGTACTGGTTTATCTGTAAGAACATCTGGTAGAGATATTCCTTTTTATGATGGTGTTACTACAAAACTAAACAGTAATTTAGGTGCAACTGGATCTTCTATTACACTTGCTGATGTTAAGTTATTGAGAAGAGGGGATTATCTTCTAATTGAAAATGAAATTGTAAGGGTTGCAAATAAAACTGGTACTAGTGTTATTAGGGGATTGCTTGGTACAAATGCTGTCGCACATGAATCTAATTGTTCAGTACGTCGCATAAAGGTATTACCAGTAGAAAACAGACGTTATAGTATTATACGTGCTTCTGGTCATACGTTTGAGTATGTTGGATACGGTCCAGGTAACTACAGCACGGCAATGCCTCAGAACCAAGGTAGTACCTTGGATGAGGATGATCAGTTGAGATCACAGTCACTTCAGACTAGAGGTGGTTTGGTTGCTTACACTGGTATGAATGATAAGGGTGATTTCTACATCGGACGTAAGAAGATTAATGCTGTAACAGGTGAAGAGATTGATACTATTGATAAGTTTGATAACACAGATGTTGGTGAAGACTTTGTTATGCCAACAAGTGCTATATTTGATGATCTAACAGTCAATAATAACCTATACAGTAATGGTAATACTGATACAATAGATCTAAAACTAAGAGGTAATAGATCTGGTAATATTAGTAAGACTGTCTTTGTTGGGATACAAGAAACTACTCCTACTACTAGTCAGTCACAAGATAATATTCTATTCAGAGTAAGTCACACGCCAGGTGGAAATCTTGGTTGGGTGAAGACAGATGGATCTGGATCTGAGAGATGGCAAGAGTTTGCTCCTATATCATATGAAAGTGGAAGCAATGCTTATGCCTTTGATAAGTTAGCAATAGGTCAAGCTTCTGTTAACTCAGGTGAAATTCTAAGTATCAATGGTAATGGAAGGTTTGGTAGTCTAAAGGTTACTGATCTTACAAATGGACGTGTTCTTATTGCTGGAGCTAATGGAGAGTTACAAGATAGTTCTTCACTCACATTCTCAGGTGCTAAATTAACTGCCTCTGCAATCGATGTTGATAATAACCTCGATGTTGATGGTAATCTTGATGTTGATGGTGATACAACATTAGATAAAACTGATATTGCTGGAAACCTAACTGTAACTGGTACAGTTACATCGGGAGCAATCACTGCAAGTGGTAATATAAATGCTTCCTCGCATACTATTACTGGTTCAACACTGGTTGGTAAGGGTGTCATACCTATTGGTGGTATTATCATGTGGTCTGGTACAGATGCTAACGTACCAAATAACTGGGCGTTATGTAATGGATCAAACGGTACACCAAACTTAATTGATAAGTTTATTGTGGGTAGAGGTAGTGCATATGCTGCTGACAGCACAGGTGGTTTTACTGATTCTGTAGTAGTAGAGCATGGTCACACTGCAACATCTGCTGTTACTGACCCTGGCCACGCACACACATTTAGTTCTCATAATAATGATGATAACGAGGGTAACACCTTGAATGATAGATCTAATCTACCTAATACAAGGACAATGACATCAAGTAGTGAGAGTACTGGTATTACCGTTGCTACTACTGTCAACGATAATGGTGTTTCTGGAGCTGGTAAGAACTTACCTCCATACTATGCTATCGCTTATATCATGCGTATTAGTTGATCTAAATACATATACAAAGGAGTGCATTTGGTAAATGGCATCAGTTAATAAGAAGTTTGCCGTAGAAAAAGGTCTCGAAGTCGGTGACAAGGCTCTTGTAGTTGATGCTGACGGTGAAAAGACTGGTATTGGTAAAACCAACCCGATTTATGGTTTAGATGTAGCATCTACTGCCAACTTTGATGGCATTGTTGCTGCAGGCCAGGTTGGTATTGGAAGTACACAACCTGTAAGAGACCTCGATGTTCGGGGCACTGCAAGATTTACTGGCAAAGTTTACGATAAGAATGACACAGAAGGTACAAATGGTCAAGCACTGATAACTACAGGTGTTGGTGTATCATGGACAGACCTAGCACAGATTGAGACGAACGCTGCAGATAAAGTATATTCAGTACAATATAAGAAAGCAAATCTAAAATTTGGTGGTGCTTCTAACTTTGTATTTGATCCTGTCAATGAGCGAGTAGGTATTGGGAGTACACAACCTGAGTATACTCTACAAACTGACGGATTGGTTCAGATTGGTGGAACATTCCTTGATGCTAATGGTACAGCTGGTATTGGTAAGAGTGTATTACAAGCAACTGATAGTGGTGGATTGCAATGGGTAGGTGCAGGTGCTAGTGTAACAAACATATATTACGTTAACGAAGATGGAAATGATAATAATACAGGATTCTCGGAAGGAGATGCTCTAAGAACTATTGAAGCTGCTTGTCTAAAGGCAAAGGCAGGTAATGTTATACGAGTTGCTGCAGGTATATACGAAGAAGAGAACCCAATATTTGTTCCTCGTAATGTTACCATAGATGGAGATGATCTAAGAAATGCACAGGTAGTACCAAAGAACAAGAGTAAGGACTTATTCCATGTAAACAATGGCGTACTGCTCCAGAATATGTCATTCATTGGTGCAGCAAATACTGGTGCTATGGTATCATATCCGCCAAGTGGTATTGTAAACAACCATAGGTTTGTTACTTCTGCTGCTGGTAGTATTGTAAAGACGGCATGGAACTCTGGTTTATCAACCACACCAACTGCTGCAGATTATGATCCTACATCAGGTATAGTAACATTTACCACAGAAAATCCTCATGGTTTAGCTGCTCCTACTAGATTATCAATTTCTACTGCTTCTTATAGTCCTGTTGCTGGTATTCTTACAGTAACTACAACTGCTAATCATGGATTAACTTCAGGAGATTTCATTGGTATTGATGATGACTCTTTGACCTTTAGATGTACTATGGATGGTACATGGAGTGATCATACTTATCCTAGGGGTGCTGATAATGTACGTGACAACGATGCTGATCCTGTAAGTGGTAAGTTTATAACTGCTACAGTTGTAGATGCTACTAACTTTACAGTCAATGTTGGTCCAAGTCCAGCAGTAAATCATGCTGTTAGTGGTGCAAATTATGAACCAAGCACAGGTGTTCTAGAACTTACTATTGGATCTCATTCATTACAAGAAGGTGATAAGGTAAAGATTGGAGAGGGTAAATTAACATTTACTTGTGCTCAAGATAGTCATGGTTCAAACCATAC
>CETH01078031.1_pt1 | contig 16173 bp, 17 predicted proteins | sample 361461 | NCBI WGS metagenome assembly CETH01 (sample SAMEA2622695, study PRJEB7988) | marine metagenome | isolation source: saline water (ENVO:00002010), including
AAGCTGCTTCAACTCTTTGATTATTATATTCAAGACCAGGTAACTTTATGCCAACAAACCAGGAGATAACTAATCCACCTAATGAAACGATTAAAGAGAACCAAACTAAAGATCCTTCAATATCTCTAAGAATTGGAATATCTACTTTATCACTTAAACCCCATAAAATTGGTATAAATGCTATCAAAGTCATAATAGCTCTAATCACCTGCAAACCTAATGACTCAACAATTTTTGCAAACTTATAACAGTCATCTTGGATTCTTTGACTTGCTCCCTCAATCTCTTCTTCAACAGATTGCCATCTAGGTATATAGCTAAACGTCATTGCTTCACGCCATTTCAATCCATAAATTCTGGTAAACCAACCTGTAAAGATAGCTACAAATATATAAGGAAAAACAATTTCTGCAAAAGAGATATCTCCCTCAAAACCATTTAAAGTATATTGTACTGAAATTAACTTTGCATAAAATATTGAAATTCCGTCTAAAGGATTATCTTTATAATCTCCAGCATTTTGAAGCAAATCATAAAAACCACCATACCATGTATTTATAGCAACTGTTAAACTTACTTGTATCCAAAGTGAAATAATTAAAACGAACAGGCCACCCCACGACCAAAGTCGCCATTCTTTATTATTAAAAAAGCTTTTTATCATGATTTTTTAATTTAAAAAATTATCAGCATAAGATTTTTTTACAGTTTTTCTTTTTTTCGGTTCTATTATTTCGAAATCAATTTTCTTTTTTTTAGCATAATCTATAGCTTTATTTTTTGATGAAAATTCAATTTTTAACTCGCCTAAAGTATCAGAAGAACTCTCCCAACCCATTAAAGGATTTTTAGTGGGATCTTTTGTTTCAAACTCTAAAATCCATTTATTAGTTTTTTTTAAACCTGATTGCATTGGACTTTTATTTGGTATGTATATCTTTGCTTTTTTCATAATTGATGGTCGGAGTGGCAGGATTCGAACCTGCGACCCTCTGGTCCCAAACCAGATGCGCTACCAGGCTGCGCTACACTCCGAGGTGTTTACTAATACAGTACTTATTAATTTTTTAAAAGTATAAAGATTACTAAAATAAAGGTAATTTTATAAAAATCTGATATAAAAAATATATGATTATTGAATGCATTAATTGTAATAAAAAATTTGATGTAAATTCAGAGTTAATTCCATCCTCTGGTAGAACTATTCAGTGTGGATCATGCGACCATATATGGTTTTTTAACCTCTCAACACAAGAACCTTCAATTAAAACATTTAAAAAAACTCAAGTAAAAAGACAAAAAATTAATTTTGATAAAAAAAATCAAAAAAATGCAAATATAACAAAAAATTATAACAAAACTAAAGTTGAAAGCACCAAAAAAAATTATGAATTGGCTCCATACAAATCAAAATCAACTTTTTCATTAAGTAAATTATTATCTTATATTATCGTTTTGATTATTTCTTTTATTGCTGTAATAATTGTTATAGATACTTTTAAATCACCTATTTATAAGATATTTCCTAGTATGGAAATTATCATATTTAGTCTTTTTGAGGTCTTGAAAGATATAGAGCTTTTTATTAAAGATTTAATTTAAATTATGATTGACTATATTTCACAGCCTTTTAAATGGTTTTTTAAACTTGAAGCTGCAAGTGGATTGGTTCTTTTATTTGCTGCAATAATTGCTTTGATAATAAGTAATTCTAACCTATCAGATTTATACTTTTCAACTTTAAATGAATATTTATTTCTTGGCATAAATAATTTTGGATTAAAATTATCTGTTATACATTGGATAAACGATGCTTTAATGGCAATATTCTTTTTTTTTGTAACCTTAGAAATAAAAAGAGAATTTTTACAAGGTGAGCTCTCTAATATAAAACAGGCTTTACTTCCAATAATTGCAGCAGTTGGTGGTATGGTTGTGCCAGCATTATTTTACGTTTATATTAATTTTGGTGATAGCGAAACTTTAAATGGATGGGCCATTCCCTCTGCAACAGACATTGCTTTTTCTCTTGGTGTTTTATCATTATTGGGAAAAAGAGTTCCATTATCATTGAAAGTTTTTTTAACGGCACTTGCGATTATCGATGACTTAGGTGCTATAGTAATCATAGCTTTATTTTACTCTGGAGATTTAAGTATTAAATATCTAAGTCTAATGCTTTTTGCATTTATAGTTTTATTAGTTATTAATAAATTTAATATTAAAAGATTTCTACCTTATTTAATTGTTGGAATTTTTCTTTGGGATTTTACTCACAATTCAGGAATACATGCTACTATTGCTGGTGTCTTATTAGCAATGACAATACCCCACAGAAAAAAGGAGAAAGATTTTTCTTTATTAATTAAAGTTGAGCATGCAATCAGCCCTTATGTTGCATTTGGAATTATGCCTTTGTTTGCTTTTGCTAATGCAGGCGTCTCTCTCGAAGGTTTATCCATAGAATCATTATTTGATAAAGTACCCTTAGGAATTTTATTAGGATTATTTTTAGGTAAACAATTGGGAGTTTTCGTATTCTCTTACATATCAATAAAAACAAAGATTGCTCAAATGCCAAATAATTCAAATTGGTATAATTTTTATGGTGTTGGAGTATTAACTGGTATTGGTTTTACAATGAGTCTATTTGTTGGAAATTTAGCATTTATTGAAAACGCTCAATACATGGATGGTGTGAAAATAGGTGTATTAACTGGGTCACTTTTATCCACTCTATTTGGTTATTTTTTAATATTACTTACACCTAATAAATGAATAAAATTATAATAATAGGAATTTCAATATTTATGTTTTTTTTTAAAAGTTCAGCTATGGCAAATTATGATAAAATTTTTTATGATTTAAACATTGAAAGCATAACTGGTGAAATAATTAATTTCACAGAATATAAGGGTAAAGTAGTATTAATAGTTAATACAGCCAGCTATTGTGGTTTTACAAATCAATATGAGGATTTACAAAATTTATGGGAAACATACAAATCAAAAGGTTTAATTGTACTCGGAATACCATCAAATTCATTTAATCAAGAAAAGAAAAATGATTCTGATGTAAAAGAATTTTGTGAGGTAAATTTCAATATAAATTTTCCTCTATCAAGTATTATAGAAGTAAAAGGTGAAAATGCACACGAATTATTTAAATGGGCTAAAGAAAATCATGGCAAATCAGCTATACCTAAGTGGAATTTTCATAAAATCTTAATTAATAAAGAAGGTAAGATTGAAGATACTTTTACATCTTTTACAAAACCAACATCAGAAAAGATAATTAAAAAGATAGAAAATATTTTATAATTTAAGAGTAAGTCCATCATGAGCTGGTATTACATTTTTGGGTAAATATTTCTTGAGGATCATATAATCTAAAACCGGAGAAAGATTTGTAAGAATAGCTTTTTGAGGTTGAAATTTTTTAATAATTGAAAGAGAAGTTTCTAAATTAAAATGTGATGGATGAAAGTTATACCACAAGCAATCAATTATTAGGTATTTAAGATTATTAAAATATATATAATCTTTATCATAAATTTTACTGACATCGCTTATATAAGCAAGTTTTTTATCAATTATAAAACAGTTTGATTTAACTCTTCCATGTTCAACTTCAATTGATTGGATCTTAATTTTTCTATTGCCATTTGTTGCAATAAAGTTTTTTGGTAATCTATTTAATTTCAATGTAGCTGGATATTCTTTTGAAAAGCTTTTAAAAATATAAGAAAAACTTTTTTTTAAATATTTTGATGTAGACTTATCAGCATAAACATCGATTGGGCCTTTATTATTAATATAAAAAGATCTTAAATCATTAATCCCATGAGTTTGATCTGCATGCAAATGAGAAAAAAGAACTTTATTAATTTTTTTGACCTTATGTCTTTGTAGTTGTTGACGTAAGTCTGGAGAAGTATCAATTAAAATATTATGTTGAGAGGTTTGAAATAAAGCTGAACATCTAGTTCTATAATTTTTTTTATTTTTAGGATCACAGTTGCCAAAAAAACCATCAGCTCTTGGTACACCCATTGAACTTCCACATCCTAATATAATAAATTTCATGACTTTTATTTAAAAAAAAGATTATTAAAATTTTTCGTAGTAATTCTAATAAGTTCATTTTTTTTTAGATCTTTTATTTCTGCAAGTTTTGCAGCAGTAAAATCAATAAAAGACGGTTCATTTTTCTTACCCCTATTTGGTACAGGTGCTAAAAAAGGACTATCTGTTTCAATCAATATTCTATCTAATGGTAAAGATTTAAATGTTTTTTGTAAATCTGTAGAATTCTTAAAAGTAATAATGCCACTTGCTGAAAAAAAAGTATCAAACTTCAAAAGTTTTTCAGAAAATTTTTTTGATCCAGTAAAGCAATGCATTAAAATTTTGAGATTTTCGTCTTTGTATTCATTAAGTATATCAAAGGTCTCTTTCTCAGCTTCTCGAGAATGTATTATCAATGGTACATTTGATTTTAATGATGCTTCAATATGTATTTTAAAACTTTTTATTTGACTTTTTTTATCACTATTATTGTAATAAAAATCTAGTCCAGTTTCACCGATGCCTATTATTTTTCGATTTTCTTTTAAACAATTCATTATGTATTCAGAATCAATTATGTTTTTATTTGTTTCATGAGGATGGATACCGATTGTTCCAAAAATTATTTCATCTTTATTTACTATTTCTTTTACTCTTGAAAAACTTTCAAGAGAGGTCGATATTGTCAATAATTTTTCAATACCAACTTTTTTTGATCTTTGGATAACATTATCCAAATCACTTAATAAAGGCTCATGATCTAAATGGCAATGAGAATCAATCATTTAATTTTTCAATTTTTTTAAATAGTATATCAATAGATTTAATCTTACTTCCTAATTTTAAATAGTCATGTTTTTCAATAGAAGAAAGGACTATTTCATCTTCATTAATATTAAAAGTTTTAAGTGCTTTTAAAGCTGTTTCAGGAATTATTGGATACATCATAAAACTAATTTTTCTAATAATTTCTAATGTTGTATATACAATTGTATTAAGTCTTTTTAAATCATCCTTTTTTTTCCATGGTTCTTGATCATTAAAGTATTTATTTGCAGCAAATAAAGAATTTACAATAAAGTCTATATAGAAATTAATATCATTATCATCAATTTTTTTTCTGATATTATTTAGATTAATTCTGTAATTATCCAAAATCTTATTATCATCTTTGTTAAATTCTACGTTTTCAGGAACTTTACTGTCCAAATTTTTAACTACAAAAGAAATCACTCTTTGGCACAAGTTACCGTAATTATTTGCTAAATCACTATTGATACAATCTTCAAGTCTGTCTTGTGAAATATTACCATCATTTCCAAATGAAACTTCTTTAATCAGATAATATCTTAATGGGTCAAGGCCATATTTATCAATTATTTCTAAAGGATCTAAAATATTACCTTTTGATTTAGACATTTTTTCATCTCCAGACAAAATCCATCCATGACCATAAATTTTTTTTGGCAATTTTATTTTCGCAGCTAATAAAAATGCTGGCCAATAAATTGCGTGAAATCTTAAAATATCCTTACCTATCAAATGTATTGAAGCAGGCCAATATTTTTTAAATAATTCATTTTGAGTATTAGGATAATTAAGTGCACTGATATAATTTGTAAGAGCATCTAACCATACATATATTACGTGAGCATCATTTCCTGGTACTTGGATTCCCCAAGAAAAACTTTTTCTACTTATAGATAAATCTTTTAATCCATTTTCTACAAAACTAATTACCTCGTTTTTTCTAGACTCAGGTTGTATAAAATCAGGATTATCCTTATAATATTTTAAAAGTGGCTTTTGCCATTTTGATAATCTAAAGAAATACGATTCTTCGTCAACCCATTCAACGATTGATTTTGATGAAATAGCAATTTTTTTTCCTTCAACTTCTTCAATTTCATCTTCATTATAAAAAGCTTCATCCGATACAGAATACCATCCAGAGTATTTAGATAAATATATGTCATCGTTTTCCTCTAGTATTTTCCATAAATGTTTAACTGATTTTTTATGTCTTTCTTCAGTAGTTCTTATAAAATCTGTATTTATTAACTTTAAAGTATTAGACAAATCTCTGAATGTTTGACTAATTTCATCACAAAATTTTTGAGGATCAATACCTTTTTTTTCTGCTGCTCTTTGAATTTTAAGACCATGTTCATCAGTGCCTGTTAGGAAAAAAACTGAAAAACCATCGATTTTTTTAAATCTAGCAAAAAAATCAGCAATAATACTTGAGTAAGCATGTCCCATATGAGGTTTGGCTGAGGGATAGTATATAGGTGTTGTTATATAAAAATTTTTATCCATTAATTAATTTTGCTTTTAACTCTAAAAATAACGACTCTTCATCTAAATTAAATTTATGAGTATTTTCAATCTTTTTTAAAAAATAACTAAATAATTCATAATTTTTAACTGATATTTTTTTCTTTAAAAAAAGTTCAACAAAGTCATAAATCATATATTTGATAGGACTATTTTTTTTAAAATAAAAATTATCAATGATTATATTTAAAAAATTTTCTAAATCTAAGTTTTTAAGGTCGATTTTATATTCATTACAAAATTGAACCAAATCATATATTTTCCCAGGAGTAATATAGTAATTTAATAAATCAATATTTATAAACTCATGAATATCATTTTTTAATAATCTATTGCTTATTTCAATAACCTGTTTATAAGATAAAGAAATTTTATAGTTCATACATCTAGAGCTAAGAGTATCAAGTGTTTTTTTATTATTTTTTATAAGAAAAAAATAAATATTTTCTCCAGGCTCTTCAAGACATTTTAATAAGGCATTTGATGAATTTATATTTAAATATTCAATGTTATCGATAAGTACAAGCTTAGGTTTTTCATTAAATGAAGATTTATTTAACTTTTCAATTAAAATTCTTATTTGATTTATCTCTATAAATTTTTTATCTGGTTTTACATCAATTAAAAAAAAATTTGGATTTGAACCATTCAATATTAGTTTAAATGAATGATTTTGTTCATTAATTAAATGTTTATGGACATCATAAGCATATTCTTCACTTTTAGATAAAATATAATTTATTAAATGATAAGATAAAGTTGATTTACCTATGCCTTTTTGACCCGATAACAATATCTTACTTGGAAGTTTTTTATTTTCGTACAACTCAACAAATTCATCAAATATTTTTTCTAAACCATATAAATTTTGTTGGTTTTTTGGGGATAAATTCATTTTATTAAACTATCAATTTTTTTTAAAATAGTATTTTTATTTAAGTTAATTTCTAAATTTGAATTAATAATTTGGTAATATTTTTTCTTCTTTTTAGCTATAGTTAAAAAACCCTTTTGGACTCTGTCATAAAAATTATAATCAAACCTATCATATCTATTAAGCTTTTTACGTTTTTTTAATCTATTTTTCATATTTTCTTTATTTACAATATTCAAAAAAGTAAAATTAACTTTAAAATTTTTCAGCAACTCTTTATTAATTATATTTATCAATGTCAAATTTACACCTAATCCATAGTGTTGATATGCAATTGTTGAGTCAGTAAATCTATCAATTAATATAATTTTTTTTTTATAATGTTTTTTAAGCTCTTTAATATTCTCACTTCTTGATGCTAGATATAATAATAAATCTGTTTCTTTTTCAAAATTTGATTTATTATCCAAAATTATTTTTCTAATTTTTTCTGAATTTTTACTTCCACCTGGTTCTCTTATTTTTAGATGGTTAATATTTTTTTTTTTCAAGTATTTTGATACAAAATTACAATGGGAAGTTTTACCACTTCCTTCGATGCCCTCGAAAACTATAACTAGTTTTTTATACATCGCCCCAGATTAAATAATTCAATGATTTCATTAATCTAGAAAAAATATTTACTTTGTCTATTTCTTTAAAAGCTAATAAATCATATTCATCAATTAATTCCTCATCATATATGATTTTTAGTTTTGCTATAATTTGATTTTTTTCAATTGGCGCTTCTACTGGTCCATCGTATGTAACTTTTATCTTAAGTTTTTTCTTTTGACCTTTTTTTATTGTTTTATAAATATTTTCTTTAGTATAAACTTTTACTGTATTTTCTTTACCTAACCATACTTCAACACTATTTATTGGTTCATTAGATTTAGAAATCTCAACTAAATCAAAATTCGTCAATCCATACGTTAATAATTTTAAACTTTCTCTTGATCTAGAATTTTTAGTTTCAAAACCACTACCAACAGCAACTAATCTTCTTCCCTTTCTATCGATAGATGAAGCTAAAGAATATCTTTCAACTGCTAAATATCCAGTTTTTATACCATCAGCTCCAATATTTTTATAAAGAAGAGGGTTTCTATTTCCTTGGGTAATAGGATCACCACCTGTTCGATCCCATGTAAATTCTTTTTCACTAAACCATTTATAATATTCTGGATGTTCTTTAATTAAGTAATTTGACATAAGCATTATGTCTCTAACTGTTGAATAATTATCTGGGTCATTTATTCCTGATGAATTTGCAAAATTAGTATTCTCCATACCTAATTCTTTAGCTTTTGATGTCATCATTATAGCGAATTCTTCTTCTGTACCTGCTATACCCTCAGCTAATGCTACACAAGCATCATTTCCAGATGCAACGATTATTCCTCTAAGTAAATTTTCAACAGAAACTTCATCACCCACCATAACAAACATTGATGAATAACCAGCCGTAGATAACCGCCATGCTTTTTCTGAAATAATAAATTTTTCATCTAAATTTAATTCACCTGATTTAATTAAATCAAAAGCAATAATACTTGTCATTATTTTAGTCATTGATGCTGGATAAATTGATCGATCCGGTTCTTTTTCATATAATATTTCACCAGAAAAAAAATCTTGCAAAATTGCAGTCCTAGCCTTGATATCTATGTTAGCACTAACAACATTATTTAGAATAAAGCTAACAATTATAAATATAAAATATTTTTTAAACATTTCTTAAAATCTCTAAATTTTCAAAATTTAATATTTTTATTTTTTCAAATGACTCCTTTAAACTTTTTATATCATTAAAAGGTCCTATTAATACCCTATATTTTGTTAAAGATAATTTAATGATATTTAATTCTTTTAATGATGTTTCAGATTTAATTCTATCAACCATACTCTTTGCAGTATCTTTATAATAGAAATCAGCTACTTTAATTGAATAAGAAAAAGTTTTATCTTTTACTTTTTTCATTTTTATTTTTTTTTCATTCAAATCATTTATTTGAATACCGTCTATCGGTGCCTTTTCAGCTACAGATCTTTCCTCATCAAATGTTTTGGACTTTTTTGCAACAAAGGTTGAATTTTTTGAAATTAAAACAATTTCAACATAAGGTTCTTTTATATCTAATCCTAGAGTCTCAGCAATCCTAGAACTTAAAATTGAATTATAAAAATCAGAGAATTCAATTCTATTTGATTTTACTTCTGCAATCAAAAAATTACCGTTTTCTGGATTTGTAATCTTAACCATGGATTTTCTTTTTAAAGATTTATGATAAATATTTAGAGATCTTGAATCTAATTTTTTTACATTTTTTAAACTCTCGTCGTAGATAAGAGCAAAACCTATATTTCTATACCGGTTATCAAAATCTATATCTATATTTTTTGAATTATTTATCTTTGTTTGATCACATCCACTGATTAAAATATAAATTAAAAAAATTCCTAATAATTTAAAGTTCATCATTAATTTCCTTTTTAAGAGTACATACAGCTAATGCAAATCTAAGAGATCTATTCCACTGTAAAATAATTTCATAATTATCAAAGACTATATAAGCTGGATTTAATGTTTCTGAATTTGGTATGATGTCTTTATCAGGAGTTATTATTGCTACTAACAAATTTTGATTTAAATTATCAATATCATTATTTTCTTCTATATATCTTTTAAAAAACTTAATTTTTTTTTTGTTGTGAAGTTTTTTTGCAGATACGTTTAGGTATTTTTTTGGAATATTTTCTTTTAAATTGATTTTCAAAAAACAAGGGGAATTTTCCCTCCATCCAATTTTATTAAGGTAATTTGCCGCTGAAGCATAAGAGTCTTCGGGGTTTTTAAGATCTATATAGTTATCTTTGTTATAATCAATTGCATGATTTTTTATAGTTGATGGCATAAACTGAAAAAAACCAAATGCACCAGCCCATGAACCAAATAACGTTTCGTAATCAATTTTGTTTTTATCTATTAATTTTAATAGTGTTAGTAATTCTTTAGTGAAAAATTCTGATCTTCTTTTATCGAAACTTAAAGTTGCTAACGACGACAATATATCCATTTTACCAACATATGTTCCATAGTTAGTTTCAATACCCATTAATGCAAGAAGCAATTCTTTTTCTATGAAAAATTTTTTTTCAACTTCATCAATTAAAACATTGTTTTTTTTATAAAAATCCAAACCACTTTTAACTTTTTTTTTTGATGCCCTTTTTGAAATATAGGTTTTTGTATCTTCGTAAAATTCAGGTTGAAATCTATCATATTCAATAACTTTTGGTAAAAATACAACACTTGAAAGAATCTTATCAATTGTTTGCTCAGAAATATTATTTGATAGAGCTCTTGTTTTGAAATCTTTTTTCCAATTATTAAAATTGGTATTATTGTCCGAAAAAGCTTTAGAAGTTAATATAATTAAAATTAAAAAAAAAATACTAATTATTTTCATACAAATCTTTAAGATATATAACTACAGCAATCCAAATAATAATAAAACTTAGAAATTTTACTAACGAAAAGTCCTCATTGTAATAAAAATAGCCTAAAATGAACTGTAAAGTTGGAGTAATATAAAAAATCATTCCAGTAGCTCCCAAACCAATTAGCTCAACACCTCTAACATATAAGAAAAGAGGAATCACAGTCATTGGTCCAGCTAATGTTAAAAACAAACTCAATCCTGGATTAGATAAACTAAAATCATTTAAATTATTTTCGGCTATAAAATAAAAAGCAATTAATGCAAAAGGTAAAATATATAAACTTTCTATTAAAAGACCAATATCAGTATCGATTTTTATTTTTTTTCTAATAAGATTGTAAAATGCCCAACTAAATGCAACTATCAAACCAACCCAGGGTAAACTTTGTAAATTAAAAAAAATTAAAATAATTATAGAAATTAAAACTAAAGAAATAGATAAAATTCTTTTTTGATTTAATTTTTCTTTAAAAAAAATAAAACCTAACAAAACACTTATAATTGGCATAATAAAATATCCAAAGCTGGCATCAATAATCCTATCAGTTGCAACTGCATATATCCAAACAGACCAATTAACAAAAATCAAAAAACCAGAAATGAATAAAGCTATAAGATTTTCTTTTATCTTTATATTATCAAAAAATACTTTCCATTTAGATAAAAATGAAGTTGTTATTATTAACATTGCTGCAGTCCATAAACATCTATGAACAACAAGTTCTGTGTGACCTATAAAAGAAACGTATTCAAAATAGATTACACCAATAAAGCCCCACCAAAAAGATCCTAGTGAAGTGAGCCATAAACCTTTATTAAAATCAGATTTTAACATAATAAAACAATGAATATTTATTAATACTTTAAATAAACTATTTTATAGTTGAATTAAATATTTTTAATTATAAAAGCAACTACACGGAGAGATGGCTGAGCGGTTGAAAGCACCGGTCTTGAAAACCGGCAAAGGGGCAACTCTTTCCTGGGTTCGAATCCCAGTCTCTCCGCCATTAAAATGATTAATATTTAAAATTTTTAAATAAATTATTAATTTTATTGTCTTCAAATTTTATATTTGTATCTAAACCGTTATAAAAATTGTAGAGATTATTGTCATCAATTTCCAAAAAATTTAATAATTCATTTAAATCTTTGTAGTCTAATTGATCTAAATACTTACTTGTGAAAGCTCCTAAAAGTTTATCCATCTCTTTTGTGCCGCGGTAATTTGATCTATAAATAATTTTTTTTTTAATTTGTTCTATATCAGCAGTCATAATAGGAATATAATGTTAGTTTATGTATTTTAAAAGAAATTATAAATATTTATTGTCTGATCTCAGTACCCTCAAGGGTGTTGGAGTTAAAACTACAAATTTACTTAAAAAGAAAAAAATAAATAATATTTTTGATTTGTTATGGAAGTTGCCAAAATCATATACTGATCGAAGTTTATCATCAAAAATAAAGGATTTAAAAATAGATGAAATACAAACTATAACTATAACGCCTCAAAAATATTCATTCCCAAGAATTAGGAATTTACCAAATCGAGTTCTATGTAAAGATGAAACAGGTGAGATAGAATGTGTTTTTTTTAATAGTTATGAGGGATATATTAAAAAGATTTTACCTATAGGAAAAGAAGTTACTATAAGTGGTAAAATCAAATATTTTAGAAATAAGTACCAGCTTACCAATCCTAAGTATATTTCAGAAGACTCATCAATTATAAAACAAAAGCATAATAGTTACTCATTAACTGAGGGTATAAGTGAAAAAGTTTATAATAAAATCATTTTACAAATTATAAATAATTTGCCAAAAATTGACGAATGGCATTCGAAGGAAATATTAAATAAGTTTGAAAATATTAGTTGGAATGACGCAATCCAAAAATTACATAAACCTGAAAATATTGGTAAATACAAAGAAAAATTTTATGAAAGACTTGCTTTTGATGAAATTTTTTCAACTTTTTTAGTAAATTCTGAAATTAGGAAAAAAATTAAGAAGATCAAAAAAAATAAAAAAAATTTTGATACAAAAAAACAAAACGAAATAATATTTAAATTAAATTTCTTATTAACTAGTGATCAAAAAAAAACATTAAACGAAATTAATAAAGATCTATGCTCAGAAAGTAAAATGTTTAGATTATTACAAGGTGATGTCGGCAGTGGAAAAACAATAGTTTCTTTACTCTCTGCTTATAATACCATTAATTCAGGATTTCAAGTAGCAGTAATGGCGCCTACAGAAATATTAGCAAGACAACATTTTTTATTGGCTAAAAAAATATTTCCTAGAAATATAAGTATCAATTTACTTTCTGGAAAATCAACTTATAGAGATAAAAAAGATATTTTAGATAAACTATCTAAGAAACAAATAGATATAATTTTTGGAACACATGCTTTATTTCAAAAAAAAGTTGAATTTAAAAAACTTGGATTGATAATAATTGATGAACAACATAAGTTTGGTGTTAATCAAAGAAAAAAATTATCTGATAAAGCAGGTAAAGATTGTGATGTTCTCTTAATGACTGCAACACCAATTCCACGTACTTTAACTATGACGATATACGGTGATATGGATCTTTCAATTATTCGAGAAAAACCCAATATTCGTAAACCTGTTAAAACCTATAGTAAGCTTGAGAGTAAGATTGATGATGTAATTAAGTTTATAAAAAAAGAGATTAAACTTGGTAATCAAATTTTTTGGGTTTGCCCTTTAATTGAGGAGTCAAAAAAAATTGATCATGCTTCGGCAATTAAAAAGTCCGAAATTTTAAAAAAAATATTTCCTCAACAAGTTTTTTTGCTTCATGGAAAAACATCTAATGAAGAAAAAGAGATTATCTTAAATAAATTTTTAAAAAATGAATTTAAAATTTTAGTGTCTACAACTATCATAGAAGTTGGTATAGATTTTCCAAATTCAAATGTAATAGTTATAGAAAATGCTAATAAATTTGGTTTATCTCAATTACATCAACTTAGAGGAAGAGTTGGACGAGGTGATAAAGAGTCTTCATGTATATTAATGTTTAAATCAAATTTAAGCGATAATGCAAAAAAAAGAATCAAAATATTAAAAGATACTAATGATGGCTTTAAAATATCTGAAGAAGATATGAAACTAAGAGGGTTTGGAGATATTTTAGGTTTTAAACAAAGTGGAATTAAAAGTTTTAAATTAGCAGACCCAGTCCATAATCATAATCTTTTTATTTTGGCTGAAAAAGAAATCAAAAGAATTGAAAATGAAAAAGAAGATATAAGTAGATTTAAACCACTAATCAAGTTATACGATAGAGCAGATATAATCAATGATATTGCTTAATTTTTCCCAGTAGAGGTTCCTGCGGATACAATAAATTTAGATGCTTCTTCAAATGTCATATTGAGATATATAACTTCATCTAATGGAAACATAAGCAAAAAACCACTAGTCGGATTTGGTGTTGTTGGAACAAAAACATTAATTAATTTTTTATTAGTTTTTTCGACCATTTCGCCTTTATTTTCTTTTGTAGCAAAACCAACGGCCCAAACGCCTTTTCTAGGATATTCAACCAAGACAACACTTTTCTTATCATTATCATCTTTATTAGAGAATGTTTCTGTCATTTGAACTATTGCAGAATATATAGTTCGTAAAACTGGAATTCTTTTAAATAAATCATCAATAAGTTTAAGAATTCGTTTACCTAAAAAGGATAAAGACAAACCACCAACAATAGTAATAAAAATTACAGAAATAATAATTTCTATTCCTGGTATCGCGAATGGAAGATAATTATTAGGATTAATATTTTCCGGAATTATTTTAGATGAAATTCCAATCAAAATTTTGCTTAAATATAAGGTAAAACCTATTGGTATTAAAACAACCACTCCAGTTATGAAATAATTTCTTAAAATGAGTGTTAATGATCTCTTTTTTTTATTTTTTGACATTTTTTCAATTAAAACTTGAGTAAATTACGAATGATATAGCTATAATAAATAAAAACAATAATATTTTATTATTTAGATTCATCTATAAATATATTATCAATGTTAAAGTAAAATGAATAGAAGAAAATTTTTATCTTATATGGGGTGTAGCTGTTGTGGATTAATTCTACAAGGCTGTTCTACAGCGCCGATTACAGATAGAAAGCAATTTAAAATCATACCAGAAGCTAAATTAAATGCTCAAGCGGCTCAAATTTATGAAAAAATTAAAGAAAAAGAAAAATTAGTCACTGATTCTAAATCACTAAATGAGATTAAAGAAATTGGAAAAAAAATGGAAGAATCTATCGGTGAATATTTTTATCAAGCAAAAATAGATGATCCCACAATAAATTTTGATTGGGAGTATATTCTTATTGATAATAAGAAAGTAAGAAACGCGTGGTGCATGCCTGGTGGAAAAATTGCAGTATACACAGGAATATTTGATGTAACAAAAAATACAAATGGACTTGCAGCAGTTATGGGTCATGAAATCGCTCATGCTGTAGCAAAACACTCTGTTGAAAGAGCTAGTAGAGGTGCTGTCATTAATGTAGGAACACAAGTAATAGATTTTGTAACTGGTGGTAAATTATCTCAAGTAAATAATGCTACAGGTATGAATACAATTGGAATGCTTTCACAGTTAGGCATAATGAATCCTTTTAATAGAAAACAAGAAAGTGAAGCAGACTACTTGGGAATGATTTTTTCATCATTATCAGGTTATGATATAAGAGAAACAGTTAAAATTTGGCAAAGAATGCAAAAATTTAATAAAGGGAAAGCTCCTCCAGAGTTTATGAGCACTCACCCCTCTGCAGAAAATAGAATTAAAAAAATTAATGAATGGACAAATGAGATAATTTTAGATTATCCACCAATTAACATATCATAATTGTTAATGGTGAGCCGTGATGGACTCGAACCATCGACCCATTCCTTAAAAGGGAATTGCTCTACCAACTGAGCTAACGGCCCATTTTTTAAATGAATGTTGTGTGTATACATAATTATTTGGATAATTCAAACATGAATTTGTGAGACAAATAGTTTAGTTACAACTTATCTATGTATTTATCGTGAAATTTGTCAAATGTGCCATTATTAATATTTTCTCTGATCTGTTTCATTAATTCTTGATAAAAATTTATATTATGAAGAGTTAAAAGCATTGATCCTAAAATTTCATTAGTATTGAATAAATGATTTAAGTAATTTTTGGAGTATTTATTTAAATCTAAATTATTACATTTTTGATCAAGTGGTGAATCATCATTTTGATATTTTTTATTTTTAATATTCACTCTTCCTTCCCAAGTAAAAGCTAATCCAGTTCT
>CETH01184563.1_pt1 | contig 16157 bp, 13 predicted proteins | sample 361461 | NCBI WGS metagenome assembly CETH01 (sample SAMEA2622695, study PRJEB7988) | marine metagenome | isolation source: saline water (ENVO:00002010), including
TATTGAAAGCTCGTCTCTACCACTAACTTGGGCTAAACCTGTAACACCTGGTAGGAGTCTATCTATTCCAGCTTTCGTTCGTAATAATATCAAATCATCTTGGTTATACAGTGCCGGCCTAGGGCCGACAAGTGACATATCTCCTATAACGATTGAGTAAAATTGAGGAAGCTCATCAATACTATACTTTCTTAAAAATTTCCCTATTGGAGTGTAATAAGAAGAAGGATTTTCCAATAAATGTGTGGCCACATTTGGGGTATCAATTATCATGGTTCTAAATTTAGGCATAAGAAATAAGGCATTATCTTTCCCAACTCTTTTAGACCAATGGAGAACAGGGCCCTTTGAAGTTAAAACAATTAACATCGATACAACTATTAAAGGTATAGCCAATAGAACTGACAAGGATATTGATACAAATAAATCAAAAAAGCGTTTCATTTAAATCCTTAAACCTTAACTTAGCTTCAAATCCAAGAGATTCTATTTTGGTTGAAGAGTAATTTTCATCTCCTATTAATTTACCGATACTATGACCTACTCTACCAGGTGTATGTTGCAGAACTTTCAACACTAACAAAGGTACCCTATATTTTGGAGGTGACTTTTGAATAATCTCATAAAAAGACTCGTAGATTTCTGTTGTAGTGTAATCTTTACCATCTGTGACATTATATATTTCTCCATTTTTACCTTTTTTCTTAACTAATAAAATTGCTTTTACTAGGTCGTCGACATGCACCATGGATCTCTTATTTTGGATCTTTGGTAATGGAGGAAACCAACCTTTTTGAATAGCTTCCTTCATAAGTAATAGATTACCTTTAATTTGTTTTCCATAGACCAACGAAGGTCTTACAATAGATATTTTCATATTTTCAGCCTCGGAGAGTTTGATAAGTTCTAATTCCGCTTTTCGTTTAGTTTTACCATAAAAGTTATCAATATCTTCCATATCGTTAATTGATCCAGAATCTACTAAACCAGCTTTAACAGTGCTTATAAAGATAAAGTTCTTTACGCCGTTTTTAACGGATTGTGTTGCTAGATTTTGTGTTGCATCAATATTTAATTTAATAAAAGAATTTCTCAATTTTTTTGGATCCGAAAGGTCATGAGCATGCCCAGCAAGATGAAAAACACTTGAAACACCAGCGAAAGCTTGATCATCTAATCTATCAGTTTCTAGATTGCAAATTAGATCTCTTTGAGAATCTTTTTTAATTTTTTTAGAAACCCCAATGACGTCAATACCTTGCCTACTTAGATAAGAGCAGAGCCTAGATCCAATGAAACCAGAGGAGCCAGTTACTATACTTTTCATATCTTACACTTTGCACTAAAGACAGTTAATAGAGTCTTCATAAAGAATTTTCTATCAATTGATGATATATCTTGTAATGAAGAGCTACTACTTTTTTGATATCAAATTTAGCTTCGGCAAGGTTCCTCCCTGCTTTACCCATATCTATCAAGGATATTGGATCATCTAATAGTTTTTCTATTGCCGTTACTATTGCTTGATAATTTTTAGCCTCTACTAAAATTGCAGTTTCAGAATCTACAACAGCATCTCTACAACCTGGATGATCTGTAGTAATTACAGGAGTACCGCAAGCAGCTGCTTCCAAGAGCACCTTTGGAACACCTTCAGGGTAATAAGAAGGCAATATGAAGATAGAAGCTGAAGCTAAAAGTTTATTCATATCAGTTCTATTGCCAAGATAATTGACATCACTTTCTTTGCACATAGAAGTGACCTCTTGTATAGAAATAGATGATGGACTCAATTCATCAATAGGTCCTGCAAGCATGAAATTAACTTCTTCATCGCGAGTATCACGAATTAATTTAGCAGCCGCACAAAACTCTTTTATTCCTTTGTCTTTAAGCATTCTGCTAGCCATTAGTATATTGTGTTTTTCTTCCGTTCGTAAAACAGGTCTGAATTTTTCTAAGTCTACCCCGGAGCCATGAATAATTGAAATTGAAGATTCTTTACATATATTATTTTTTATTAAAATATTTTTATCGTGATTGCTCTGACAAATAACAAGAGCAGAGCTAGGCTTAAAAATAAATTTATAGATTCTCATAACAACGTGAAAGCGAAATCTATGAAGGAAACTTTTATTATTAATAACCGGTCCGAAGCCTGAGATTGCAGCAATAAATGGTGTATTAGTAAATCTCGAAATTAAGCCCAATATGATAATTGGTTTTATAGTCACAGAATGAATTAGATCTGGTTTTTTTTTAAGGATTAACCTATAAACTTTAATAAACTCAATAATAGAAATAAAGTAGTTTTTTGATGACCTAGATAAAGGACTTTGTAACATCTCAAACTGCTGTTTCTCAATTAATAAATCGTCTGTCAGGTCCGTATATACAGTCATATTTATTTGATTTTGATGAGCAGCCTCTGCTATTGGCAATCTGTGTGAAAGAAAAAACCAATCTACATTAACAAACATAAATATTTTGTTTAATTTTGCTTTATTTTGACTCATTTTTACCTGAACTTATGTACCTATATTCCATATTGATAAGCTTACGGCTGATAAAACTTCTTCGAAAGGTAAAGTAGCATCTATAAAGTTATATTGTTCTGCTAAGAATGTCGCATCTTCATTTTGAGCAAAACGTTGGCGTAACTCCTCATTTGTTTCCTTTCCAAACTTAACCCTGTTATCGTTTCTCTCTATAGAAACTTCTAAAGGGACGGTCAGATGAAAGATTGCTTTTGCGGGATTTATGGATTTATAAAGATCTTTTTCCTTGTTATGACAAAATTGATAAAACCAACCTCGGTCTTTGTCTGAAGTAATTCTTGGAGAATCCATCTTTCCTTCAATAATACCTGGATAGCGGTCGCAAATAACAATATAACCACTCTGACTATAACGAAGAGCTTTTAAAGACTCTTTCTTCCTGTCATATGCCAAGAATAAAGACCGAAAAGCATGAATATTAGATATTCGATTTGTTTTAGGACTAGAAGATGGTTTATTACTTTTAACATTTAATCTCTTAAGAATACTATAGATACTAATTAGGGGATTGAGAAAGAAGGTCAATGGACTAGAAGAAGGTCGACCTAAGTGAAGTACCTTAACAGAAAAGTCTTTAGAGAAGCTCTCTCGTAGTTCAGATACTAAAGACGATTTACCAGATCCATCTAAGCCACATATGGCTACTACAAATCCTGGATCAAGAAGTTTCTTTTTCTTAATAAAAATTTTATTAAGTAAACGCAAATTGATACTTTGAATATTATATAGCAGATGATTCATAAGAGATTTTCTTCTAAATTTTCTGAGCTTACTCTTTACACGAAAAGACAACATTAACTTCTTTATAAACGACGAGTTTTGATAGGTATCTTTCATTTGAAATAACATCTCTTTCGTAAGATTTAAATCTAATACTTCATCATCAATTATTTGATTCATGGCATTCCATTCATCAGAGTATTTTTTTGACTCTCTGAGATATTGAAATAAACCAAATAATGATCCTATCTTCAAAAAATAACGTATTAAAAAAATATTAGATTTTGCGTTTTCTTTAATTGAAGGTAACAAAGATGCAGATTCTATATTCTTAGTTATATAATTTTCTAGAGGAAGAATATAATTTTTAGATATATGTTCACCAGTTACAAACTTAAAATATACGTGTAGGTGAACAAACTTCAGAGTAGCAACATCTAAGCCATAGTAATGCTCAATATGAGGATGATCGGCTTGATAAGATACAACTCTCCTAAATCCAGAATTTATAGCTATCTGCTCAAACTTTTCTTTAGATTCTATAGGAACAAAAATATCAAGATCACCTCGCCCATCAAGAATTTGATCAACATTATCGTGCCCCTTCCAATTACAAAAGATAAGTCCTTCAGCTTTTAATGCCTTAAAAAGATTATCAAATATCTTATTCATACTCTAAAACTTTTAGCCCTTGGCATAATTCAGAGTACCGACTAAGCAAAAGATCCTCAATCTTATTATTCTTTTTAATAAATTCACTCAAAGGCAAAAATTTTAGTCGTTTATGACCTCGACTCTTTAATCTTTCTTGAATGACTTCATAGTTTGGAGACTTTAGAATGATCACTTGTATCTTTTCTAACTCCTCTCTTAGTAAATTTAATATAGTCTCCGTATCAGTATTGAGGAATAAAAAAGGAAGATGCGATAAGCCTTCATCTACGAGTACTAATGTTGAAAAATTTTGACTTTTGTTACCAAGGAAACTGAATACTCCAAATTTTGATACTGCATTACGAAATATATTAAGCTTAAAAAAGAAAGAAACTTCTTCTTTAAATGACCAGGTCAATAATATCTGTAACCTAGATAAATCAAGATACAAAACACCTCTAAAAAAGTTCAATGTTTTTATTAGATTACCTTGTTTATAGGATTTAAACTCTTTATCCCCTAAAATTCCTCCAGATATAAAACTAGTTTTCCCTGCACACGGCTGACCTGTTATCTCTATAAAATTCATAAATTAGTCAATTATTAGTGACATTCTCTTCTAATGCAGTCGAATATATATTGACATAATCTCTGAGCATATTTTTTACACTAAATTTAGAAATTGAGTGTTCTTTTGATAAGGATCTATTTTTTCTTATACTGTCAATTTCATCCATTACGTAAAGAAGAGAATTTATTAAATCTTTTTGGTTGTTTAAATTTACGTAAGAACACCTTTCTTTTGGAGGAGATATTTCTTTGTGAGGAGGTATATCTGAAAGAATCATATAGCATCCAGCGTACATAGACTCTAATATTGCTATTGGCAAACCCTCTCCTGTTGATAAAGATATACAAACATCAGCTTCTAGCATATGTTCAATAGCTATATTTCTCGGGACTAAACCTTTAAAAGATATCCTAAAAGAGCTAAAAATTGACTTAGCATAATTGAGGAGGTTTTGTTTATTCGCTCCATCACCTAAAAAGATAACCTCACCCTCGATATCTAAACCTTTTAATGCTTGCAACAAGGCGATCTGATTCTTCGTATTATTAAGTGCTCCAATGCATAAGATTTTTAGCTTCGTAGTATCATGAAAATATTCTTTTTCCGCACCTATTTTTTCAATCTCATCGATCCTTTGGTTATCAAAACCATTTACAATGGGAATCATTTTTTTCCCAACTACAAACTTAATAAACCTAGGAACACTTTGAAAACTTGATTTACCGCATGTACATACACGTTTAGACAGGATCATCACAATCAAGTTTAAAAATTGATTTCTGGTCTTTAACACGTACCAACTATTATGAAGAGTAAATACTGTCTTCTTCATCATAGAAATTTTGAAAGGAAAAATAGCCAAGAAAAACAATATTCCTGTAAGGCCACTGTGAATATGGACAACATCAAAATCTTGCTCCTCAATTTGAATTTTTAGCAGAAGATAGAATTTAAAAATAGACCCTTCTGCATGAATACAGTTAACTTTTTTATCTGGGATAACAGCATTTTGAAATACTGAACAAAAAGTTTGATCTATTTCATTTTTCAGACCCAGAGAAAATTGATTATACGGCGCGCTTGAAGCGTTTAAAGTATTGGCCAATCTAAGTAATTTCATCAACTAAAGCTAATTGCATTAATAAAATCTGCAGAAAAGAATCTCTAAGCTATGTTAACTAGCCTTTCTATATACATGTATTGTGGTTAAGGATAAGAATTTACTCAAGAAGTTATTTTTTAAAATGCTAAATAATAGCCTATCTACATAACACTCAAAGCTTGATCTAGATAGACCTAAACCAAACGTTATATAGACTCTCTTCTCTAGACTAAACTTCTTATTTAAAATTAGACTGTCAACGGTCTTCTCTTTAATAGGCTGGAACTCTACACCCCTACTTTTAGTTTTGCTTTTAAGCAAACTATGTAATTTAGAAAGAAAACGTCTCAAGTTTCTAGATATAGAATCACCATTTGCAGTTGTGAAAATTAGATACCCTCCTTTATCAACAATATCTGCTAAATCTTCTAAAAATTTATTTTGATTCTCTGAGTAGCCACTCACTCCTAATGATAAGACTAAATTTGCTCTATTATTTATATCAGAGGTGCTTCCAGCTCTAAACTCAACATCTTTGAATGCGGAATGTTGAAGATTGCTTCTTGCCTTATCAATCATTTCTGGAGAAATATCAACACCAAGCAATGGTGATTTGATTCCTTTTTCTCTTATTCTGAGTAAAAAGTTCCCAGTTCCGCATCCAACATCAATAATATGATGCTCGTCAGATAGATTTAACTCGTTCGATATCATTTCTTCTACTAGAGCAGACCGAACTCTCTTTTCTTGATGCAATAACTTCTTTGAACTTATAGCACTGTATATTTCATCATAAGTTTTTGATCTATCATTAAATAATTTTGAAACTTCACTCATATATTATTTACTGCCTCATCTGTGCTGCTTTCGTTTTGATCTAAAGCATCATCCCATTCAGTCATTATATTATTTATTGAAAACCTCTCTCTCACTAAAACTGCTTTTTTAGAGACGCTTGCTCGAAAATCATCATCACTAACCATTTTTTTTAAAGCTTTGCCTAGGCCGGCATCAGTTTCTGCAGGATTGACTAAAATTCCATTTACACCATCTTCTATAATATCTCTTGGACCGGTATCACAATCAAAACTTATAGAAGGTACTCCGTAAGACATTGCTTCTACTAATACATTGGGAAAACCTTCAACCTTTGAACTCAAAACAAATAAATCTGCTCTTTTGTACCAATCTGAGATATTTCCAACTCTTCCAGGAAAAAATACCCTATCACTAATACTAAGTTCTTGAATTATTTTTTTTAGAAAGTCTCTTTCTTCTCCATCTCCTAATATTATTAAATCCCAATCTGGAAACTCATCTTTAATCTGCGAGAAAGCATAGATCAACAAATCAAATTGCTTAACTTTGTGCAGCCTACCTGAAGCAAGGATTACTTTCTTGTTGTTTAAAACTATGGAATCAGGCTTTATTGAGTCTTCCTTCTCAGAAGGCAATGGGTACAAAGTTGGATTTGGAATTACTTTCACATTGTTATTTTTAAAGTTTTTTTTCAACCACCTTTTACTTTTTTCAGTTTGCACTATGACTTTATTAGCCCTTTTGAATAAAATTTTATATATCCATAATAAATTGCTATTTAGTGAAGCAAAAGGCGGCCAAGTTCTTTCGCATAATATTAAAGGGAATTTAAGTCCAATGGTTGATAATGCTGATGCTAAATTAACTCTTGCAAGAAACGAAATAACTAAATCTGGATTCTTACGCTTAATCTCACTTCTAAGTTGAAATAACTTCCAAAGAAGATTCCATAATTTGATTTTTGAGAAGATTGGACTATCACTCAAATAGCTTATGGAAACATTATTATTTATTTCAAAGTGGCTAACTTTTTCCCCTGTGAATGTGCAGATTAATGTAACAACATTTCCATTCCTCGACCAATGGTCAGATAAGATAGAGACTACTCTCTGGGCGCCGCCCATATTCATAGCGCTAACCACAATAATAATATTTTTCTTCATTTGGCCTGATTACAAGGTATTTGCAATTGTATAGAAAACAGTAAGAGCAAAGAAGGGAATGTAACCAATTGTGAAAACTTGGATGGTTCCTGTTTCTCCCCTCTCTATGAGAAAGAATAAATACAAAATTATCGCAAACCCTACATACCTCATAAAGGAAAGATCGAAAAAAACGCCCCATATGAAAATCAGAAATAGAGCGACAGAAATAAATCCATAAATGTTCTTAATCGCTTTTTTATTTATAAAGATAACCAACAATCCAACATAAAAAATAAGGAAATTGAAAAAAAAACTTGATGTTACAGCTGTGGTGTTAAATTGAAAAATATTAGAAGCTAGAGTGATAAAAAAAGAAAATGCCAATAACAAAAAAAAAGGAATTATAAATGGTGATTTTATCCTCATATTCTTAAGTATATTAAATAAAATGTATAGAGATATGATCGGCACCATAGACAGATGAATGAGGCTTGATAATATAAAAAGGATGTATTTGATAAAACTTTTACAATAGACAAAAGCTATCAGAAGTACGGTAAATGCAATGCCTGATCTTATGGATGAAGCAAACAAATTTGATACCATAGGCGTTAAGAAAACCATAAGGAATAAGGGCAATATATATACTAGATATTTGCTTGATCTTATATTTGCAGAATAAATCCAAAACACCGTTGTAGAAATAGTAAAAGCCAGATAGCTTAATACGGTAATAGTTTCAGCATTAAAGAAATCACTTAAAAAAACTACTCCAAGGCGAAATACACCATCGCCTCTAATAGAGTATTCATTGAAGGTAGTATATAAATCAATGTTTTCAAAGAAATTTAGATAGGCATTTATGTCACCACTTCCCAAGAGATAGAGCCTTTGAATTGAAAAGATAATAAAAAAACCATAGACAATAGAAAGCAAAAAGCTGAGAAATTTATTCGCTGTTTTTCTATTTATTGTGTAACTACTCATTCAAATTAGGACTATTACCCTTTAAGTCTTTATTGTTATAAAAAATCTCTTGAGATTTCATAATGTGTTTCGCTAAATCAAATTCTTCAGCGTCATTCTTTAAGCCGCAATAGGTAAGGATTTCATTAGAAATATCTAATTTTTGGCTTTCTAAAAAATATTGCAAGCTCTCCTCATTGTTTATTAGCATAGAAGCCTTATGATTAATTAAATAATCGTAATAACCATTATTAAACTTATCTACCACACCAGTTTTAACTCCCAATGTAAGAGCCTGAAGAATTGAAGTTGATGAAAAAGTTAAAAACCCATCACAAGAAGCCACAGCTGAGTTAAAGTCGAATTCATCAAATAATCTAAATTCTTCTGATGCAATCTTGTTTTGTTGGGTTATGTCACCAATCAGAATTACATTAGATGGTTTTCGAGAATCAAGATAAGCATAATGAGTAACTCTTCCATTATCTTGGGGATGTGTTTTCATTACGAAAACAAATCCATTTTTTTTAGAAAAACAAGTAATAAGAAATTTTTCAGTCAAATAGCGCTGACTCTCATCTTTTGAAGGGTCTGAAGCATAAAATATTACCCTCATTTGAGTATCAATCCCCAGCAAACAATGTAAATATTTATGCTGCTTACCGACAAAGCTTTTGAGACGATATTTAATAAGAGAGTTGCTTCCTTTGTAGGCGATATTAGCATTTTTTGCTAATGCCAATTTTAGAGATTCTGTGTTTTGTGATTGAGAAGAGCATACCGCAGAATCACAATAAAAGATTTCTTCGAAGACATCACCAAAAATGAAGACGCCTGCTTTCTGAGCTCTAATAGCCATATAATTATCTAGTACATTTGTTTGCTGTCTATTTACAAGCACGTCAATATTATTAGAAAACACTGAATTAACCACGTCTATGCTTATATTGAGATTAAAGTGATACTTAAAAATTAAAAGAATATCACTAATGTAACTATCTAAACTGAAGAATAAATTTCTAATATTAAATACTCCTCTTATGATCCCTTTGCTTTTTTTTATTTTTATAGATTTATAGTTTTTTGGAGTGGTTTTTAGAAATCCATGAGAGTACAAAACAATATTGAATTTACTATCAAGTTTCTCTACATATGTTGAGAAAAAATCCTCTGGCCTTCTTTTAGGCATTACGATTAGAGCAGTTGGTGCTTCAGAATCGGTCTCTTTATAATAATATTGCTTTGGCAAACTACTGGTTGAGATATACATCTTTATTAGTGCCGCAAGTCTCATAACTAATGAATTAATAGTTATGCAAGCTGTCAAAAAACTATCTTCTTTCCAGCTAATATTAGTGTGCTCATAGTTTAAAAACAAGAATGCCTCCTTCATTATGGAGATTGTTTGTCTGTCTGTTATGATTTCTATATTATCTTTGCTATCAATCGACAAGCCTCTTATTCTATATGCACATCTTAATACACCGATTAGCTTTAACTTAACTTGTCTCGTATAAACCTCATATAACTCAAGATTCTTTATTCTAAGTGCATGGAAGCTTCCAGACTTTTCTAAAAATCGGTAAAACATAATACTTTTCGCATCTATGTTTTCATGATGAGCTCCAATCTGCATTCCACTTAGATTTCTCTTATCACGAATGAAATAATTTTCTTGATCTAATCGATACAAGATCAATTTAGTACTTAAAGTTTTCTTTTCATTAAGCATCCTCCTAATTAATGATATGTATATCTTTCTTATAGGATTGACTATATGCATGGAGTCGAATGCTAAAATTTTAGTCATGGATCTAAATCTTATTCATTTAAGTTGGTAAAAAACAGTGAAATATGACGATCATATGCAAGCCGTATAATAGGAGATAAAGTTCATCAATCCTTATTTTTTTCTATAAAGTTTAATACTGCGGCTTGACCTTCAAGCCATGTGCTAATTCCTGAATAAAAAAGAGCGAATGGCAAACTATTTTTATTTAAAAAATTTTCTAACTCTTTTGAAGCATTAATTCCTTTAATCGCTTCAACATCCTTCAATGCTCCGCATACTAGCTTTAATCTTTTACCAAAAGAATTATGGGCTGCATAAATGACATCATCTTCGACTCCCTCGCAGTTAACTCTTAACATTACATCATAATCTCCATATTGCTGATTTAGAAATAATTCTATTTCACTAAAAAAATGACTTGCAGAAATCCCTAAAGTAGGTGTGTAGATATCCTCGTTGACACCTAATTTATTTTTAAAAATAGTATTACTTAATGATTCTTTAGATCCATTTATTAGAAATAGTTTTTGGATCGATACGGATTTCTTGGTATTGCCAGTTAAAGCTATATTAAGGGCCATATCAGCACCTAGATAAATATTTTTTTTAACAGAAATCCTGGGATTAGCTTCTATAAATATTGTATAAAAATCTTCAGATCTCCTCCTTATCTTTTTCCTAATAAGAATTAGGTCCTTTAAACTTTGATAGTTTAAATATTTGCCTCGATTTAATAACTTTCCAGCCAGAAATCGCTTGATGATTTGAAAATAAAAATAAATATTTGAGCCAAAAATGGAACGGTATTCTTGAGCAAAATGAGTGCCTATATCTATCCAAATTATTTTCTTCATTTTCAAACTTTATGTAACAATACTCGAATAAAGAAGTAAATAAAAAGACTTTTAGTTTTTAACTTAAGGCTATCCTTTATCTTTTGATGAGATCAAGAATTATTTAATATTTTTCTGAGACTGAAAAAGGAGTCCTATTCTTGGGAATATCTTACTCGAGAAACCTTGCTGAAAATATGAGATTTTTACACGCTTTTCTTCAACATATGGAAGGTTTTCTTCGTAAAATCGATCTCCTATATAGTACATTTTTCTTCCTTTTTCTTTAGCAGTTAAGATAGCATGATATTGAATCATATGACCTAATGGTTGATCGGAAAACCTCTCGTCATATGAACCTACGCTATAGTTACATTCATGGACGCTCATATCGAAATACCCTCCACCCACCATTTCTCCATCAGAGCCTGAGGCATAGACCAAAAAGGCATTCCCAGATCTTATAGCTTCGTGTTGAATATTCCATGTGTCAATAGAACGAGTAGCTCGACCTGCTACTTTTTTATGAAGCTCTCTAAACGTCTTCCAAGTGTCATCACAATATTTATCCATTACAGTAACTGTCCATTTCTTTAAGCCTGAACTAACCAATGGTCGGAAACTTTTACGTATAGAGCTTCTAATCTCTTCAATAGACATTGATAAATCGACATACATTTCATAATTTACTCTATCTAAAATACCGCCCATCTCTAAACCAAGTTGATGCCATTGACCCACATTTCCTTCAAGTGATAATTCATTAGTTCGCCAGCAATCACCATTACTTAACTCAATCATCTTATTGAGAAATATTAAACAAGACTTTATAACGCTTCTTTGAGATTTTTTTGGAAAATTATCAACAAACAAAGGTGGCGCAACGATACCGCCATATAGCTTATTGACTGTTTTGAGAGGCTCCTTTTCGTTTGGATTAAAAACTAGCGGCCAAATTGCACACGGGATTTTGTCATGGTATAGCACAAGTGAGATATCAGTTGAACTCTCTGAAAAACTATGAAAATAAACTGTATTGTAGTTTACAAAATCCCATCCATATATTGTTGGGACAAAGCTGCTCTGATTAGTAACTCTTTCCCAATCTTCTTTCACATATGCTCTAAATTGAGCGCTTAGTCCAGACTCTTCAAGTATTCTCTTTATTTCAGGGGGGCTAAGCACTTTTACCTCTCAATCTTCATAATAAAATAATTAAATTCTCCAAAAAAATAGTCATTGATTAAAAATAACACTAACATCAGGTAATAATATCAAGAGAGAATTTATTAACGATAGGCGATAACTTGGCAGTATCATCAATTTCTTTCATAGAAAATAAAATTCTAGATAAAGCTTTGCCTTCTACTTCGGCTCTATGCAACATTGGCATAACAGCGCATTCGCTTGGATCCCATTGCAAACTAAAATTCTTGTCATTATTTATAACTTTAATTTTTCCATTAGTTACTCCCAGCCCTCTGGATGAAGAAACAAGAGATGACGCTGGACTAGCGTGATCAATTTCTCCTTTAAAATCAAAAGATTCATCATATTTCCCACCGTTAGAAAGTGATAATTTTGTAGTATCATCGCTGAATTGATTCAATAATGTTATGACTCCAAGTCTAACACTACCAATCATTTCATCCCATCCTTGGAAAGCATAGCTCATAGAAACCTTTTCGCTATTAGCTGATAGCTCTATGACCTTTATAATGGAACCAATTGCAGTTTTAATTTCTGCACTTATTTCAATATTTCCATTTTCTTTAAAAGAAAACTTTGGTTCCACCTTTTCTAGATCTGTAAATCTTGTTCTTTGTACTGGTAAATCAACCACTACTCCGCCGCTGTAATAGTCAGCGCCTAGTGAAATAGAAGGAAAGTATCCATGTGGCAATGAGCCAATGCATGGTTTCATGTTGTGCGATGAAAAGGCAAGGGTCTGTAAAGTCAAACCTCTTCTTAAATTCAACTCTAATCTTACTTTTTCGTTCATTATCCTTAATAGTATTCCCTCCTCACATAAGGCGATGTCAAATACTCCATTTTGACCCATTACATTTTCTAAAATTTCACTCCCTTCAGCTAATTCTTTATCACTACCGAAAGTATTTTCTATGTTATGTTTTCTTAACGCCGAATTTAATTGGCTTGAAGCTCTAGTCCATTTTTTATCTGTAATATGAGTACGTAAATCACTTCCCCACAACTCACACAACTCCTCCCAGTCTTTTTTATTATTGATTCCAGATTGAGTCAGATGTTTTTCAATGCGATGGCACATTGTGTTGAGCCACAGATCATTCCTTCCTGTAATAGCCCATCTTGCAACATTATATTTTGCTTGTTTTTTGACGGGAACAGGGTACGCGCAACTGACTAATTTAGATGATAGCTTAATTTTGCTTTGGTTAATTTCCAAGGCTGCAGATGGAGAAACGAATTCTAGAGTCGTTTTTGATTTAATTGTCTTAAGGAGCCTTTCCATCCTCTTCCATTCTCCTTCAGCATGGGTTGGACGTTCTTCATTAAATCTACCAGGGCGATAATCAAAAACTTCAGCATCATTACAATAAATTGAAAGTATCTCTTCTCCTCCATCAAGGCGATTTTTTAAATATTCTAAATAGTTATTAATAGAGATATCTCCATGGGTAAAATGTTGGAGTTTCTGAAATAAGAATGAATCTGACCATAAAATGGATATTTCAGATTTATCGCACCCTATAGCATGTGTTGGCATATCATCAGAAGCAACTGATAATTTAACGTTATCACGATCCATGATCATACCTTTGTAATTAAAATGATTATAAAGATCAACCATGCTACTAGAGAAAGCCATCTCATTTACTAGAACTATATCAGGCCTTGTAAATAGAAATCTCTCATAAATTTCCAAACCTAATCTTTGATTCCATTGGTTGACAGTATAAGGCACTAATGGGCCTACTATCTGACAGTAACCACTTCCTATCAATTCACACAGTCCTTTTTTTCTTAAAGTATTGAATCGTTCAATCCAGGAACTATCGATTTTTTTAATTTGCTTTAAAGTCCAGCCAGTTAATTCAATGCCTACAGGCACGCCTGTTGTCTCAATTAAATTTAGAAGAGGGTGATAACAGTTTCGAAGTACTTCTGGCCATGCCTTCTCTTCAATAGACGAAAAGGCTAAATTCAGATGGAAAACTAAATATCCTTTTGGCTTCATGAGTCCCCTAATAGTAACTGAATTTTAGAAGAAAGCTTTTTTACACCATTTGTTGACATCTTAACTAGGGAATTATCAGAATAATCCTGTGCGAGACTATCATTTTTCATTAATTCAACAAGTTGTTCTACTGCATGAATTGAATTCCATGATACTAATGATACACCCTCCTTTGCTAGAGACTTCATTTCATTGTCATCTTTCTTGCCATAAGGTGAAAAAACCACTGAAGGAATACCATATTGCAGGACCTCAAAAAATGATAATCCAAACACGGTTAATACGTAATTGCTTTGCACGATAAGTTCATCCAGGTGAGGGGGTGATATATGAATGTTCCAATTCAATTTGCATTTAGAAGGTAATAAAGGATCACTAGAAAAAGGACCCTTAACCCAATCAAGGACAGTATCTTCCTTCAACATATCATCTAGTAGTGTAGGCAATGTTTCTCCTAAGCCTGTAGCATCACTACCTCCAGTCAAAATCAAAACTCTGAAACCGGGTTTCCATTTTTTTGTTTGTAAGCGTTTTTGCAACAAGATGCTGTCCCAGCCTGAAGTTAATTTATCTCTTAAGACTGATTTTTTTGCTAGATTTGAGTCAAAAGACGGGATCCATACATGGTCTAGAAAAGGGGTATAACTAAATAGACTGTCTATACCAATAAGCCTTATATCTTTAGACCTCGTCCATTCAAAAAATTTTTCTAAATTAGGTGGTAATAATTTCGGATAAAGATCGAAAATTACCATTGATGGAGAAACTTGCTCTATTATTTGTTTTGAAGAATTTATGAAATCACTTGATGCAGAAAATTGGTATGTCTTGTAATATTTGAGTTCCGCCTTTTTGAAGTCTTCTCCAAAAATTAGAAACTCAACTTGATAATTGTTATTAACTTTTAAGAATTTTGCTAAAGCAAGCAACCTTGATAGATGCCCAAGTCCCACAGATGAACTGGCATGGCAAACTAACAAAATAATTCTTTTTTCCACTCTGGAATTTATAAATTATGGGGGTGTACATGTTTTGCGAACAGATTTTATTGGACGCAAGCCATCAAAGGGATCTGCTCGCCATTCACGATCGGGTAACTCAGAGGAAGAAGGTTTCTTTTCTCCGTTTCCATCTGCTTCGAAAGCTTGCTTAACCTCCTTTATCAAGGACTTCATTTCATTTGGTAGCCAACAATGCCCAGCATTGAATTCTTCCCCCTTTCCATCTAAATCTAAGTGGAATTCTATGACCTTTGCACCCCATTTGTGAATAGCTCTATTTATTACGCCGGGATTCACTGTATGATCAGACCAGCCAACTTCACAACCCGTTACTTTACTAATAGTCTCTATGGCAGCTAAATTTGCTTCTTTGTAAGGTGAAGGATAAGCCGATGTGCAATGGAGTACTATTGGACTACAATCATTATTCTTCAAGACCTCGACTGCATGCACTATCTCATCAACTGTAGCCATGCCAGTTGAAATGATCACGGGCTTCCCTGTAAGTGCACATTTTGTAAGTAAATCATCCCATAAAAGCTCATAGGAAGCTACTTTATAGAAATCAACGTAGGGTTTTAACTCTTCAACAGCATCGAGATAAAATGGTGTACAGCTAAACTGGATATTTTTAGTTTTACATCTCTCAGACAAAACAGGTAGGAAGTCTAATGGCAACTCCCAGTTTTCTCGGTTTCTAAGTGTTTCTGATTTAGCTAATATTTCAGGTGCAAAAAGCTCTTTAACTTTAAATAATTGAAATTTTACAGAGTCGC
>CETH01177850.1_pt1 | contig 16152 bp, 18 predicted proteins | sample 361461 | NCBI WGS metagenome assembly CETH01 (sample SAMEA2622695, study PRJEB7988) | marine metagenome | isolation source: saline water (ENVO:00002010), including
AATTTCAAAACCTTGGTTTATACCAGAAACAACAAATCTTTTAGAACAACTAGTAGCGTTTAAAAAAAGAAAAGAACACATAGCATTTGTAGTCGATGAATATGGTGAACTATTAGGTTTAATCACTCTAGAAGATATTATAGAAGAAATAGTTGGAGAAATAGTTGATGAAATTGATATTCCTGAAAATGATTTTCAATTATCTAATGATGGAATCATAATTACAAATGGAGAAAAAAATTTAAGAGATCTCTACAAACATTTTGATCTTGAAAATCCAACAAGCGAAGCTTCAACAATATCAGGTCATATTCTTGAAATTGCTAAAAGAATTCCTTTATTTGGAGAAACTGTGCAAGATGAACATTTCGTATATAAGATTCTTTCACACTCAAGAAAACAAATTTCAAAAATTGAAATTACTTTTTTGCATTAATTTTTATTTCCAATGAGTGTAATCCATTTGTAAATTCGTCTATCAATAATTCGTTTATATACCTATGAATTTTAATTCTATTAATTTTATTAGGAGTTTTAGCTCTTAAATTAATTAAAATATGCGTCTCTCCCAAACCATCAAAATTATTATGTCCTTTATGAAGATATGATTTGTCGGATACCTCTATAGTAAAATCACTTAATCTAATATTTAAAATATCATTTATTTTTTTTACACGTTTCATAGTTTATAACTATATAGATAATTATGAATAAATTTAAATTCCATATTCAAAAAAATAACCTTTCATGGGAAAAAACGTCGTATAAAAAATGCGATTATAAAAATTGTAATAACCAAGGTGAATTCAGAGCACCCATTTCTAGAGTCAAATTAAATGAATATTATTTTTTTTGTTTCGATCATATTAAAGAATATAATAAATCCTGGGATTTTTATAGAGGAATGTCAGTAGATCAAATTGAAAAATCAATGAGAAGTGATACTGTTTGGGACAGACCCTCATGGCCCTTAAATGGCAATTATCAAAAAATATTTGATGAATCTAATGATTATTTTGATCAATACATAGAGTCTGAAAAGGATAAAGAAAGTAAAAACTATTTTAATAATAATCTCACTAATAAGACACTTTCTAAAGATGAAAGCTTAGCTATAGATGAACTTGAGCTAAAAATGCCAATTTCATTAGAAAAAATAAAAAAAAATTACAAAAAGTTAGTGAAAATCTTTCATCCTGATGTAAATGGAAATGATAAAAAAGCTGAGGAAAAATTTAAAAAAATTAATGAGTCTTACAAACTATTATTAAAAAAATTTATTAAAAACAATGGATAATAAACCTAATAAAAAAGTTAATACAAAAGAATTATTTGGTATAAATTGTAATTTTGATGTTTTTGGTTTTGAAAATCAAAATGAATATGTTCCCGAAATTGATAGTTCTTATCGATTTGATCCTGAAACTACAATCTCAATTCTAGCAGGTTTTGCAAATAATAGAAGAGTACTTGTTCAAGGGTATCATGGAACAGGAAAATCAACACATATCGAACAAATTGCAGCTAGATTAAATTGGCCATGCATAAGAGTTAATCTAGATAGCCATATCAGTAGAATTGACTTAATAGGTAAAGATGCAATTGTTTTAAAAGATGGAAAACAAATTACAGAATTTAAAGATGGTATTTTACCTTGGGCCTACTCTAATCCTGTAGCTCTAGTTTTTGATGAGTATGATGCTGGAAGACCTGATGTAATGTTCGTTATTCAAAGAATTCTTGAAACAGAAGGTAAATTAACATTACTTGATCAATCACGTGTTATTAAGCCTAATAAGTATTTTAGATTATTTGCTACTGCCAACACAGTTGGTCTTGGTGATACTTCTGGGCTATATCATGGAACTCAACAAATTAATCAAGGACAAATGGATAGATGGAATATAGTTACAATTTTGAATTATTTGTCAAGAAATGAAGAAGAACAAATTATTTTAAATAAAATTAAAAAATTAAATAATAAAAATGGAAAAGAAATAATCAAATCCATGGTTGCTACTGCTGATTTAACTAGATCTGGTTTTATAAATGGAGATATATCAACTGTTATGAGTCCAAGAACTGTATTAACTTGGGCAGAAAATTATTTGATGTTTGGAGATATTGAATATTCGTTTAAATTATCATTTCTAAACAGATGTGATGAATTAGAAAGACCAGTAATTGATGAGTATTTTCAACGTTCATTTGGTATAGATATATCAGATGCAAAGGTAGCTAATGTTAAAGAATGATAATATTCTTGAAGAATTTAAAAAATCATTAATTGCTACAACAAAATCAATAAGTAAAAATAATAAAGTTGAAGTCAATTTCATAAATGAACATTCATATATTGCTGGAAATCAAATAAATCTTACTGAGCCTAACATTGAAAGCATGGTAAATAACTTAACTTATTTAAGAGCTGAGGCTGACTCTTTAGCTCTTGAGTTTAGATATCATTCTCAAGAAATACATGCAAATTTTATAAATGATAATGATTTATCTAATGAAATTTTCAATTCTATTGAACAATCTAGAGTTGAGGCTAAGGGATCAAAAACATTTAAAGGTATAAAATCAAATATTTCTAAAAAACATATTTTAGATCTTAAAAAAGATTCTAAAAAAAATATTGCAGACGCTTTTAAATATGTTTCTTATGAAAAATTTCTTGATTATGATTTTGGAAATTTAAATAATGAAAATAGAAAATTGATAAAAGAAAAGTTTGGTGATGATTATGAACAAATCTTCCAAGACCTAAAATCTAGTATTGATGATCAAAAGAAATTTGGTCTAAAAATAAAAAAATACTTAGAGGATTTTGGACTTTATAAAGATAATGACAAAAATATTAATCAAGAAGATATTGAACAAGACAAAGAGTCTGAGGATGATAAAAATAAAAATAATGAAAATGAAGATCACCAAAAAAATGAGCAAAATAAAAGTAAAGTTGAGATGGATAAAAGCACAAGTGAATTAAAACAATCAATTTCTTTAGAAGAATCTGATGATGTTGGTGAAGATTCTAAAGATGTTGAAATAGAATACTTTCCCAAACTTCAGAATGATACTTTAACTGAAGAATATAAAGCTTTTACCAAAGATTTTGATGAAATAGTAAATGCAGCCGATTTGTGTGATGCAAAAGAATTAGAGAAGTTAAGGTATAATCTAGATAAACAAGTATTTAGTTTTTTACCATTGATTTCAAAAATTGCCAATCGACTTCAAAGAAAGCTACTCGCTCAACAAAATAGAAATTGGGATTTTAATATGGAAGAGGGATTTTTAGATACCTCAAAACTATCTAGAATAATTGCTAATCCTCAAAATCAATTAACATACAAACAAGAAAAAGAAGTTGAGTTTAAGGATACTATCGTTTCTCTGCTAATTGATAACTCTGGCTCAATGAGAGGTCGACCTATAACAGTAGCCGCATTATGTAGTGACATTCTAGCTAAAACTTTAGAGAGATGTCTTATAAAAACTGAAATACTTGGATTCACCACTAAAGCATGGAAAGGTGGTGAGTCGCGTGATCAGTGGATAAAAGAGGGTAAGATCAGCAATCCAGGTCGCTTAAATGATTTACGACACATTATATATAAAGCTGCAGACTCGCCCTCCAGAAGAGCCAAAAAAAATCTTGGACTATTGTTGAGAGAAGGAATTTTAAAAGAAAACATTGATGGCGAAGCATTACAGTGGGCAAATAATAGATTAATTAAAAGATCAGAGAAAAGAAAAATACTTGTTGTTATAAGTGATGGCGCTCCAGTAGATGACTCAACTTTGTCTGTTAATCCAGGCAATTATTTAGAAAAAAATTTAAGAGATGTGATCAAAAATATTGAAACAAAAAAAGAAGTAGAATTAATTGCTATTGGCATAGGTCATGACGTTTCTAGATATTATTCAAAAGCTGTTACAATAATGGATGTTGATCAATTAGGAGAAGTTTTGCTAAATGAATTATCTGAAATTTTTTCTATATCATAATCAAACCATGCCTTTCTTGCCTCGTCAAAATTATCAATATCAATTGCTTCTCGAATGGTAGCCATTAGTTTATTCATAAAATAAATATTATGTAATGTAATTAGCTGTAATCCTAATAATTCTCCTGACTTAAATAAATGGTGAAGGTATGCTAATGAGTAATTTTTACAAGTTGAACAATTACAATTTTTATCTATGGGTGATATTTTTTCAGCAAAAAAACTGTTTTTAATATTTATTTTTCCATGTTTGCCTCTAACTAAAGCACTGCCATGTCTAGCTAATCTAGTTGGACTTACACAATCAAAAGTGTCTATTCCACTTTCAACTAAACTCCAAATATCATTTGGGTCTCCAATACCAAGTAAATGTATAGGATGTTTTTCTCCTAGTCTTGAAGCGGTATAATTAACAATTTTATACATCTCTTCTTTTGATGAGCCTAAACTTCCTCCTATTGCGATCCCAAAGAAATCCATTTGATTAATATTAAAATCAATACTTTCTTCTCTAAGGTCTTCATAAATACCACCTTGAACAATTCCATACAATTTTTGCTGTCCTGCCGAACCAAAACCAGACTTATAATTTATATTTGACCTAAAGCGATTGAAAGATCTTTTAGCCCATCTGTGACTTCTATGCATTGACATTTCTGTATAAGATTTTTCAACATTAAAGGGAGTACATTCATCAAAAACAAGAATTAAATCAGCGCCTAAATCTCTTTGTATTTCTATAGATTTTTCTGGTGTCAAAAGTTTATAAGCGCCATCTAAATATGACTTAAATAAACTACCTTCCTCATCAATTTTTAACAAGCTTTTATTTTTTTTATGATTTGTTCTTCCTTTAATCTCGTCTGCTACAGATCCATAACCTAATGAAAAAATTTGAAACCCTCCACTATCAGTCAGCATCGGGCCATCCCAATTCATAAATTTATGTAAACCTCCATGTTTTGATATTAATTTGCTACCTGGTTGAATCATTAAATGGTATGTATTTGATAGGATGACTTGAGTTTGATTTTCTTTTGCTAATGTAGTTGAAAATGATTTTAAAGATCCTTTAGTAGCACAAAATATAAATGCAGGTGTTTCTATTTTACCATGTGGGGTTAAAATTTCTCCTCTTCTTGCATTTGATTTTTGTGACTTAGATTTTATTTTCCAATAAAATTTTTTCATTTATTTGAGATAAAAAATTTTGATAAATATATGAAAGGTGTATCAATAATAGCAATAAAAATTCTTAATAAATAGGTTCCAAAAATATATATCATAATTACGTTATATAAAGTTTCCGGATTAGGGTTTAAAATAATCCAAGCTAAAAGACTAAATATTGTATTATCAATAAGAGATGAAAGTATAGTTGATATATTATTTCTAATCCATATATGCTTTAAAGAAGTTATTTTTTTAATTAAGTTATAAATCCACACATCAAAATATTGACTTAATAAATAAGCAATCATACTAGCTATAAAAAATCGAGACATAGGGGTAAAAACATTAGCTAAACTATCTTGAGCCCAATCTTGTTCTGAAGGCTTTATTCCGATTGTAATTAACATCAAAATTGTCATGAATAAAAAACTCACAAAACCAATTAGTACATTTTTTTTTGCTTTTTCTTTACCAAAATGCTCTGATAAAATATCAGTACAAAGAAAAGTAGATGCAAATAATACTGTACCTAATGCTACAGGTTCAGGAGAATAAAAAAAATCTACAGTTTTAAGAACCTGAATATTACCTGCAATTATGGCTAAAGCAGAATAAACATAAACTCCTACATAGCCAAATAATCTCAAAAATAACAAAATAGAAGAAAAACAAAAAATAAGCATTATAAACCATAATGCAAAAGAATTAATTGAGCCCAAATATGACGTTAGGTTAATAAAAAAATCCATCTAAGGATTAGTTAGTAAGATTTAAAATTGTTTTTTTTAATTTTTTAGCTTTTTCTGGCAACTTGCTATTTGGAGTTGAGGCTAAAAAATCATCTAAACCACCTTTTTTTTCAACAGTCCTAATCGTACTTGCTGCTACTTTAAGTTGGATTTTTTGTCCAAGTTTTTCACTAATAAAAGTGACATTTTGAAGATTTGGGAGAAATCTTCTTTTAGTTCTATTTTTCGCATGACTGACATTATTACCTGTTTGAAAAGATTTGCCAGTTAATTCACATTTCATAGTCATAATTGAATGGTTTACTAAATATATCTGATAAATTGTCAAGAAGAGTTAAAAAGAAAATTTATCACATATATATGTTGGTTTAGCAGGGTATTTTTTTGAATTATTCATGCTTAATAAACCTTGCTCTAAACTGCTTTTAAATAAATTCGAATGAATACCACTAGAAATTAATATGCTATCTATCCCAAAATTTTGTGCACCTTGAATGTCATGGTGGAGAGAGTCGCCAATAGTCACACACTTTTTTAAATCTAGATTATTAATTTTTTCTGTTGCTTTAATATAGATGGATTTATTTGGCTTACCCAAAATAATAACATGGCCCCCCATATTTTTGTATAAATCAGCTATTGTTCCCATACAAAAAGGATATTCACCATTAACTATACTTGGTGATATGTAATCGGGATTAGCACAAAAAAATACAAGTTTCAAATCTATAGCTTGTTTTAAAAGTGGGACATAATCTAAAGGTTTTGAATTATAAAAAGGAGTACACGCAAGAATAAAATCAGCTTTACTAATATCTTCAACAAAATTAAAATTTTTAAGCCCTTGCCTAAAATTTAAACCACCCTCAATATTTTTATCATAAATATGATAACAATTATTATGTTTGAATTCATATTTCTCTATATTTTCTGACAATTCTTTCCAGATCATTTCACCACTTGTCATAATTGTAATGAAATCGTTTTTATCATATTTATATTTAGATAAATTTTTAGAGGAGTCTTCATTTCTTCTCGATGAATTAGATACAATTATTAATTTCTTATCTAATTTAATTAATTTTTTTACTGCTTTTATTGCATGATCATAACCTTTATATCCATCATGCATTACGCCCCATTGATCTAAAATATAAACTTCATAAAAATTTAAAATTTCTGAAATATTTTTAATTATTTTGGTCATAACTAAGTAGACTTACCAACAACATCAGATATATTTTTAAATCCATCAGTTAAAATTAACTCATTTAATTTTGATAAGATTTTATTAACAATTTTGGGTCCTTGAAATATTAAAGCAGTGTATAGTTGAACTAAACTTGCTCCAGATTTTATTTTTTCATAACATTCATAACCATTTGAAATTCCCCCAACACCAATTATTGGTATCTGTCCATTTGTGAGTGTATACATTTTTTTTAAGATAATAGTTGAGTCTAAAAATAAAGGTCTGCCACTTAAACCACCTAACTCATTTTTAAAAGATGAATTAAGAGTTTTTGGTCTTTTTGTTGATGAATTTGCAATTATTAAGCCCTGAACATTATTTGCAAGAGACATTAATGCTATATCTCTTAATTGTTCATCTTCAAGATCTGGCGAAATTTTAATTAAAATTGGTTTATTGATTAATTGCTCAATTTCAGTTTGTTTATTCTGAATCTTTCTAACTAAACTCTCTATTTTTCCTCTTAATTGTAAATCTCTTAAACCAGGTGTATTTGGTGATGATATATTTACCGTTATATAATCACCATAATAACCTATTTTTTCAATACAATATAAATAATCTTCAATACTATTTTGAGTTTTTTTATTTTTTCCAATATTAATACCTATAACTCCATGAAAATTCTTATCACTTTTTAAATTTGTTAAATTTTCCAAAATTTTTTCAACACCTTTATTGTTAAAGCCAAGATGATTAATAACAGCCTCATCTTCTGTAAGTCTAAAGACTCTTGGTTTTTTGTTTCCTAATTGAGGTCTAGGAGTAATCGTACCAACCTCTACAAAACCAAATCCATAATTAAGCATTGATCTAACTACTTCAGCATTTTTGTCAAATCCTGCAGCTAATCCTACTGGATTAGGAAAATTGATTCCAAAAATATTTTGTCTAAACAAGCTGTTTTCATAATTTTTTTTTGATTTTAAAAAAAAATTTGATTTCAGTAACGAAATTACTAGTTCATGAGCTAATTCTGGAGGCAGTAGCCTAAATAAGTTAGTCAACATAATTAAATTTTTGAGTCAGCAATTTTATGCTCAATTGCTTTTATTGTTTCATTTATTCCATACAATTTTATAAATGAACCAAGTCGTGGACCCTTTTGTTGACCTAATAAAACCTTATACACAAGTTCAAAAAAATCTTTTAAATTATCAAAATTGTGTTTTTTACCAACATCATAAAGCAATGTTTGAATTTCTTCAGCAGTGCTAGTGTTGGTAATTTCATTTTTTAAAACATTGATCATATCTTCAAATATAATAACATTCGACTGATCAATATTTAAATATTGTTTATTTGGTAATACAAAATCATTATAATAATTTATTGCATAGTCTATTAAATTATCAAACTCAGGATTATTTTCTGGTGACAGATTCTTATCGTATTGTTTGACAAAACCCCATATTAGGCTTTTATCATTTGAATTACATATACTAACAAGATTGGTTAATGAGTTGAAGGTAATTTCAGACTTAAATTTTTTAGGATTGCCTGAATGAATATGCCAAATAGGGCTATCAAATTTTTTAGTTATTTCAAGTTTGCTATAATTATTATAATGGGTAATATACTCATCTACAGTTTTGGGAATTACATCAAAAAAAAGTTTTTTGGCAGATTTAGGTTTCTGAAACATATATAAAGACAAACTCTCTGGTGAACCATACCTTAACCACTCGTCAACACTAATTCCATTACCAACAGATTTTGATATTTTTTCACCATTTTCATCTAAAAACATTTCATAAATAAGATTAACTGGTGGTCTTTTGCCGATTATCTTACAAATTTTTGATGCTAAATCAACACTATCTGTTAAATCCTTGCCACACATTTCATAATCAACACCTAATGCCATCCATCTCATAGCCCAATCAACCTTCCATTGTAATTTACATTTACCTCCAGTTATTTCAGTTTCAATTTTTTTTAAATTTACTGGATCTTCATAAATTATTGTATTGCTTTTTGGTCTATACTCTTGGATTTTTACTTGTAAAACTTTTCCACTTATTTCGCTTATAGGTAAAAAGGGACTGTATGTTTCTCTTCTTTCATTTCTCAAAGTTGGAAGTATTATTTCTAAAATGTTTTGATAATTTTCGAGCACCTGAATAATAATATTATCAAAAAAACCTTTTTTATATTGCTCGGTAGAACTTACAAATTGATAATCAAACTTAAACTTATCTAAAAATGATTGTAATTTTGCATTATTATGATGACCAAAACTTTCATATTTTTCAAAGGGGTCAGGGATAGATGTGAGTGGTTTTCCTATGTATTGACTTAACATCTCTTTATTAGGAACATTATCAGGAACTTTTCTAAGACCATCCATATCATCAGAAAATGTGACTAACTTAGTTGGGCATTGAATTAATGACATAAAAGCGTTTTTGACCATGGTTGTTCTAACTACTTCTCCAAAAGTTCCAATATGAGGCAAACCAGATGGCCCATAACCTGTCTCAAATAGAACATAACCCTTTTGTGGTACTTTAAAGTTTTTTACTCCACCAAATCTTTTAATTAATTGCTGGGCCTCTTTGAATGGCCATGATTTTAAGCTTAATTGTAATTCTGAGTCAATTTTATTCATTGTATTTTGCTTTAATTCTTATTTTTTTACCCAATAACAATTTTAGAGAATTTTTAAAATTAAAAGTTTCTTGATTTAACTTATCAAAAAAATCTCTTTCAATTTTTTTAACTTCTATAATTATTTGTTCTATTAACACAGAACCATCTTCTGACAATTCAAGATTATTTGACCTATTATCAGAAGGTTTCAATTTTTTAATATATTTTTTTTTGTATAGTTGGATCAATTTTGTACTTATAACGGATTTATTAATAAATGAGTGTCTAGAAATATCAACCTGGGTAATATTTGATGAAATTTTTGATAAATTAAATATTGTCTCTAAAATTATATATTCATTAAAAGAAATTCCAAAATTTGTAATTTTACTTCTTATTTTGGACTGCCAAACATTGGAAGTTTGCCAAATTAATAAACCTATTCTGTTCTCATTTAGAGAAGTATCTGCCATTTGTATACAAACTATTTGTATACAAACATTAAACTTTTGTAAAGAGTTTTTTTATTATTCTGGAGCAAGCTCTAGTTCAATACCATCAAGATCATCAGAAAGCTCAATTTGGCAGCTTAATCTTGAGTTAATCTTTACATCGAAAGCCTGGTCTAGCATAGATTCTTCATCTTCATCTTTTGGCTTAAGTTTTGATAGCCATTTTTCACCAATGTATACATGGCAGGTTGCACATGCACAACACCCTCCACATGCAGCTTCTATTTCCATCCCTTCATCTCTAATAGACTCCATTAGTGTTCCGTTAGATTCAGTTTCAATAATTTCTTTAACGCCATCTCGGTTTATTACTAATATTTTCATATTGATGTTATTTTTTTATGAAGTTCTTTTGATGATGTTGTATACCGGAATATATTTTTTTTGTCTGGAAAACAATATTTAAAACATTGTTGTGCCATTAATGCAGCCTCATGAAAACCTGATAAAATTAATTTAAGTTTACCTGGATATGTATTTATGTCACCTATTGCAAAGATTGAGTCTACTGAAGTTTCAAATTTTTCAGTATCAACCTTTATTAAATTTTCATCGAGATTTAAGCCCCAATTTGCTATTGGTCCCAATTCCATTTTTAATCCAAAAAAGGGTAGTATATAATCAACTTCATAATATTTAATTTCATCATTATTTATAACTGATACTCTTATTTTATTATCTATTATTTTTTCAATATTTTTTATCTGCCCTAGATCAAAACTTATTTTATTTTGATTTTCTAATTCAAGCATTTTTGAAACAGAATCTGGAGATGCGCGAAATTCTTTTCTTCTATGTACAAGAAGAACATTAGCAATTTTAGATAATTCAATTGTCCAATCCAATGCAGAGTCTCCTCCTCCTGCAATTAATATGTTTTTGTCTATTAATTCAGATTTATTTCTTATTGCATATAAAATATTTTTATTTTCTAAATTTTCTATATTTTTTAAAGGTAATTTTCTTGGGACAAAGCTTCCAGCCCCAGCAGCAATTACTATACATCTTGCTTCAATTTTTTTTCCTAAACTTGTTTCTACTAACCATTCTCCAGTATCTAATTTAGAGACTTTTTCAACCTGTTGATTTAAATGGTACACTGGCTTGAAAGGTTTTGCTTGATTCATTAAATCATTAGTTAATTCTTGGCCAGTTATACTAATTCTTGAAGGTATATCATATATGGGTTTTTCAGGATATAATTCAGAGCATTGTCCTCCTGGTTTATTTAGATTATCAATTACATGACATGATATATTTAAAAGTCCTAATTCAAAAATAGCAAATAAACCCACTGGTCCTGCTCCAATAATAACCACATCTGTTTTTTCTTTCATGCCATTTAAATAACAACTTTTCTTACTATTTCTATAGATATATTAATTTTATGTATTCTGTTAATTCAATGCCTAAATATCGAAAATCTATAATGATTTGGCTATGTTTACTTTCATCAATGATATTTTTAATAATAATTATTGGCGGTTTAACTCGTTTAACAGACTCTGGATTATCAATGGTTGATTGGCAACCTTTGATGGGGGCAATTCCTCCTTTAAATGATGTTCAATGGCAAAGCGTATTTAATGATTACAAACTATCCCCTGAGTACATTTATGTTAACAAAAATATGTCCTTAGATGAATTTAAGTATATTTTTTGGTGGGAATGGTTTCACCGTGTTTTTGCAAGATTAATAGGCATTGTATTCATTATCCCATTTTTATATTTTTACATTAAAAAAAATCTAAACCAATATTTTTATATAAGGTTTGCAATTATTTTTAGTTTAGGATTAGTGCAGGCTTGTGTTGGTTGGTGGATGGTAAAAAGTGGCCTAGTAAATGATCCTTATGTTAGCTCATATAGATTAACTTTTCATTTGATAAATGCTATAATTATATATTTACTTTTAATCTGGACTTGCTTTGAATACTATTATTCAACAACTATAAATTTTATTAGTTCAGTTAAATCTAAACAATCCTTAATTATGTATTCTATTATTTTTGTATTCATAACAATAATTAGTGGTGGTTTTATGGCTGGCTCAAATGCTGGTCAATCTTTTAATACTTTTCCACTTATGAATGGAAAACTTTTCCCAGATGATATTTTTATTGAGGAACTGGGTGTTCGTAATATTTTTGAAAATACTGTAATAATTAATTTTAATCATAGATGGCTAGCTACCTTTACTTTCGTTTATACTTTTAGTCTTTTTACATATTTTTTGATTAACAGATTTATTCAATACTCTAAATTTATTTCAGTTTCTGTTCTAGTTATTTTAAGTTTTCAGTTTTTTTTAGGAATTATGACCTTACTATCAAATGTTGAGATACATTATGGTAGTTTACATCAAACTAATTCAGTTATTTTATTAACTATTTTATTTTTTTCATACTTTAAATCAAAATTAAGAAAGGATCAAAAATGAGTAAAAAAATTCTAATATTTGGAGGTACTGGAGCAATTGGCAAATCTCTGGCAAAAAAAATAAAGGAGGATGGTAATTACCCTATTATAATTTCAAGAAATGCAGATGAACTAAAAGATTTAGCAGATGATATTAAATGCCAATATTCTGTTTGTGATGTTCTAAATTTTGATCAAATACAAGAAATATCTAAAACCTATGGTGATGATGTTTATGGAGTTGCATATTGTGTCGGATCAATAAATCTTAAACCTCTAAAAATAACAAAGGATGAAGACTTTATTGATAGTTTTAAAATCAACACTCTTGGTGCAATAAACGTAATTAAATCAAATATGAGTAGTCTGTTAAAAAACAATGGCTCTATTTTAATGTTCTCTACAATTGCTGTTAAACAGGGATTTGTAAATCATGCAATTGTTTCATCTTCTAAAGGGGCAATTGAGGCTTTAACTTTAAGCTTAGCTGCAGAATTTGCTCCAAAAATAAGAGTTAATTGTATAGCTCCCAGCCTTACTAACTCAAAAATGTCACAAAAATTGGTAAGTAATGAAACAATAAAAAAAGCTATAGAAAATATGCACCCTATTCCAAAAATTGGGATTGGTGAGGATTTTAGTGAAATTGCAAATTTTCTTTTAAGTGAAAAAAATAACTGGATTACTGGACAAATATTACATATTGATGGGGGAAGATCTACATTAAGATTAAAGGCATGAAATATTTTGTAACAATATTTATTATTTTATTATTTAGCTTTGAACTAGCTGCCAAAACCTTTCCAATCCCTAAGGATAAAAAAGTAAGTTTTGATGTAATTCGAAAAAATAAAATTATTGGTAATTTAACAACTAAATTTATTGAAAAATCAGAAAATACATTAGTCTTGCATTCAGTTTTGGAAATAGAGGTTAAGGTATTGTTAATAACAGCTTACAAATTTTTTCAAGAAACAAAAGAAACATGGAAGGATGGGCAATTCATTTCAATAGTTGGTTTTACAGATTTTGAAGATGATAGAGAATATACAATAGTTGGTAATGATAAAAATGATTTTTTTGAAGCACAAGGTATGGATGGAGATTTAGTTTTAGACAAAAATATACTACCCCTTAATTATTGGAACAAATCTATGCTCTTTGAAAAAGAGGTTTTTGATACTCAAAAAGGTATATTAAGAAAAATTATTGTTGAAAAATTAAATAATGAAGAAATAGAAATTGATGATAAAAAAATAAAGGCTGAAAAATTTATATTTAACGCTTCTAAAAATCCAAAAGATAAAGGGCCATTTCCTGAATACACATTATGGTATCATAATGATGAACTTATTAAAATGCAGTTTAAAAATCCAAAAGATAAAAAAACTATTTTGATTATTAGAAATGATTGGAGCCAATAGTGCAAATTATTTGGATAACTGGGGGTTCTTCAGGTATTGGATTTGCTACTGCAAAAAAATTTCTTAAAAATAATTGGATAGTCATTATTAGCTCAAGTAATCAAGAAAAATTACATAAAGCAAAAGAAAAAATCCAATTGTCACAAAATGTTGAAAATTTACATACATTGAAATGTGATATTTCTGATAAAAAAGAAGTGGAAAAAACAATTCTATTCATAGAAAAAAATATCGGAGAAATTAATATTGCATTGCTAAATGCTGCAGCTTATTCTCCAAACAAAAATCAGGTTTTTGATATACAAAATTATGAATTATTAATAGATGTTAATATAAAAGGCACTTTGTATTGCATCAATTCACTTAAGGATTATATGCAAAATCGTGGAAATACTATAGCAATAGTATCTTCACCCATAGGTTATAGAGGTTGGCCAACATCTGGTGCTTATGGAATGACTAAATCTGCTCAATTAAATCTTAGTGAAAGTCTTTTTTTTGATTTTAAAAAAATAAATATTAATATTAGAGTTATTAATCCAGGATTTATTGATACTGAAGCCACAAGATTAAATTCATTTAAAATGCCTTTTTTAAAATCGGCAGATTTTGCTGCTAATAAAATTTATAAAGGTTTAATTTTCAAAAAATCTTTTGAGATATACTTCCCTTTTTTTATAGTCTATTTTGTAAAGATATTAAGAATTCTTCCATATCGATTATATTTTTATATTTGGAAAAAAATTGGTAATTTTTAACTAACATCACCAATGTATATACCTAAACCCCTAGCAACATCAATTAGAGGGTCATTAGAACTCAAAGTTTGGGATTTGCCCGCAATATCATCTAACAAAACATCTTTAACACTTCTATCTTGCCAAACTACAACTCTATTAAATTTACCTTTTGCAATTAAGTCTACAGCTTTAACACCAAATGCGCTTGCTATGAGTCTATCCCGATGAGTTGGTTGTGCACCTCTTTGAACATGTCCTAGAACAGTAACTCTAGTCTCCGCATCAGTTAATTTATAAATCTCATCTCCTAAATAGGCTCCTATGCCACCAAGTCTAACTTCTCCATCTACAAACTTAACTGTAGCTTTTTTTCCATCCTCCTTTTTAACTGCTTCAGCAACAACAATAAGAGCATGGTTTCTTCCCTCACTTCTAATTTTATCAATATGTTTAGCAATACCTCTGATAGAATATTTGATTTCAGGGATTAATATAACATCTGCTCCACCAGCTATACCTGCATTTAAAGCAATATGACCTGCATCCCTACCCATAACCTCTAATATCATTGCTCTTCTATGACTGGCGGCGGTAGGCTGCAACATGTCTAGTGCATTAGTTGCTACATCAACTGCAGTATCATAGCCAATAGATAGTTCATTGTGCTTTACATCATTATCAATTGTCTTTGGAATACCAATAAAGTTTATATTGCCTTTTTTAGTCAAGGCTTGAAGAATTTTTAAACTACCATCACCTCCAATACCGATTAAGGCGTCTAGTTGTAACTTTTTAAAACTTTCAATGATTATATTTGATACCTCTAATTTTTTTCCATCTTTATAAATTTTACCAAATGGATTACCTTTATTGTTTGATCCTAAAAAAGTACCTCCCATTCTCATTAAATTACCATCAAAATTAGAAGTTTTTAATTCAACAACATCAATAGGGTCTTTCATTAATCCTAGAGTTCCATCTCTTAACCCATACACCTTCCATCCATATTGATTTATTGCTCTTAAAGTTACGGCTCTTATAACAGCATTTAAACCTGCACAGTCTCCACCACTTGTTAAAATTCCTATTTTTTTTACCACGACAGGCTTATATACTAATATTATATAAATTATATTTTTTTTTATGACTAACTACAACAAACAAATTGAAAAATTAAAAGAGTTTGAACAAGAGCACTCTGATCTCGATCAAATTTTGATCCAACTTCAAGAAAAGCATACTGTAGATTTTTTACAAATTCAAAGATTAAAAAAAAGAA
>CETH01152105.1_pt1 | contig 16149 bp, 14 predicted proteins | sample 361461 | NCBI WGS metagenome assembly CETH01 (sample SAMEA2622695, study PRJEB7988) | marine metagenome | isolation source: saline water (ENVO:00002010), including
TACTAGCAATAGTCCAGAATTCTTCTGGTTTGAAAAGTTCAATTTCATGTTCACGCTCAGTTGTTAGTCTTAATGCAACAGACTGAACTCTTCCAGCAGATTTTGAACCTGGAAGTTTGGTCCACAAAATTGGAGATATATTGAAACCTACAAGATAATCTAAAGCTCTTCGAGCCATATAAGCATTAACCAGGAGTGATTCAATTTCTCTTGGATTATTAATACCATTTGTAACAGCTTTTTTTGTAATTTCATTAAAGACAACTCTTTCTACCTTTTTCCCTTTCAAAAGCTTTTTGCTTTCCAATATTTCCCTAACATGCCAAGCGATAGCTTCCCCCTCTCTGTCCGGGTCAGTTGCTAATATAATTCTTTCAGAGTCAGCTGCGGCATCAGTAATTTCTTTTACATATTTCCTTGAAAAGGTATCTAGTTCCCATTCCATTTTAAAATTATTTTCAGGATCAACCGACCCATTTTTTGAAGGAAGATCTCTCACATGACCATAACTTGCTAATACTTTATAATTTTTGCCCAAGTATTTGTTTATCGTTTTGGCTTTTGCTGGACTTTCTACTATGACAAGATTCATTATAATTGACCTTACTGTCAAAAATAAACCTGTTTGTCAAATCAAAGTAGAATAAGTGTTGATTTTAAAGTTTAATTTTATCTTCTGTTTTATTCTTTAACCTAATTATATTGTGTTTATGGGTATACACAATTATTACAAAAGTAATAAATAAGTATGAATTTAGTTCAAAATTATTTTCCAAAAAAGAAAGTAAAAAAATAATTAGAGTTGAAATAATAGAAGATAAGGACGAATATTTAGTTATAAAAGCAATTAAAATCCAAGACAAACAAAAAAACAATCCAAGTTTTAAAGATAAAGCTAAAATTATTCCCAAGTATGTGGCAACACCCTTGCCACCTGTAAATTTTAACCACACAGGAAATATATGCCCAAGAAAAGCTGCAAGGCCAGCTAAATAAATTAAATTTGGAAAATAATAGTTTATTACAATAATTGGAAGTGCACCTTTAAAAATATCTAGTAATAATGTTAAACCTGCAATAAATTTGTTCCCAGTTCTCAATACATTTGTTGCACCAATGTTTTTTGAACCAATTTTTCTTATATCTTTACTTAAAAAAAATTTAGTTAAAAGCAACCCAAAAGGAATTGAACCTGATATATAAGAAAGCAGAAATACTAAAAATATTTCAAATGTCACTGTAAATTGAAAACACTTTCGCCCTTAAGATAAGTCATTAAAACTTTACCTTGAAGCTTTCTGTTTTCTATTGCAGCATTTTTAGATTTTGATTTTAATTTTGACACATCTACCTTCCATGGCTGATCAAGGTCAAATATACATAAATCAGCATCAGAGTCTTTTTTTAAAGTACCTTTATCAATTTTTAATATTTTTGCTGGATTACAAGTAATTGTTTCTATTATTTTTTTTAAAGATAGAGAGTCATTATGATACATCTCTAGAGCTAGAGATAAGAGTGTTTCAATTCCAATCGATCCTTCAGCTGCCTGTGCAAAAGGAAGCCTTTTACTTTCTTCATCTTCAGGTTTGTGATCAGAAACAATAACGTCAATTAAACCATCTTTAATTCCCTCAATTAACGCTTTTCTGTCCTCTTCTTTTCTTAATGGCGGTGACACTTTCATGAAAGTTTTAAAGTCTCCAATATCATTTTCATTAAGAGAAAGATTGTTAATAGAAACGCCTACAGAAAATTTTAAACCATTTTTTTTATATTTTTTTATTACATCAACAGATTTTCCCGAGGAAAGCTGAGATATATGATATCTGCAAGGATATTCTTCTAACAGAGACAAATCTCTTTCAATAATAATTTTCTCAGCTATATGCGGAATACCTTGTAAACCTAATCTTGTCGAAATTTCACCTTCGCTTATACATCTACCTTTTGCAAGCTCCTGGTCTTCTGGATGTTGCATTACAAGAACATCAAGGTCTGAAGCATAATTCATAATTCTAGACATTATCTCTGAATTTTGCACAGTCTTTGTTGCATCAGTAAATCCAACTATTCCTTTTTTTGATAACAATCCAAACTCAGTCATAAGTTTTCCATCCATGTTTCTTGTCAATGTTGCAGATGGATAAATATTTACACCAGCTTTATCCCTTCCTCTTCTAAGAATAAAATCTACCATAGAGACATTGTCTATTACTGGACTTGTATTAGGCATTGAAACAACTGAGGTAACACCGCCGGATAAAGCCGCACTACTCAAGCTTCTAAAATTTTCTTTATATTCAAAACCAGGCTCACCAATAAAAACTTTCATATCTATAATTCCTGGTATTAATACCTTACCTTTTAAATCTATTTTTTCTGCTTTAGTAGGAATGTTCTCTTTTTTAACACTTTTACCTACAGCTTTAATCTTTCCTAAAGAGTTAACTATAAGACCACCAATCTCATCGATACTTTGAGATGGATCGATTATTCTTGCGTTTATAAAATATTTTTCTTTCATTATTTACAGTACAATTTCAAACACGCCATTCTTACAGCCACTCCTAATTCCACTTGCTCTTTAACCAAACTTACATTTATATCATCAGCAAGCTTTGTATCTATTTCGACGCCTCTATTCATTGGTCCAGGATGCATAATTAAAGCATCCTTTTTAGCAAGTTTTAGTTTATCAGGAGTTAATCCGAAATATTCATAGTACTCTCTTTTTGAAGGCAAAAAAGATCCCTTCATTCTTTCGTTTTGCAATCTTAACATCATAACAATATCGCAGGATTTCAAACCCTCTTTCATATTTGTAAATCCTTTAACACCAAGTTTATTAATTGAATCGGGCATTAAAGTTTTTGGAGCAATAACATTAACTTCTGCACCTAACATATTTAATAAATAAATATTTGATCTAGCCACACGAGAATGAAGTATATCTCCGCAGATGGCAATTTTTAATCCTTCAATTTTCCCTTTTCTATTGATTATTGTTAAAGCATCTAGAAGTGCTTGAGTCGGATGTTCTCTTAAGCCGTCACCAGCATTAATTACTGTACAATTAACTTTTTGAGACAAAAGGTTGGGGGCCCCAGAGTCCTGGTGTCTAACTACTATAATATCTGGATGCATTGCGTTAAGAGACATTGCTGTATCTAATATAGTTTCTCCTTTTTTCAATGACGAGTTTCCTACATTCATTGTCATTACATCTGCACCTAGTCTTTTCCCAGCAAGTTCAAATGAACTTTGAGTTCTGGTAGAAGGTTCAAAAAATAAGTTAATTTGAGTTTTTCCTCTTAATAGATCTAATTTTTTAGAAGCACTTCTATTTAATTTTATAAAGTTTTTTGCCTCATTTAAGATGAGATTTGCTTCTTGAATAGATAAATTTTGGATTCCTAAAAGGTGTTTTTGGATTTTTTTAACAGCTGAAAATTTTTTAATAACCGCCATTAAAATTAACTCTATAGGCCTTTTGGTATATTATAGCAAGTTATTTATCTTCTTATATAATCAATAGCACCCTGTAATATAAAAGAAGCTGCATTTTCATCTAATTTTTCAATTTTTTTTGAGGTATTTACATCTAAATTGCTTGATAAATTAAATGCCCCCTCACTTGACAGTCTTTCATCCCACAAAGTGATAGGTATTGAAACATTATTTGATAGGTATTTTGCAAAATCGTTTGCTGACTGAGCGGAGGGTCCTTTAGAACCATCCATATTAATAGGGTTTCCAATAATGATTCCTTTTATATTGTTCTCATCAATTATTTCTTTTATCTGGATTAGAAAATGAGAATTTTTTTTTTTTACGATGGTTTTAAAAGGGGTAGAAACAAGTTTGTTCTCATCACATATTGCTAAACCAACTCGATTTTTACCTGGGTCAATACCCAATAATCTGGACTTCTTCCCTATTGATTTCTTAAAATCTTCAATATCTATCATGATTATGTTATATTTTACTTCACTTTCTAATCAAGCTAAAACATAGTTTATAGATGTCTATAGATAAAAACCAAGTTAAAAAAGTTGCTAAACTATCTAGAATTTCTCTTGATGATAGTAAGTTAGAAACTTTATCAAAGGATTTGGTTTCAATATTAAAATTTGTAGAACAGCTTAACAAGTTAGACACAAAGAAGACAGACCCTCTCACCTCAATAGTTGATAAAACGCTAGTACCAAGAAATGATAAAATTAATGATGGAGATATAAAAGAACAAGTATTAAAAAATTCTCCCGATAAAAACGAAGAATTTTTTATTGTTCCGAAAGTGGTTGAATAAAAATGTCAGATTTAAATAAAAGTTCGCTTTGTGAAATTGTAAATTTAATCAAAACAAAAAAAATATCTTCTTTAGAATTAACGAAGCATTTCATTAATAATATTGAAAAAGGAAAAAAATTAAATAGTTTTATTACCACTTGTTTTGAAGACTGTATAAAGTTAGCTAAAAATTTTGACTCAAAAAAAAATCTTAACGGATTATTACCAGGTGTACCATTAGCTGTTAAAGATTTATTTTGCACAAAAAATGTAAAAACTACAGCTGGAAGTAAAATATTAGAAAATTTTATTCCAACTTATGAGTCTACAGTTACTAAAAATTTGTGGTCTGAAGGTGCAATCTTACTAGGAAAACTTAATTGTGATGAATTTGCAATGGGATCTTCAAATGAAACAAGTTATTTTGGTAATGTGATTAATCCAGTAGGTAAAGATTTAGTTCCTGGAGGATCTTCCGGAGGTTCGGCCAGTGCTTTGGCTGCTAGCCTTACTCCCGCTACAATAGGTACAGATACTGGCGGCTCAATTAGACAACCCGCTTCTTTTACTGGAACAGTTGGGCTAAAGCCTACTTACGGACTGTGTTCTAGGTGGGGAATAGTTGCTTTCGCTTCATCTTTAGATCAAGCCGGACCAATGACAAAAAATGTTGAGGATTGTGCATTGTTATTAGAAGCAATGTCAGGACATGATGAAAAAGATTCTACTTCTATAAATAAAAAAAAAGAGAGTTATTCAAAAAAATTAAGTGAAAATATTAAGGGATTAAAAATTGGAATACCCAAAGAGTACATAGTAGAAAATATGCCGAAGGAAATAGATCATCTTTGGAAAAAAGGAATTGATTCTCTTAAAAATTCTGGCGCAAAAATTGTTGACATTACACTTCCTCACACAAAATATGCACTGCCAACATATTATATAGTTGCACCAGCTGAGGCTTCATCAAATTTAGCTCGTTACGATGGTGTTAAATATGGATACAGATCTGAGAAAGGAAAAAACCTTGTCGAAATGTATGAGAATACAAGAGGAGAAGGTTTTGGAGATGAGGTAAAAAGAAGAATTCTTATTGGAACCTATGTTTTATCTTCAGGATACTATGATGCTTATTATTTAAAGGCACAAAAGGTAAGAAAATTAATTAAAAATGATTTTGATGAATGTTTTAAAAATGTAGATGCAATTCTAACTCCATCTACACCAAGCTCTGCTTTTAAAGTAGGAGAAAAAACTAACGATCCAATATCTATGTACTTAAACGATATTTTTACGGTACCCGTTAATTTAGCTGGTATTCCTGCAATATCAATACCAGCTGGGCTAGATAATCAAGGAAATCCCTTGGGACTTCAACTTATATCGAAAGCATTAGATGAACAAAAAATTTTAAATATTGCTTTTGCAATGGAAAAAAATATTTCTTTTAAACAATCTTTAAATCGATGGTGGGAGTAGTTTATGGAAAATGAAAAATTTGATTATTATATAAAAACTGAAAAACACAACTGGGAGGTAGTAATAGGTCTTGAGGTCCATGCCCAAGTTATTTCAGAGTCAAAATTGTTTTCTGCCGCATCTACAAAATTTGGAGCCAAACCAAATACTCAAGTTAGTTTAGTAGATTCTGCATTTCCAGGTATGCTTCCAGTTATAAATCAACACTGTATCGAACAGGCGGTAAAAACAGGTTTAGGATTGAATGCTAAGATTAATTTATATTCTATATTTGACAGAAAAAATTATTTTTATGCTGATCTACCTGCGGGATATCAAATATCTCAATATAAAAATCCAATTGTTGGAGAAGGAGCGGTTACACTTGATATGCCTTACGGTAGTAAAAAAGTGGGTATAGAAAGATTACACTTAGAACAAGATGCAGGAAAAAGCATTCATGATTTGAGCCCAGACAATACTTTTGTTGATCTTAATAGATCAGGAATTGCTTTAATGGAAATTGTTAGTAAGCCAGATCTAAGATCTCCAAACGAAGTTAACTCATACGTTAAAAAACTAAGAACGATAATGAGATATCTTGGAACATGCGATGGAAATATGCAGGAAGGGTCTTTGAGGGCCGATGTAAATGTTTCAGTCAGAAAAAAAGGAGAAAAAAAATTTGGTACAAGATGTGAAATTAAAAATGTAAATTCAATTAAATTTATGGAGATGGCAATTCACTCTGAAGCCAAAAGACAAGTAGAATTACTTGAATCTGGCAAGATGATCGAACAAGAAACTAGACTTTTTGATACAAAAAAAAATGAAACTAGATCTATGAGATCAAAGGAGGAAGCCCATGATTATAGGTATTTTCCTGATCCCGATTTGCTACCCTTACAAATAGAACAAGTTTTTGTTGATAATTTAAAAAAAAAGTTACCAGAACTACCCGATCAAAAAAAAGATAGATTTATGAAAAAATTTAAATTAACAAATTATGAGGCAAATGTTTTAGTTTCCGATATCGATATCTCAAAATACTTTGAAGAGGTAATAAAAAACGCTGATATAAAACTTGCGAAAAATTGGATAATAGTTGAACTTTTTGCAGTATTAAATGAAAAAAATATATATATAAAAGACTCACCTGTTACACCTAAAAATCTTTCTTCATTAATTAATGCTATTAGTTCTGGAGAAATTTCCGGAAAAATAGCAAAAAAAGTATTTGAAACAATGGTTCAGACTGGTGATGATCCATCAAAAATTATAAAAGAAAAAGGATTAAAGCAACAAAGTGATCCTAAAGAACTAGAAAAAATTATAATTAAAGTTTTAGATAAAAATTCAGATAAAATTTCGCAATACAAATCTGGTAAAGATAAACTCTACGGGTTTTTTGTTGGAGAAATCATGAAAGCTTCATCTGGAAAAGCTAATCCTAAATTAGTCAATGATATTTTAAAACAAAAATTAAACAAATGACTAAGAGTCTAAAAATTGACGAGAAATTAGAAAAATACATTTCTGATCATAGTTATGATTTACATCCTGTTCAAAAAGAAATACAGAGTTACAATAATTCCTTAGGTGATAGTAAAAAAATGCAAATTTCTGTAACGCAGTCTTACTTTTTTCAACTTTTTATTAAGACAAACAATATAAAAAATATTTTAGAAATCGGAACATTTACAGGCTATAGCGCACTGTCTATGGGTCTTGCTATACCAAAAGATGGAAACATTACTTGTTTGGATATTAATAAAGACACCTCAGAAATTGCTAAAAACTTTTTTAAAAAAGCCAATCTAGATCAAAAAATAAAAATTATTTTAGGCCCAGCGATGAACACTCTAAAAAATCTCAAAGATGATAAAAAAATATTTGATATGATTTTCATTGATGCAGATAAGGAAAACTACAAGAATTATTACAATCTATCTTTAGAACTTATAAAAAATAATGGATTTATACTCATAGACAATGTTTTATGGAAAGGAGATGTTATAGATTCTAATAAAAACGATAGATTAACAAATATAATAAGAGAATTTAATTCTTTTATTAAGAAAGATGATAGGATAGAAAAAACAATTTTACCATTAGGGGATGGCTTAACAATTTGTAGGAAGATTTAAATGTTTCATATTTTAGGATTTTATAAATTTAAACGATTATCTGGTCTTAAAAAACTTAAAAAGACTTTTGAAGAAAAGTTAATAAAAAATAATATAAGAGGCACGATAATTTTTTCAAAAGAAGGAATTAATGGCACTATTTCAGGAAAAAAAAATAATATTTTAAAAGTAAAGAGAAATTTAAAAAATATTTGCAAAATAACAAAATTCGACTCAGAAAATAATTCTACAAATCTGTTTCAACCTTTTCATAGAGGAAAAATCAAAATTAAAAAAGAGGTTGTTCCAATAGGAATCAATGTCCTACCATCTCACAAACTTAATAACTCAGTGGACCCAAGCAAATGGAATGCCCTTTTAAATCAAAGTGATGTCAAAATTATTGATATGAGAAAACCTTTCGAATATAAAGTTGGTTCATTTAAAGGCGCAGAAAATCCTAATGTAAATAATTTTAGAGACTTTCCAAATTATTTAAAAAAATTTAATAAAAAAAGTAAAATAGCAATGTTTTGCACTGGAGGTATTAGATGTGAAAAAGCTTCTGTTTATCTAAAAAGAAAGGGATTTAAAAATCTATTTCAATTGAAAGGAGGAATACTTAATTATTTAAAGAAAGTAAATGAAGAAGAAAGTTTATGGAAAGGTGAGTGCTACGTTTTTGACAATAGAATTTCTGTTAAGCACCAACTAAAGATTGGAACATATTCAATGTGTAGCGGATGTAGAAAACCAATATCAAATAAAGAAAAAAAATCTAAAAAATATACGGAAGGTGTTACTTGCCCTCAGTGCCATGATTATTTAACAAAAGAACAAAAAGCAAGATTTGCAATGAGACAAAATCAAATTACAATAGCAAAAAAAACAGGGAAAAAGTATATTTTTCAAAAAGAATTTTATTGAGGTAAAAATTGAAACAGAATTTAAATTTTACCTCTGGTCCCATTTTAAAATTATTAAGACAAATAGCAATTCCCTCAATGACTGGGAGTTTGTTTCAAACTTTATTTAATCTTGTAGACACTTTCTATGCTGGAAAAATATCACCTGACTCTTTAGCGGCTTTAGCAAAAGCTTTTCCTTTATATTTTATAATAATTTCAGCTGGCATTGGAATTGTAGCTGGTTGCAATTCCTTAATTGCTAATTCTCTAGGTAGCAAGAACAGAATAGCTGCGTCTATTTATTCATATAACTCTTTAATATATGCATTTTTTCTCTCAATATTTATAGGATTGATAGGTATTTTTTTTTCTTACGACATTTTGAAATTTATGGGAAGTACAAATGAAAGTATAAATTTATCTAAAGAATATACTGATATAATTTTTTTAGGAACAAGCATTTTTTTAATCCTAACTTCTTTTAATGCAATTCTATATGCACAAGGTGATACAAAAACATATAGAAATGTTTTAATTGTAGGAGTTTTTTTAAATATCATATTAAATCCTATTTTTATTTTTGGTTTATTTTTTATCCCAGCATTTGGTATAGCTGGTTTAGCAATTTCAACAGTTCTTATTCAATTTGGTGCATGTATTTATTTGTATTATAAGGTCAATAAAACTGATTTAAAGATTAGACTAAGTATTTCAAATTTTTATATAAGAAGAAATTTTTTTATAAATATTTTTAATCAATGTATGCCAATAACCTTTGCTCTTTTTTTAGTTGCAGCAGGTAGTTATTTGTTGCTTTCTTTCATAAATATATTTGGTGATAATGCGGTGGCTGGCTATGGGGCCGCAGTCAGATTTGAACATTTATTTTCACTACCAGTAATCGGATTAAATACCGCAGTTATATCTATAGCTGGACAAAACTTTGGCGCCAAAAGATATGATAGAATTAAAGATGTATATCTAAAGGCAATTATTATTGGAATAATTATAATGTGTCTTGCAGGAATAATCATTTACATTTCTTCAGAGCAGATAATTAGTATTTTTTCAAAAGATATGGAAGTTATTAGTTATGGTTCTACTTATCTAAAAATTGCAGCATTTATGGGACCAATATATCCTGTTTTTTTTATTTCACATGCTTTATTTACTGCGCTTAAAAAAACTTTTTTAATATTCTATTCAAATCTTTTTAGAATGGTTGTTCTTCCATTCACTATTGTTTGGGTGATATTGAATGTTATGGATGGGCATTTCCAAGATATATTCTATGGTTTGTTGGCTATGAACTGGGTTTTTGGATTTATAATGTTGGGTATAGCAAGAGGATTAATGATTAAAACTTTTAACGAACAAAAAAAAGTTTTCTTTATTTTCTAATATAGTATTATATAAAACAATCATACGGAGAGATGGGAGAGTGGTTTAATCCAGTGGTTTGCTAAACCGCCGTACGGGTAATACCGTACCGAGGGTTCGAATCCCTCTCTCTCCGCCATTCTATTCTTTAAAGTAGTTTTTTATTTCCACAGGTTTTCCTGTAATCATATATTTATAAACATTAACATTCTCCAAAACTCTTTGAACATAATTTCGAGTTTCTTCAAATTTTATTAATTCAATCCAATTGACATAATCAATTTTATTTTTACTTGGGTCACCATTAATTTTTCTCCAATACTTAACACGCTTTGGACCCGCATTATAAGCAGCAATAGCAAAAGGATAAACTTCATTGTAATTGTTTAAAAGTGAATTAAAATAATATGTTCCTAATCTAATGTTATAATCCGGATCTGAGGTTAACCTACTTTTGCTGTAATTAACTTTCATTTGTTTTGCAACCAGTTTCGCCGTGTATGTCATTAATTGCATCATTCCTTTTGCCCCGGCGTAACTGTTTGCTTTTGGATCAAATTCACTTTCTTGCCTTGTGATAGCTAGTATTAATTCTTGCGATGGCATTACTTTATCATTTATTATTGAAGGTGTTTCTATAATTGGATAATTAAACTTATTATAAAATCTTTTTTCATAAGATGCTTTTTTAGAAATTTGTATTGAATAATCATATCTACCAATGTTTGCAGCCAATTGTGCCGCAAGAACTTCACTCCCTTTTTCAATGTTTAGATTTGCTAAATGTTTTATTATATCTTTACTCAGACTAGTTTTGTTTAGCTCATTTAAAAGTTTAATATGTTTTACAAGAGGATTTTTATTAAACTCTTTTTCATAATCTTCAGAGTATTTACTATCATCCACAAGTTCAAATCCATTCGAAGGATCAATTTTTTGATATGATAGCTGACCATAGAATGTTGTTAAGTACTTAGATCCTTCTTTGAAATATTTTTCAGATAATCTATCCTCGCCTATTTTTTCGTATGAAAGACCTAACCAATAAGCTCCTCTTGCTAAGCTTATAGGATAACCAACGTTTTCATAAAATTTATTAAAATGTTCAATTGCAAGTTTTGGATTGTTTAAAAAAGATAATGCTATCCAGCCACACATCCATTCTGCTTCAGCAAATTCAGGTCCTTCTTTTAAAAAATGATTTGAAGCAACTTCGTATGATAATTTATATTTTTTTTTATATATTAAAGATCTAGATATTATTTTTTTTTCTTTCCACCACAAGTCAGCTCTAACAAGAGCACTATTATCTTTGGGGGCATTATTTATTATTTCTAAAGATGACTCAACTCTGCCTCTTCTTCTTCGCCATTTTAATCTATCATATCGCAATCCAATATCAGATTTAAATTTTTGTGGGACATCTGAAATTGCTTTGTCAACTCCATAAGAACTACTCATTAGGATTTGCCTGGCGTTGTATAGCGCTCTATGGTCTTTAGGTAAATATCTCAATATTCTTTTTAAGTCCCAATATTTATATTCCCAAGCCAAATATTCCGCTCTTTTAATATGATCAGATGAGTTAAGTATTTTTTTATATTTTTTGTTTAAGTATCTTAAATCTTTTGAATTTAAAGATGCTGTTATCCATCCCTCTTTTATTAAAGTAGATCCTTCAGAAATATTTCCTTTAAGAATATGTGCTTCACCAAATTTAATCTTGCCAAAACCGCTAAGAGGCTCTTCTGAGTTGAACCAGCCTATTATTGTACTTGGAGATGTATTTTTTAGGTTAATTTTATGTTCTGCTAAATATCTAAGTCTATTTATTCTGGGATAATTCTTATTTTTTTCTATAAATTTTACATAATCATTAAAAGAAGCGTCATTTCTTTTTTCTTTAAGATACATCCAATTTACTAAATTTATAAAATCTTTATCTTTAACTCTACCTGATGCTTTAAGTGCAGCTTTCCATTTTTTTTGTTTAATTAAAGAAAAAACTTCTTTCGCAACAACATAGTCTCTTTTTGATAGAACTGATGATTTTTCTGATTGTTTTTCAGTTACTTTTTTATAAGTAAATGGTTTTTTTTCAGGAAGTATAAACTTTTTAGAACTAGCAATATTAATTTTATTCTCACTTTTTTCGATTGTTTTTTTACTTATTGCGATTTTTTTTATTTCTTTGTTTTCAGGTTTATTTTTTGGAATTATTATATTTTTTTTTAAAGTTCTAACAGTACCTAAATATGGTTTTTTTTTTGGTTTGATAAAGTCTGTTTTCTCTTTATTTAAACTTAAAATCCTTTTCGGCTTTGGCTTAGGCAATATTTTTATATTTTCATCTGTATAAATAGGCCTTAATGTGAGAGCTAGAAATAATAAAACTAGACTAATTAAATGTTTAAGCATAAGTTTAATGAATACAATTAATACTATAATAAACTTTATAAATAATTATGTTTAAAGGTTCAATCGTTGCATTAATTACACCATTTAAAAATAATGTGATGGATGAGGATAAGTATGCTTCTCTCATTCACCACCATATTAATAATGGGACAAAAGGGATTGTGCCAGCAGGAACAACAGGTGAATCTCCCACTTTAAACAACAAGGAACATAAAAAGGTTATTGAAATTGCTGTTAAGGAATGTAATGGAAAAATCCCTGTTATAGCTGGAACAGGATCTAATTCTACAGAAGAAGCTGTTGAGCTATCTAAACACGCAGAAAAAAGTGGAGCAAATGGTTTATTAATTGTAACACCATACTATAACAAACCTACACAAGAGGGACTTTACCAACATTATAAATTAATTAATGATAATGTTGGAATACCAATTATAATTTACAACATACCACCGAGGTCTGTAGTTGATATGTCAGTTGATACTATGGCCAGACTTTTTGAATTAAAAAATATTGCGGGTGTCAAAGATGCAACAGCAGATTTAAATAGAGTTGATGAACAGTTAAAAAAAATGGGTCCAGAATTTATTCAATTATCAGGAGAGGACGCTACAGCATTAGAATTTAATATGCGTGGAGGTGTCGGATGTATATCAGTAACCGCAAATGTTGCTGCCAAGCTTTGCTCTGAATTCCAAGAAGCCTCTTTGTCAAAAAATAATAGTAATTTAATGTCTAAAGCTAAACAGATCAACTTAAAGTTAATGCCATTACACAAAACCTTGTTTATCGAGAGCAACCCAAGCCCAGTAAAATATGCCGCAAGTTTATTAAATTTATCTTCCGATGAAGTGAGATTACCATTAGTAAAAGTTACCGCTAAAACAAAAAAGGAAATAGAAAAAGCTTTAAAAATCGCAGATCTCCTTTAATGAAGGCAAAAATAAACAAGGGTATCAAAATTGTATGTAATAATCGAAAAGCGAGATTTAATTATTTTTTCCAGGAAACTATAGAAGCTGGTATCGTATTAAAAGGATCCGAGGTTAAGTCTTTAAGAGATGGAAAAGCAAATATTAGTGACTCATATGCAGCTGATAACCGCGGTGAGATTTATTTGTTTAACTCACATATACCTTTATACAAAGAGTCTAGTTATAATAATCACAATCCCCGAGATATGAGAAAGCTTTTGCTTAATAAAAAAGAAATAAATAAAGTTATTGGAAAAATTAACCAAGAGGGATTAACAGTAGTTCCAACTAAAATATATTTTAAAAAAGGGAAAGCAAAGGTGGAAATTGCTATATCAAAAGGTAAAAAACTCCATGATAAAAGAAACGTTAAGAAGAAAAGAGACTGGCAAAGAGAGCAAGCAAGAATTTTAAGTAAAAATAAATAATTATGATTTTTATTGGAATTGGTTCAAACTTACCATCAAAATTTGGTAATAGAATTCAGAATATTAATTTTGCAATTTCTTTTCTTGAGGAAAAAGGAATAAAAATAATTAAAAAATCAAGCTTTTACGAAACCTCATCCCAACCAAACACTAGTGATCCAAAATTCCTTAATGTTGTTATTTCAGTAGAAACAACTTTTTCACCGCCAGATCTAATGTCTATTTTGTTATCAATAGAGAAAAAACTTGGAAGAAAAAGAAAAAAAAAAAATGACCCTAGAACCTGTGATTTGGATATTATTGACTTTAATGGCTATATTAAAAATTTTACTTTCGATAATTTCGAATTAATTTTGCCTCACCCAGGTTTATCAAATAGAAACTTTGTATTATATCCCTTAAAAGAAATATCATCTAATTGGTCACATCCACAAACTAAAAAAAATATCGACGATTTAATTAGTAAAATAAATACTCTCAATAATCAGATTACAAAATTGTCTGAAAATGATATAAATGCACATGTTAAATAATGAAGAGTTGATTAAAAAAGTTAAATCTTATAATAGATTTTTTGATCCTGTATCCTTAACCAAAGCTTATAATTTTGCTTTGAACGCACACAAAAATCAAAGAAGAGATGCTGGTGAACCATATATAATTCATCCTGTGGCAGTTGCAGACATACTAACTGAGCTAAAACTTGATAGTGCAACAATTACAACTGGACTGTTACATGACACTATAGAAGATACTAAAGTTACTTATGACTCAGTTAAAAAAGAATTTGGTAAAGAAGTTGCTGATTTAGTTGAAGGTGTAACAAAAATATCTGCTTTAGAAGAACAGGCAATCGATAATTCAAAAGCAGAAAATTTAAGAAAACTCATATTAGCTACCTCCAAAGATATTAGGGTCTTATTAGTTAAATTAGCAGACAGGTTACACAATATGAGGACAATAGAAACTGCTAAAGACGAAAGTAAAAGAGTCAGGAAAGCTAAAGAAACGATGGAAATTTATGCACCGTTAGCTGACAGAATGGGAATGAACAGAATAAGAGATGAACTTGAAGATTTGTCTTTTTCTATTTTGAATCGTGATGCAAGAAAATTAATTTTAGATAGACTTTCTCTAATAAAAAATAAAAAAGAAGACACATTCAAAGAAATTTCTGATGAACTAAATAATTTATTAGAGTTGAATAAAATAGAGGCTGAAATTACTGGGAGAGAAAAAACTCCTTTTTCGATATGGAGAAAAATGCAAACTAAGCGTATATCCTTGGAACAGCTCACAGACATAGTGGGTTTTAGAGTTATCGTGAACAATGTTGATGATTGTTATAAAACATTAGGAATTTTTCACAGTAAATATTCAGCAATACCAGGAAAATTTAAAGACTACATCTCAACCCCAAAAATAAACCAATACAAATCAATACATACTTCACTTATTGGTCCGATGAAAAAGAGAATAGAAATACAAATAAGAACAAAGCCAATGCATGAATTTGCTGAAAGGGGTATCGCATCACACTGGAAATATAAATCATCAGAAAAGTTTTCAGAGTTGTCGTGGAAAGAGTATGACTGGTTAAGAGATTTAGTTGAGATATTAGAAAAGGGCGGTAGTCCCGAGCATTATTTCGAATTTACAAAATTACAAATGTTTCAAGACAACGTTTTTTGTTTTACCCCTAAAGGCGCTGTAATAAAATTGCCCAAGGATGCAACACCAATTGATTTTGCTTATGCGGTACACACAAAGATAGGTGATACAGCCATTAGTTGTGAAATCAATGGTACTGTTTCTGCTTTACAATCGAAGCTTAGAAATGGAGATATGATAAAAATTATAACTTCAAAAAAAATTTCACCCTCTCTTCATTGGTTGTCATCAAGCAAAACAGGAAAAGCCCGAGCATCCATAAGAAAGCATTGGCAGGGTAAATTATTAGAAAATGAGGAAAAATCAAAAGAGTATACGTCAACTTTATCAATTGATTTGCCACATAAACCTGGAATTTTGGGAAAGGTTAGTACATTAATAGGCCTTAATGAGGCAAATATAATTAACGTTGAATTAAAAAAAAAAGGAGAAGAATATCTAAAGTTTTTATTTGATATACAAATTAAAGATTTAAAAAACTTTACAAACTTGA
>CETH01163642.1_pt1 | contig 16140 bp, 17 predicted proteins | sample 361461 | NCBI WGS metagenome assembly CETH01 (sample SAMEA2622695, study PRJEB7988) | marine metagenome | isolation source: saline water (ENVO:00002010), including
TTAAATTTGTTACCGGAAGAGGTATTATGGAGAAGGAAAGAAGCTTTTTCAGATGGAGTCAGTGGTCAAAAATCATGGTTTGAAGTTGTCCAAGAATATGTAAAAAAGAATATTTATCCTGATGTGAAAGAAGATGGGATAAGTGAGTTTATCGATGAACAAGTAAATAGATTTAAATTTTTTAATAATAGGCCAAGAACATTAGAACAATTATATTATCGTACTGTTTTTGAAAAACATTTTAGTGCGCGGTCACATACTATACCCTTTTTCTGGATGCCACGATTTGTAAACGCAACTGACGCGAGTGCGAGGACATTGGATATATATAATCAAACAATGTCATTTAAATCATCGGTTACCGAATTATTGGAAGAATCAGTTTGATTTATATTGGAATTATTATTATTATTATTATTATTGACATTACCAGTAAATTCAAAAGGTACTGCACTATTAAATTCAACTTCTGCTGTTACAATATTATTAGATGTATCACTATTTTCTAATACATCTTGCATAGTATTACTAATAATATTAGATAATTCATTAATAAAATTTACAGTTGTATTTGCAGCTGTTGTTGTCTGATTTGTATTATTAGCCCAGGTTGTAGGGGTATCTGTTGAAGTTTGTGTGGTTGAAGATGTTGCTGTTCTTGTAGTATTCGAATGACTTCTAATATCATATCTACATATAGGACAAGTTGAACGTCGTGTAAACCAGTTTAATAAATTTCTCCTTCTAAAAGTATGACCACATTGGTTTATTTTAATAATTTCATCCCCATCTACATAAGGTTGTCTATCAATTGGGCATATATTATCGGAATTATCAGTATTTGAGGTGTTTTCGCTTGCCCTATAAGTATATGTGTTTGTAGAATTATAAACATCATTTATTGTAGGAATGGGTGATAACCTATTTGGAATAGGGACAGACTGTAAACTAGTGAATGTAAACGGTTGACGATTTAACATTACATTACTAAATAAACCTGTTGGTCTTCTTGGAAAATGTGTATTTAATGCTGTGTTTGTTCCAGTGGATGGGCGATGTCGTCTTACAATTCTTCGTGGACGACGACTTGTTGGCCTATTGTTATTATCCACACGTTGTTCCCTATTTCTATTTGGATTATTAGTTGTAGTAGATGTTGATTGGGGTCTAAAAAACGTCCCATCATTAATATCATCGTTTAAACTACTTAAATCGTATGATATACTATTATTAATTAAATCTCTTAAATTTGTATTTTGTCTATTAATAGCATTAATCATATTATTGAAAACATTTGTTTGTGAATCAATTAAATCCATATAAGTGCGTATTAACCTTGCATTTTGTCTTTCACTCATATATACTTTTAAATATAAAATGTTTAAATGTAAATAAACAATATAAATATAAATTTGAAATATAAGTTATATGTCTCAAAACAAGCGTCAAAATGAAAAATATGAAAATATGGGATTAACAGGATTAGCTAATCTCGGAAATACTTGTTTTTTAAATTCATGTGTCCAGTGTTTATCTCATACTTATGAGTTTAGTGAATTCTTGGACAAAAAAAAGTATATGGATCATATTCGTAAAGAAATTGATACATTGATATTAATAGAATGGGATAAACTCCGAAAATTAATGTGGAGTGAAAATTGTGTAATTAGACCATCAGGGTTTGTAAAAAAGGTTCAAGAAGTAGCAAAAGTAAAAGATCGCGTTGTTTTTACAGGTTATGCTCAAAATGATCTAGAAGAATTTTTAACATTTCTTATAGAATGTTTTCATAATGCATTATTTAGAGAATTTGAAATGAATATATTAGGCGATGTTAAAACAAAACAAGATAAATTGGCAGTAAAATGTTATGATATGATTAAAACAATATATAAAAAAGAATATTCTGAAATAATAGACTTGTTTTATGGTATTCATGTATCTAAATTATCAACGGTGTCAAATAGCTATCAAAATATTACACCCGAACCATTTTGCATAGTATCATTGCCTATTCCAAATATAGCAAAACCAAGTATATTAGATTGTTTCAATTTGTATACGAAAACAGAAAAATTGGAAGGAGATAATGCGATATATAATGAAAAAACGAAACAAAAAGAAAATGCGACAAGGCAATTGTTATTTTGGAATCTTCCAAAAATATTAATCTGCACATTGAAACGATTTTCAAATAATAGTCGTAAAAATCAAAAATATGTGGATTTCAATCTAGATGATTTAGATTTATCTGAGTATGTTCTTGGATATGATAATAATTCATACAAATACGAATTATATGGAATATGTAATCACCAGGGGAGTTGTTTAGGGGGACATTATACCGCGTTCGTGAAAAATGCAAACGGGAAATGGTATTTCTTTAATGATACAAATGTTATGGAAGTAAAAGACAATAACAAATTAAAAACACCCAAAGCTTATTGTTTTTTCTATCGTAAAAAAAAAATACAATAATGTATATATACAATGGATTTAAATACAGTAACTATATCAAAAAATACAGCGCTACCAAATTTATTTGATCCTTTAAATGAAAAAATATACAAGGTGAAACCTGCAGTATTGTTTGTACTAACCCTGATATTGTTGGTTTTCTTTGTTCTTTTACATTATTTAGGTATTTCTGGTAAATCGGTACCTGGTTCAGTTCAACCAAGCAGAGGAATAAACATGCTAGAAATATTGTTATGGGGTGTATTCTTGTTTTTAATTATGGCAAATGGATTACAATATTTTTTTAATATTAATATTCGTGCAGCTATTAAAAATCTTTTTACAGAAACACCTGAAATAGATTTAGAAATAAGTGGTGACGATATCATGGACGAAAAAAAACCAGTACCAAAAAAATCAGAAGTGTATCATATAGGAGACAATAAGTATACATACAATGACGCAAAAGCATTGTGTAAAGCGTATAATGGTAAGCTAGCATCTTACAAACAATTAGAAGAAGCATATAAAAAAGGTGGAGAATGGTGTTCGTATGGATGGTCAGACAATCAAATGGCATTGTTTCCAACCCAGCAAAAAACATGGGATTTATTACAAAAAAAGAAAGGACATGAAAATGATTGTGGACGTCCTGGTGTAAATGGTGGATTTATCGATAACAAAATGGTTAAGTTTGGTGTTAACTGTTATGGTATCAAACCAAATCCAACAAGTAGTGAATTAAGTTTAATGAGTACCACTAGTACGATACCTAAGACTAAAGAAGAATTATTATTGGAAAAAAGAGTGAAATATTTCAAAAATAACATTGAAAAGATTTTGATTTCTCCATTTAACAATGAATTATGGAGTAAAAATTGATTAATTTAAATATTATTAACTGTATTACTGTCAATAATATTTATTTAGATTTTGATCGTCTTGTAGTGCGTTTTCTAGACGTTGGTGCCTTTTTTTTAGTGCGTCTTTTCTTTTTAGGTTTTGGTGTTACTCTAGACTTTTGTACTTCTTGTTTTTCCATTATTTTTGTTTCTTTTTCTTTGCCTTTTTCTACTTTTGATGCCAATTTTAATAAATTTTCCCACAAATCATCGGACACTACGTTTTCATCACTTTCATCTACTACGTTTTTTTCCAACAAGTCAATATCACCTGCGTATTCATCTTCTTTATCGTGTTTTTTTATAAATTGTGAAAGCAATCCTGCTGGTACAACAGTACCTTTCTTATTTGTTAGTTTACTAATATTAAATCCCATTGCTGTAATATTATTACCTTTTTTTACTATAACAAATTCATCACCACTAAAATTAGTATTCATATATAATTAACTGTTATTTTTATATGTTTTTGTAGCCCAATCAAAAGTTTTTTTCTTTATTAAAATTTTTTCTTTCTTTGGTTTCACTATTTTATCGGTATCCGTTAATTTCATATCGGAATCTACTAAATATTTTAACATGACTTCATCTTCGAATAATTTATTTAGATCATTATCTCTTACCACGTAAGCAAGGACAATATCTTCAATGCCATTTATTGAATCGTCGATATCTTGTGCTCCTAATAATGCTGAATTATCCATATCTAAATCATATAGTAAATTACCTAGTAAATATTCAATGCCACTAGAAACATTTTTACGATAATTTTCAAGAAATTCTGCTTCTAAAAAATTTTTAACTAATTGATTATTTAATAATTCTTCCTCACTATAATTTTCTTTTACAAAAGTCTCTAGTGTAAAATCTTCATTTTCATTATTATAGTTATTTTCTTCTGTAGTATATTTGCGTGACATTAATTTGAATTTCTGTATACATATGTAGCTATTTCATCTTTAAATTGTTTTTCATCTGTAATTTTCAAGTTATATGATTTTAATTTGTCAATCAGTTTATTGGATAGATAATTTATAAAGTCTATGTTGCTTCTATAAAGTGGTTCGTCTCTATAAATTGAAATACCATCATACGGTTCTGTTAACCATTTGCGGAATTTATCATTTCTACATTCATAAGTATGTTCGTATCGGCTCATTAAATAAATTATTACTCATTATGCTTTTAAATTATTTTTCTATTTTATTATAGGTTCTTCTAATCTCTGAAACATATTTAGATTCACGACTTTCCTTAATATATTTAATAATATCTTTTGCTTGTTCTTCATTTTGCAGTTTTTCAATAAGACATTTTTCTACGAACTTAAATGTAAGTGGTGTGGATACTTTTGTATTTTGAAATTTTAGTCTACCATCAGATATTTCAATGACGGCGTGGTTAAGGTTATTATTTTCAGCATATGAAAATATTTTGTCGGAAAGATAGTTCTTTTTTTCACGTATTAGTTTTACTTCACTTTTGTATTTTTTTTCTTGGTTGTCAATAGATACCCATTCTTTTATATTATTTTGAAATTCCATATAATATAAAATTTTAAATTATATTTAAACTATTTACCTATATAGTTTATTTATGTCGTTTTCGTCTTTTACGTGTGGGTTTTTTATTGCTTTTTTTAGTTTTATTACGTCTTTTCCTAATAGTTTTCTTTTTTCTTTTTCGTGATTTTCGTTTATTTGTTTTTCGTTTTTTTCGCCGTTTTCCTCCTTTAGTTGGTTCTTTTTCCTTAGCATTTTTAGTCTTCAGGACTGCTTCTAATTCTGGTATCTTATTTTTATAGTCTAATTCTTGTAAACGCAACTCTAAGTTTTTGACAAGAGCGGTGCATTGTGGAAAGTTTGAACCATCTATTCTACAAATTTCTAATGTAAGCATTTCTTTATCTTGATCACCCGAACTTTCACCAGCTTTTTTAAACAATTCGTCTAATTTTGCTATTATTTGTTTTACCTGTGAATCTAGTATTTTTTCTTGAAATTCTTCTTGTTGCTTTTTTATTAGATTTTGCAAAGCTGATTTGTCACTAGTAAACGCAATTGATCGTCTTTTTTGAACCAATGCTTTACCTAATTCTTTGAATGCATTGTTTATTTGCTTTAATCCTGATCTTAATTTAAATATTTGTGCTTCGTCGGGCGCACCATTTTCACCACCACCTTCAAATCTCTTATATTTATCTAATTTATATCGCTCTAATATATCATGTTCTAAAACAAATGATAATAGTAATTTAAGCTTTTCAAATAAATTCGGCATTTTACTTTCAAAAAAAGGAGTTATAACACGTACAAATATTGGTTCTGTTAAAACATTGGTGATTCCATCTCTACATAGTCTTTCGGCCTTTTTTATACCTTCACTGTCTAATTTTTCTATAATTTTATCTAATATGTCTGTTAAAGTTTTAATATTGGTAGCAAGTAGAATTTTATCAGAATAAGAAATATCATTGTCAAAAGCTTTATCAAATGCATCATTTTGCAACTTTTGCAAATAATTCATATCGAACTTCATCATAATATCTTGTAAATCCATAAAATCATCAATAGCCTTTTGCGAATCTCCTGCAAGCTTTTGTATTTTAATTAAATCAAATGGTGTTATAGACGGCATTATTATACATATTATGATATAATAATGTATCAAAGTTTAAAAATTATTTATTTCTTAAGTTTCAAGGTGCGACCCTTCTTTTTGTAGTAGCATACTCCAGCGCGACGTCCTTTCATAGCTTTGGATTTACTAGAGTAGGGGTTACTTTTTGCTCCGACCTTTGCGGTGGAACGTGCTTTCTTGCTACCTCTTCTGCGTTTTGTTCTGCGTGCTCTTCGGCGTTTACCTCCAAATTGTGCTGGTGACATTATAATATAATTCTATATTTTATTTTTTCCTTAATTTCATGGATTTACGCGCTGTTCTGCGATTCTGTAGTTTTTTTTGTGTAAAAATTAATAATCCTGGTGCTAGCAATGATTTTAAACTTGCTAAAATACCTACACCTCCACCACTTTGTTTGCGAGTTCTTCGTCGTCGTGTTTTTCTGCCTTTGCGCCTCCCACGCCCTTTAACTTTACTTTTTCTTCTACGACTCCGGGTTTTACTATTTAAACGATAACCTCCCTTCATTATATATTTAAAGTATATTTTTTTTTACACGGGTTAAGAATTTTATTTGTAGTACCATTATGAAAGTTGCTAAAATTAATAAGAAACTAATTAATACTAAGACAATGGAAACAAAAATATACGGATACAATTGAGATATTAGTAAATTTATGATAGGTTTCATTGTATTTTTTATTTGTTCTTTTATATCTTCCCTATCTAACACGGAAATACATTCCTTTAAAATAAAATCTTTAATATTTTTCATATTCATCAATTATATTTTATTTTTATTTTGCGTACTAATTTACATTATTAGTTCTAAACATTTTTTAATGAGCATAGAACACAGAGCCGATAAAAATTATCCATTTGATAATATTACTTTAGCAAATCCAAGAAGCATGCAAGGTGGGGCTTATTTTTCTAAAATTTTATTTAGCAAAGGACGTCTGGTAATGCAAACACCAAGATGTAAAAGTAAGAATGGTATTCATATAAGTGGTAAAAGAGTTTACTGTGATCTTTTATTTATGAATGAAAATGAGGATTTTATATTATGGGTGCAAGATTTAGAAGAAAAACTAAAAGATTTAATTTATGAAAAACGAGAAATATGGTTTCATAACGATCCTGATAGGGAGGAAATAGATTTTAATTGGAATGATTCGATTAGAACATATAAGCGTAATAATTTTTTACTTAGAACTGTTGTAGATAAAGATAAAATAAATAGTGTAAATGAATTTTCAATATGGGATGAGGAGCAAAATCAATTATCACTGAATGAAGTTACGAGTAATAGTGAATTGGTAAATATAATTGAAGTAGCTGGTATTAAATTTACAGCACAAAGTTTTAATTTAATAATAAAATTAAGACAAGTTATGGTTGTGAAACCAGAAAATTATTTTAACAATTGTTTAATCAAATTAAATACAAAATCTAAACCACAAAAAAAGATTTTACTTGACAAAGTTGAAGGCGCAGACAAAGTTACAGACAAAGTTGAAGGCGCACACATAAGCAAAGCAAATGAAGTTGAAGTTGCAGACGAAGTTGATGTTGTAAGCGAAGCAAATAAAAGCGAAGTTGAAGGTGCAGACGAAGTTGATGTTGTAAGCGAAGCAAATAAAAACGAAGTTGAAGGTGCAGACGAAGTTGAAGTTGCAGACGAAGTTGAAGTTGTAAGCGAAGCAAATAAAAACAAAGTTGAAGTTGCAAACGAAGTTGAAGTTGCAAACGAAGTTGAAGGTGTAGACAAAGTTGATGGTACAGATAAAGTTGAAAAAATAGATTTAAATCAAAAAAAAACTATTGAAAATGAGGTTAAAAGTGAAATTGAAGAAATGAAGATGAATAATTTAGATAAAATAGATACATTGACAAAAAACAATCAAGCAAAAATAATTCAATCAGCATTTAGGAAATTTTTAGGGGATAATAAAAATACATCCAATAAAAAGTCAGCAAAAGAGTCATCAAATTTAGAGAAAAATGTCATAAACGGATTAACTGAAATAGACATCGGTCATTTAGATTTTGATACAAAAGAAGATGCCGTTCATTTAAAAAATCCACGAGAAGTATACATTAATATTTATAAAGAAGCAAGGGAAAAAGCAAAACAAGCAAAAAAAAGAGCTATAGAAGCGTATTTAGAAGCAAAAAGAATAAAACAAATTTATTTTCTCGATGAAATTGATAGTTCAGATTCCGAAAGTGAAGTATGTAATGACATAGGTGAGGGTTTAATTTTAGGAAAACAATTATAATTAATACAAAAATATTTTATATATTAAAATTATATAATGAGTTTAAAGAAAATGTTGAGCAAAGTAAACTTAAGTCATGTTTTAATGATTGTTGCTGCCGTAGCTTTAATTTATGCCTTTTATAATTATTCAAGTGGAAAAGGTATGATTTTGGATAACATGCAAGCACTTAAACCAGCAGAAATGAACCACGTTGGACCATCTGTTGAAAATGAAGAATCATCCCCAGCCTCCGCTAATGGTTTATCCACATCTCAAGCAGGAGGACAAATGAAGGCAAGTATGCAAGATCCTGCCGAACTTTTGCCAAAAGACAGTAACACCGAGTTTGCAAAAAGCAATCCATCTGGTATGGGACATTTGAAGGGCGTTTCTTTATTAACTCCACAAGAACAAATTGGCATTAACAGTGTAGGACAATGCAACCGTAATCCTAACTTACAATTGCGCGGCGACCCTAACATCCCAAAAAGACATACCGGTCCTTGGAACCAAAGCACTATTGAACATTGCTCCAATAACAGTGCCAACGTATTTTGTTAAATATTATAATTAATCAAATAAATAAATATAATATTTTTAAATAACATTTTCATATTATATATTAATGCGTAGTAGTAACATATTTGCCTATATTTTAGTTGTTTTTGTATTAGTATTTTCAGTTAAAATTTATTTTGAATCCGATGCTTTTAATTTAAAATGTATTATATCCAATGAAGATGGTAATACATATTGTGTAAGGGAAACTCCGAAGCTACAATTGGTTGCTGACTTATTAGCAAGGACAACAGTAAAAATGAAGAAATTGGTGAAATATATGGGTGAGAAATATCCAGATAGAGAAAATGTAAAACGTTTGGTTGATAATTTTAATCCACAAAAAATAAATGAGACGTTACCGACTAGTAAATTCACGGCATACTCGGAAAACAAGGGTGAAAAGCTTGCATTTTGTACAACAACAAAAAAGAATGGTAATAAACTTATCGATGAAAATACATTGACATTTGTGGCTATACATGAATTAAGTCACATAATGACTAAATCGGTTGGGCACACAGATGAATTTTGGCAAAATTTTAAATTTTTGTTGCAGAATGCGGAAAAAATAGATGTGTATCACCCGGTAGATTATAAAAACAAACCTCAACCTTATTGTGGTATGACAATTACAGATAATCCGTATTATGATGTTTAATTAAGAAAGTATATAATATGTATACGTTCTTAATAGGCGATTAATGTTAATTAATTATTTTCTTCTACGTCTTTTCGTCTTTCTACGCAACTTCGTCTTTCTACGCAACTTCGTCTTTCTACGTGACTTTGTCTTTCTACGCAACTTCGTCTTTCTACGTGACTTTGTCTTTCTACGTGACTTCGTCTTTCTACGCAACTTCGTCTTTCTACGTGACTTCGTCTTTCCAGCTTGGCCGTCGTCGCCGCTAGTCGGGTTGCCGTTGTTGTCGTAATCACTGTCATCATCGGTTAGGTTGATATCGTCGTGAGTCGTCGTGCCCCGAAAGTCTCCGTATCTCCATGGTCCTCTGTTTCTGCTCATATAATTTAAGTAAATATAATATTTTAATTAATAATATTATTTCATAACCTTAAAAAAATAATTCGGATCTTGTAAAACTTCATAATGAAAATATTCTCCATTTTCCTTTTTTATTTCACTTCTTGATTTCAATTCAAAATGCGATGGTATATCAGGAAAAAACGCATCACATTCACGATCATTATGTACTCTCGTAATATATAAATTTCTTACTGGTTTATTTATAAAATATTTATATATATCTTCCCCACCAATAACCCAATTATTAGTACAATCAATTTCTTTTATCTTATCTTCTAAATCTTCAAATGAAGTTGCAACAGTAGTATCTACTCTCTTTTCAATTGTAGTAGGATTTGTAGTTAGCACAATATTTTGTCTTCCAGGTAAAGGTTTAAACGGTAAGCTATCCCATGTCTTCCTACCCATTATAACGGAATTGCTACCTAGGGAATTTGTTATTTCCTTAAAATATCTTAAATCACTGGGTAACCTCCAGGGAATCTTGTTTAACATTCCAATACCATTGTTTTTATTAATAGCTACAATTAAATTTATCATTTAATAATTTATTCTATTATTTATTTATATAGATGTTGAAAATATATAAATTATACAGGTTAAATCAATCAAAAAATATAGAAAAAATATATGTTTTTACAAATGATGAAGAGAAGGCAAAAAAAAGTGATATATTTTCAAAGGAAGAACAAGCAAAAATAAAAAATGACAAAATTAAAATTGACTATGTGAATAAATTAATTTATGAAGATGATACTGTTCGCCGTATAAAGGAAAAAATTATCAATTATTTAGATTTAAATATTTTAATTGATGAATTGTATTTATTTACAAGTATAAAAAGACAAATGGATAGCATAGAAACATTTAAAACTTTAACACAAAATAATTCTGTACCATTAACATTTCCAAGATTATGTCAATTTTTGATGAATATTGATGGTTTAAATGATTCGAAATGCGATGAGATAATTAAATCACCTGAAGAAATGTATAATTATGATGAATTCATGAACTTAAATATAATTAACTGGTCCAAAACATATTCGGCCTTAATATCGTTGGGAAATAAGTTTCAATTGAAAAATGTATTAAATTATCCTATTAATCCGTTCAATGCAATTTATTTGGATGATTTAATAAAAAAAAATATAAGAATTAATTTTTCACAGGAAAATAACAAAGTATTATTTGAGTATGGTGATATAACAGATAATATAATGTATTTTACTACTGCGGAAGATGTTTTAAATCAAAAAGATAAAATATTGACCGATGAGGAATATCTTATGATGTATTTTCCCATTTTATATAGAAAAAATATACGCGAATCAAAACAAATGACCGATCATAGGATGCAAGAATTCAAAAAAGAAGCAGATGATTATACGGAAAGATTTGAAAAATATAATAAAACAATTGATAATTTTAATTTACTTCACCAGGCATCAAATAAAATAGATTATACAGACGAAGGAATTACAAAGGCTATGCTTACATTATATCAAAAAAACGCGATAAAAATGCCATTGGAAATCATTTTCAAATTAATAAAAACAAATAATGAGTTATCGATGATTAAATACAATCCGGGGAAAAAAATAGAAAATATTTATCGTTTTTATTCGGATAAAAAAAACACAGAAGGAAAGAAAATACCATCATTATACTTTAATTCAAATTCAACAAATAAGCGAAATTATATTTTAAAATTGGCAAAGGTGATGGGTCAAAAGAAGTGTATATGTTATCATATTTATACTGAAATAGATAAAGAAAAATTAAACATATTTTGTGAATTAAATCAAAATGGGGAATTAGAAGTACATATGCAATTTAAAAAAGAACGCGATATTCATTTTATTGAACATATTTTAAAGGAAAAAGTAAATAATTATATTTTAAAACCTATTTCTAACTATATACGTCAAAGTGGTTTTACATTTAATATTTTTGAAAACATGGATGATCCAAATTTACAAGTTAATAATATAGTATATAATATTAAATTAAAAAATGACAAACCGATAGTATTTGATAAATATAGTAATAGTATTGCAACATTATTTGAGATAGATAATAGTAAAATTGAAAAACGCGGGGATAATATAACATTGAAATACAAAAGAGTTAGTAATTATAATAAAATGTCCCTAATGTCGGCATTTATTACACAACAATATAATTTGAATAAGAAGGAACATGAAATATTGATGCTTTTGGAGCTTAATTTTCAGTTGACAAAGGACCAAGCAAAAGATGAGTATATTAAATGGGTAGGTGAAGTACAAACACAATTAAATGTTTTTCAAAATCGTAAAATATTAAAGGAGAATCCGGGATTTCCAATAACTATATCATCGGTGGCAATGTTGGAAAATGGTGTTTTATTATCTGGAAATCATATACGCATAGAAAACATTAACAATTTTCGTTATATAGGATTTTTGAAAAAATATTTGAATGCGATTCTATCTATTTTTATTTCACCAGGTGAAAATAAACCTTTACTTGATAAATTGAAAAAAAATGACAAAATAAAAGAAATTGAGGTTGTAGATATTGTGGGAGAGACGGAAAAAGTATTTAAAGAAAAAAAAGATATTGTTGGTGTGCAAGACGATAAGGTTGTATTTGATGCAAATGAATTAGAAATAAGCGACTTAGATAGTGATCTTGATGATGGTTTACTTTTTGATGATGACGATGAAATATCAGATAGTGAAAGTGAAGGTGAAGGTGATGATAAAGATGAAGAGGAAGATGATACAAAAAGTACTACCAGTGAAAAGTTAACAGACCTATATGACGTAGATGAAAATATGGTGGATGTAGTGATTAAAAAGGTAGTTACACCTGATAAAAAAAACAGTAAGATTGAGGCAACATATGAAGGGAAACCATTATCTGGTGTGAAGGGTATATTTACAAAAAGATTAAAAGACAGAGATGGTGAATTATTTATTAAAGATACAGGTAGATTTGCAAGTTATGTAAAAACATGTCCGTGGAATGTAAAAAAACAACCAGTATCATTAACAGATGAAGAATTGGCTTACATTAAACAAAAAGATGCAGAAAACGGTACAAAATCATTTGATGAGCATATAACATATGGAAGTACAGAAACAAAAAAACATCATTATATTTGCCCTCGTTTTTGGTGTTTGAGAGATGAAGAAGGAAAACAACGCAGTATTTCGATGAAAGAAATAAACGAAGGTAAATGTGGTGGTTGGGATGCAATCATACCGGAAAAATCTAAAACGGTTCCAAAAGGCAAACGTATATTTGAATTTACAGATGCACGTGAGCATCGTATGAATCTGCGAAACAATCATAAATTGGTATATAGACAACATTATCCAAATTATCAGGTTGATAAACATCCAAAAGGATTATGTGTCCCATGTTGTTATACAATGCCTAGGGACATAGAATCGGATGATTGGAAAGTTAAAGTAGTTGGAAATCAAATCAAATTTAAAAATAAAAAAACAGAAGAAGTAAAAAACAATATTAATATCCTTACGGATTTTTACGAAGCCAGGCCAGTACCGGAATATGAGGAGGATGAAAAAGGCAATGTTAAATTTGAAACAGTAAAGGGAAAGACGCGAAAAAGACCCAAACCTTCTATAGAACGTCGTAATGCATTTGCAAAATGTGATATGGGTGAGGGAAATGAAATTGAAGAGATAAAAAATACTAAGATTGGTCGTGAAAATCCATTATTAACTTTATTTCCTTTGGGAAAAAATCAGTTAGGATATATTTCTGTTCAAATGGAAAAATTATTTGGTTATAGTAATTTACATAAATGTTTTATAAGTAAAAATGATACAAATTTAAAAACAAATGTAACTTGTGTTATGAGGAAGGGTGTGGAAAACAATACTTCACAATCATTTTTAGAAGCTATTCGTTATATATACAATGATGAACATGAAAAAATAGATGTAAATAGTGTACGAAATCATAGCGAAGTTGAATTAACGATGAAAGCTCTGAAAAAGAAAATATGTGATATTGTAACAATTGATAATTTTATCACTTATGAGAATGGTAACCTGGTGGATTTATTTTATAATAAAGATAAAAAATCAAAAAAAAACTATTCAAACACAAAATTTAAAAAAGAGCTGAATAAAAGTAAAATTAGTAAAAAAATGAAGGAAAAATATTTCGAAAAGGTTGCTAGCGCCTATGAAAATTTTTTGGACTACATAAATGATAGTAATGCGAAAATAAATTATAAATATTTATGGGAAATAATAACGAGGCCTCGTAGTGAAGGTGGGCTTTTCAATGATGGTGTTAATTTGATATTATTTAATAGTCCTGAAGATGATGATAGTAATAAAATTGAATTAATATGTTTGGCCAATGAGGTGAATTATGATAGTAGAAAGAAATCGGTTATTTTATATACTAAGAATGATTATTATGAGCCTATATGCATGATTGAAAAATTGGGGACTAAAAAGTATAAAGTAAAGAAGCAATTTGACCATGATGAAATAAGTCGGCATTTACCGAAGATAAAAACATTAGTGAATAAATGCACCGCATTATCTAGAAAGCCAACGAACAAGTATAATTTTGTAAATAATATTTCATTGGATAAGATAATTGAACTATTGAAAGATAAAGATGGATTTAAATTAAAAAAACAAATAGTGAATTTAAATACAAATGTAGTAGGTATATTATTTGAATTGAATAAAAAAGAATACTATATTCCATGTGCTCCTTCAATGATAAAAATTGATATACCGTTTATTTATACAAACAATCTATTCGAATTAGAAAATAGTGATAAGATGTTTAACCAGGTGAAAATGGTGGATAATTTAAGAGAGTTAAAGCGCATAGAACCTAATATATTATGTGAGCCAAGAATGAAGATAATAAAAGATAATATGGTAGTGGGTATAATAACGGAAACCAATCAGCAGATACCGGTAGTTCCTGTAATTCACCAGGGAGAAGAGGGGAGTGGAAAAAAGGATGATGACGATTTGATGATATACAATATAAATAATTATAGTAAAGAAAGTAATCAATTGTTGATAGACAATGAAATAATCATGGATGATACGGAAGATGAAAAAAGAAAAACGATTATAAAGAAGATAAAAATTGAAAGTAATTTTTATAATATTTTTAGATCTTTATTTCGTATAGTTATAAATAAATATAGCAATAAGCAGAAAAAGACGGCATTAATAAGGTTAATAAATGATAAATCAAAATCATACGTATCAAAATTAACAAAAATAAAGGAAGAAATAAAGAAATTAATGCATGGATATATTGAGTTTTCAAAATATAAACTAATTGATATGGAAGATATTAATAATATTTATTATTGTTTTGAGTTGGATAAGAAAAAATGCAAGGAAGCTAGTGTATGTTTTTATTCAAAAGACAATAAATGTAAATTTAAGATATCAAAATATAATTTGATGTCAAATGAAAGAAATGATAAGTTATATTATAGGAAATTAAGTGATGAGATATTGCGTTATAGTAGGATAAGGAGTTTTATATTCAGTGAAAATAAATTTTTATCATTTCAGAATGTGGAATATCAGTTGACGGAAAATGAGTTGGTGTTGCTTGAGATTATATTGACGGATAATTATTTTGAAAATACGAAATTGAAAGAGAAAAATAGTTATATCAATAAAGAGAATAATGTGGAGAAACATGATGTGAATAAACATAATTTTGTAGAATTGAAGGATATGCCCAAGCTTAAAAGCAGGTCCAAGCAAAGCTCTAAAAAAAATGTATCATTAAGTCCATTGGATTCATTAAGCCCATTAGAATAAGTTAATAATTAAGATAAATATAATTAATTATTAATTAAAGCATTATAAATTATATTTTTGTATTCTTCAACGCTCTTACTTTCAAGAGTATTTAAATAAATTACTGGTGTATGTGCAGGCACCTCATCTTCGAATACTTTATGTCCATCACTATTATTTGTTAATATGATTATTAGTGATGAATCAATATGGTATTTTTCTTTCAATCCCCTATATTCGGGGTCTCCAGCATTATCCCATATATTTACTCTTATTTTTCCTTGATTTCCATGTATATCAATTGGTGTAACTTTCACACCAATGGTTGGTATATATGTTGCATTTTCCTTATAATTTCCATACAACTTCTTTACCAACCTTGTTTTTCCTATCTTTTTTTCTCCCAGTAATGTTACTTTATATTCTGTTGTTTGCATATTGATGTTTATACATTGAATATCATAGAAAATAGTTTC